>ENA-OUNI01000305-OUNI01000305.1-human-gut-metagenome-genome-assembly--contig:-NODE-305-length-23098-cov-8.524923_pt1 | contig 23098 bp, 32 predicted proteins | sample MGYA00242499_ERZ504580 | MGnify/ENA primary metagenome ERZ504580 (study PRJEB26092, sample SAMD00036315) | human gut metagenome | host: Homo sapiens | study: EMG produced TPA metagenomics assembly of... | reverse complement strand
TCGTTTGGCAACAACAAAAAGCACCACACGTTTCTGTGTAGTGCTTTTTCCTTCTGGTGGAGATTACCGGGCCGATTCTGATCACGGTGACCCTCTTGCAGTCCATGCACGGCGCTCCCCTGGGTGAGCTAAGCCCTCACTCGTTTGGCAACAACAAAAAAGGCACCACACAATGTGTGATGCCTTTCTGATCTGGTGGAGAATACCGGGATCGAACCGGTGACCTCTTGCATGCCATGCAAGCGCTCTCCCGAACCACGCACTCACGCACCCCCACACAAAGGTGCGAGGATGGACGATATTTAGCGTTGACTCGTTTTATTTCCACAAAAGTGTAATTTGGCCTTGGAATCCAACCAGCAATAAAGACAATTTCAAAGAGCAAAGACTTATTGAATTGTATTCTACAGTTAGATATACTTGCTGTCAAGACGTTTCGTGCAATTTATGGCACTAGAGCAAGGCAATATTTTTCCATTTCTAATTACATAGCGCAATTTCGACCTGCAAAATCGAAGTTGCGCCTTTTTCATTTCTCAATAAAATTTTTTTCAGCGGAGGTTTTACAATGTTTCTGCATCACTGTCGGTTTCAGCCCTTGACACAACCGTGTAAGACTTTCTGTTAGCTGCAGTAACTTTGAAAATTTCGGCTTGTTTTATCCAAGTGTATCCAATGGATGCAGTTTTCCTTTTCGAATTTTATCTCGCAGCCAGTTTTCAGCCATTTCACTACTGTCCAAAATACAGTTCAGCAGCAAGTTTCCATCCTTTGTTTCCATTTCCTCCGGAACATCTGTGTCTGACAACTCCAAAATATTTTTCTGCCGTTCTATTGGAGCTGGATGGCTTGATAGGTTCACCTCCAAACCTCTCAGTTCTGAATATACATCAAACAGACGAAACATTTCAAACAAGATAGCTGGTGCCAAATACTGACATTCATAGAAAACCCTTAATTGTTCCGGGATTTCTCCTGCCTTCTGCTTCATGATAAGCTTAATAAGTAACTGGTACGCATATCGATCCGCACGAAATTCGGTCTTTTTTCCTTCCTGATCCTCTGGATTCATAAGATGATACAATTCGTGTCCCACAACAAACGTCCAAATTGTCCAGTAATTGTCCATTGCTGTATGTATCAAATTTTCTGGTAACATCGACATCCGATAAAGTTGTTCCTGATTATGCGTTCCAAACTGGTGCTGTCTCCGCTGAAGATCTTCAATCACGTAAAAATTCTTCATACAGCGTATCGTATTTTCTTCGCTTTGGTCATATGCAAGAGAATACATCGTAAAGAGAAACGAAATAATCGTATACTCAAACAATTCGTCAATCAAAATTCCCGGCTCAGTTGGTCCATATGCTTCAGCATTCATCGTCCTCCTGCACCGTGGTGTATACTGAATTGGTATGTGAATATCAAGTGTCTCAAGAATCAAATGCAGCATTTCTTCATCTACGAAATCTTCTTCGTATGAATGCTTTAACACAGCTCTGTCTACAACATCAATCTGCGCCTGTTCCAGCATATTCACAAAAGTATATACGCTATCTCTTCCCTCATCAATGTTTCGCTTGTGATAGAAAATGAATCGCATATCATGTGCATTTTCCATGTGAAAATACCTTCTTTTTATTTATCGAGCTTTACCAGTTTATCAATCAGCTCACAAATATGATCTTTATCCAGTGGTTTATTTACAATGACTTCCCGCTCAATCTGGACTCCTCCATTTTCAAGCGGTGTCTCACGGATCAAAAGCCTTACATGTGTCTCAGAACTGTTCTCTGTTTTCTGCTTTTCTTTTGCTTTCTTCAATCGAATCAGCACTTCATGGGTAATCTTTTTAAGAAGCTCAACTATCATTTCACTCACAACTGCTGTCGCTACAGGGTCTGCTGTTATCAGAACATAAATGCTTACAATGTCTTCAGCTGTGAAGTTATCCGCAGACATCACCTGATAATCAATTTCTCTACACTCATTCAAGGAACGATATGCTTCTTGGTATTCACGAGGGACTTCGAGCATTACAGACGCTTTCATTCTATCCGAATCTTCCTTTCCGACTTCTTAAATTCTATTGATATATCATTTCTTTTTTGAATTTACTTTCTTTCAGAGGCAAACCATATTCTACTATTGCTCTTTTCTATTTTATCATACCACAAATTTTTCTGTTTGTAAGCCGAAAAGCGCAAATTTATCGCAAGGAGGTTCTCTCCAATGTCAATTTCGTATTGCCACTATTTCAAAGTACTGCAACATGACCCTTGATTACTTCTATGGACAAGCCGGAGAGCTTTTCGCTTTCTACCGTATCCCCAAAGCACTGTTTCAGAAGCCACAGTTCCAGACTTTGTCAACCGATGCCAAAACACTCTACGGCATCCTGCTTGACCGCATGAGCCTTTCCGTCAAAAATGGCTGGCTGGACGAGCAGGGCCGGGTGTTCATCATCTTCACCATTGAGGATGTCAAGAGGGCGTTGTGTTGCGCAGACAACAAAGCAACCAAGTTGCTCCGGGAACTTGAAAAGTTTGGTTTGATTGAACGAAAACGCAGAGGTCTGGGAAAGCCAAGTTTGGTGTATGTGAAGAACTTTTCAGCAGAATCGTCAAAATCAATATTCCAGAATCGTGATTTTCACGATTCTGGAGGCTTCAAAAGCGCAAGTCAAGACCCTGCAAAATCACGATGTAATAAGACTGATGAAAATAATACTGAAAAGAGTGAAACGTATCCTTCTATTCAGAAGAAGCAGATGAGATGAGCAAACGCGAACAACTGAAAGAGTACTTTTCTCAGTCTTTGGAGGTAGAACTTCTACTCCGTCTTTGCCCGGACGATGAGGACACCATCTATCAGATTGTAGATTTGCTGGTGGATACCTGTGCCACCCACCGCAAGCAGCTACACATTGCCGGGGACGATAAGCCGCCGAGGTGGTACGCAGCCGGTTTATGAAGCTGAACGCCGACCACATCCGTTTTGTGCTGAAGTGCCTTGCAGAGAACAGCAGCCCAATCCGAAACATGAAACAATATCTGCTCGCTTCTCTGTATAACGCACCCACCACGATGCAGCTAACCTATCAAAATCAAATGAACCATGACTTTGCGCATGATTCGCCGAGGGGGTGATTTTATCGCAAAGAAATGTACCACAATCGCTATCGTCAACCAGAAAGGCGGTACCGGCAAAACCACCACCTGTGAAAATCTGGGCATCGGGCTGGCGATGGAGGGCAAAAAAGTCCTGTTGGTGGACGCTGACCCGCAGGGCAGCTTGACCATCAGCATGGGCTGGCAGCAGCCCGATGAATTGCCCACAACCCTTTCCACCCTGATGCAGAAAGCCATGAACGACCAAAGTATTCCGCCCGGTGAAGGCATCCTGCACCATGCGGAGGGCGTTGATCTGATTCCGGCAAACATCGAACTGGCAGGGATGGAAGTGTCTCTCGTTAACTGCATGAACCGGGAAAAGATGCTGAAACAGGTGTTGGAAGGTGCAAAGCATGAATACGACTTTATTCTGCTGGACTGCACCCCTTCCCTTGGGATGCTGACCGTGAATGCACTGGCAGCAGCAGACACCACTCTAATTCCCGTGCAGGCGCAGTACCTGTCCGCGAAAGGCTTGGAACAGCTTTTACAGACCGTCCAAAAGGTCCGGCGGCAGATCAACCCGAAGCTGAAAATTGAGGGCATTCTGCTGACTATGACAGATAGCCGCACCAACTATGGGCAGCAGATCGACAACCTGATTCGGGGTGCTTACGGCAGCAAGATCAAGGTGTTCGACCAGACCATTCCCCGGTCTGTCCGCGCTGCGGAGATCAGTGCCGTGGGTAAGAGCATTTTCCAGCACGACCCCAAAGGCAAGGTGGCAGAAGCCTATAAATCTCTGACCGAGGAGGTGATGGCGAATGCCGAAAGGCAGCTTAAACGTGTCGCTGAAAGGGGCAGATGATATTTTCTCCACAGAAGAATCCCGGCAGGAGCAGCAGCGAGAGCAGGTGCAGCAGATTCCCATCGGGGAGCTGTTCCCTTTCAAGAATCATCCATTTAAGGTTTTGGATGATGAATCCATGCAGCGCACGGTGGAAAGCGTGGAACAGTACGGCGTGCTTTCTCCGCTGATTGCCCGCCCTCGCCCGGAGGGTGGCTATGAGATCATCTCCGGGCACCGCCGTCAGCACGCTGCACAGCTTGCCGGGCTGGAAACCCTGCCGGTCATTGTCCGCAATATGGATGATGATGCCGCAGTTTTGCTCATGGTGGATAGCAATCTCCAGCGTGAGAGCATCCTGCCCAGTGAAAGGGCTTTCGCCTACAAAATGAAGCTGGAAGCCTTAAAAAATCAAGGTGCTAGGTCGGATTTAACTTCATCCCAAGTTGGATGAAGTTGCAAGCCCTTGATATTGTTGGTCAGGAAGCTGGCGATAGTCGAAATCAAGTGCACCGCTTTATCCGCCTGACCAGCCTTATCCCTGAGCTGCTGGACATGGTGGACGAAAAGAAAATCGCTTTTAATCCCGCTGTGGAGTTGTCCTATCTGGACGAAAGCCAACAGCGGGATTTTTTAGAAGCGATGAATGACACCCAGAATGCGCCGTCCCTTTCTCAAGCGCAGCGGCTCAAAAAGCTGGCGCAGGAAGGGCACTTCTCGTATGACGTTGCTTGCAGTCATGGGCGAAGAGAAAAAGGACGAGCTGGACAAGGTGGTCATCAAAAACGACACCCTGCGGAAATACTTTCCTCGCAGCTACACCCCGAAACAGATGGAGGACACCATCATCAAGCTGCTGGATCAGTGGCAACGCAAACAGCAGCGGCAGAATGAACGCTAACACACATTTTGAATGTAAGACCCAACCGGGTCTTTCTTTTTTGCAAAAATTTGGAGGAAACCCACTATGAATACTACTATTGATCTCAAGACCGCAAAGACCATCGAAGCTATGAACCAGAAAATCAACCACATGGACAATGCTGTGACCGACTTCTTCAATAAGATGAGCGATGTGCTGGAGCGGCAGCTCGGTGATGATGAAGTTTACGCCGCCGTGATTGCCCCGGAGATCGAACTGACTATCACTCCGCTGGCGAACGTTCGCAGTTACCTGCCTTGCTTCGATGAAGCAGATTCCTGCTACAGCATCAGCGACGATGTGCCGCTGGCTCTCTGTTACGACCCTCGTCAGGTCATCACACTGGCTGGCAAGCGGTATCTGTCCGGTGCCGTTGTCTTTGTTCGCTACGATACCAATGGCAGCTTTGTTGCCCTTACCACCAGTGACCTGTATCTGATCCAGTGCTATCTGGCCGAGAACAGCGTCCCTCTTATGGCTGACCACGAGAAGATGGTCTGCATCTGCATTGACTGAGAGGTGCAGCATGGATACCGAAATGACCTGCTATGAGAGTTTCGCAGAAGTCACGGAGGCTTTTACTGTTCCGCCGTTGATGTTTTGAAGATTCTGGTTCTCCGTCTGCACGACTACCATGCTCGTTGCTTCCATTCTCTGCGGGATGCTCTGTACGACTATTTTTCTACCGATGCCGCACCGCATACTCATGCCAATGTTTCCACGAAGCATACCGTCACCGCGTCTTGCGCTCCCCGTCCTCCCTGAGAGGATTCTTCTCACAGTTCAGTCAATGCAGGAGGTTCGCTATGAATTTTATTTATTCGTTTATCATTTTTGAAGCTGGTGCCTTTTTCGGCTTCTTTGTGGCAGCTCTGTTGAACGCCGCCCGTGCTGGGCAGGAAATCACTATCAAATTCGAGGAGGAGGATAATGGAACAGAACGAGAACACCTTGTCGGTGCTGAAAATTGCACCGGGACAGTATCCGCAGCAGGTCGAGATCGATAACGACCTGAAAGCCTTGCAGCAGGCGGTGGGCGGTTCCATCGGCGCAAGCTACCCTTTTGAAGATCCGGTTGCCATCGTCTACAACGATGACGGCAAGCTTATGGGTCTGCCGCTGAACAGGGCCTTATGGGACGAGGACGGGCTGATGTACGATGTTATTGCCGGAACCTTTCTGGTGGTAGGTCTGGGCGAGGAAGATTTTGTATCGCTCTCCCCGGAGCTGGCGCAGAAGTATGAAGGAGAATTCCATCAACCCGAAGCCTTTCTCCCTCTGGGACGCCGCCTGATGGTCATTCCGGTTCCGGATGAATCGGTTCAGAATGACGCAGAAAAGGCTGTGAGTAAGCCCCCGGTGGAACATGACCGTTAAGCTGAGGTTCGCTCAGGGAGGTGGTGACAATGCAGGAAGAAATCGAGCATAAGACGGTCAACCTTGCCATCTCGACCACAAAACTGTCTGCCCGCACCCTGCTGCGTGGGATGCAGTTTCTGCTACGGCAGTACGATAAGCACGCTTCGCAGGGCAAGCAGTCCATGAAGCGGCTGGTACGGCAGAACCGTGGCGTGACCAATGTGGAGATCCAGAAAACCGGCATCAAGGATTTTGACCGCTATGCTAAGCGGTATCACATCGACTACTCCATCCAGAAAGACCTGTCCTGCAAGCCGCCCCGGTATCTGGTCTACTTCAAGGCACAGGACACGGATGCTTGAGCGCAGCGTTCAAGGAATATTCGGCATCGGTGCTGGATAAAACCAAGCGTCCTTCCGTGCTGGCAAAGCTGCATGATCTGGCGCAGTCCGTTGCAAATCTGCCGGACAAAGTGCGACACAAGCAGGAGGAGCGCGGCCTATGAACAAAAAGAAGTTTTCCAAGCTGCTGGCGCTCTATCTGCTATGTGGTAATTGGCTTGCTAGCCACCAATCTGGGCGAGGCGTGGCGGCTGGCCGTGGGCAAGGAACTGGGCGATAAAATCGTATCGCTGATGGAAACTATCCCGGCAGCGTTTGCCAATCCGCTGCCCAGCCTGCACCCATTTGACTTGTTCATTGGTCTGTGCTGCGGCGCTGGAATGCGGCTGGCGGTGTACCTGAAAGGCAAAAACGCCAAGAAGTACCGTCACGGCATGGAGTACGGCTCTGCCCGGTGGGGCGGACCCAAAGATATCGAGCCGTTCATGGCTCCGAAATTTGAGGACAATATCATCCTGACCAAAACAGAACGGCTGATGATGAGCAACCGCCCACCGGACCCCAAGAATGCCCGGAATAAAAACGTGCTTGTGGTGGGCGGCTCCGGCAGCGGCAAGACGCGCTTCTGGCTGAAACCGAATCTTTTACAATGTCATAGTTCATATGTAATTACTGATCCGAAAGGTAGTATCGTGATCGAGTGCGGCAATGCCCTGTTACAAAAGGGCTACAAGCTAAAGATTTTCAACACCATCAACTTTTCCAAGAGTATGCGCTATAACCCCATGGCGTACATCCACAGTGAAAAGGACATTCTGAAGCTCGTCACCGCACTGATGACCAACACCAAGGGTGAGGGTCAGGGCGGCGACCCATTCTGGGACAAAGCGGAACGGCTTTTGCTGGTTTCATTGATTGCCTATCTGCATTATGAAGCCCCGGTTGAGGAGCAAAACTTCGCAACACTGTTGGAAATGTTGAATACTATGCAGGTTTCGGAAGATGATGAAACTTATCAAAATCCGGTAGACCTGTTGTTTGAGGATCTGGGCAAGAAGAAGCCAAAATCCTTTGCCGTGCGGCAGTACAAACTTTATAAACTGGCTGCCGGTGTTACATAATACAGACAGAATTTTAATACAGCTTGATTCAACCCGAATCGAGCTACATTAAAAGGCTATCTGGAAAAATTTTACGAAAGGATGTGATAGTTGTGGCAAGGAAATCCGAACGCTATCCTGCGCTCTACGAACGCCTGAGCCACGATGACGAGCTTCAGGGCGAATCGAACTCTATCTCCAATCAGAAGCGAATACTGGAGGACTACGCCGAACAGCACGGTTTCACCAACTGCATCCACTTTACGGACGATGGTATCTCTGGTACGCAATTCGACCGTCCCAGCTTTCAGAAGATGATTGCTGAAGTCAAAGCTGACCGAATCTCTGTCGTTATCATAAAGGACATGAGCCGCTTTGGTCGTGACTATCTGCAAGTCGGCACTTATATGGAAGTGTTGCGGAAGCACGACACCCGGTTGATTGCTCTGAATGACAGTGTGGACACTCTCAAAGGGGACGATGAGTTTACACCATTCCGAAACATTATGAACGAGTGGTACGCCCGTGACACCAGCAAGAAAATCCGTTCGGCGTTTCAGGCAAAGAACCTTGCCGGGAAGCATACCAGCAGTTCTGTGCCCTACGGATACCTGAAATCCGAGCAGGACAAGAACCAGTGGGTCATCGACCCGGTGGCGGCTCCTATCGTCCAGCGCATCTACCGCATGACGATGGAAGGCAAAGGCCCTTATCAAATCGCAGCGATCCTTTCAGCCGAACACATTGAAATCCCTGCTTACTACCACCAAAAGCTGGGTATCGGCTTATGGCAGACGCGGGAAATCAGAGACCCCTACAAATGGGGTAGTTCCACAATCGTCCACATCCTGACCAATCCCTGCTACTTGGGGCACACCTGCAATTTCAAGACCCGGAAGCATTTTAAGGACAAGAAAAGTCATTATGTTGACCAAGACCAGTGGACGATTATCGAAAACACCCAAGAGCCTATTATCGATCAGGAGACTTACGACAACGTGCAGCGGATTCGCGCTGGCGTCCGCCGCTATCCTGATGGCTGGGGCGAAGCCCATCCCCTCGGCGGACTGCTGTACTGCGCAGACTGCGGAAGCCCGATGTATGTCAATCGTACTGGAAATGGAAAACGTGTCGCAAACTTTTCCTGCTCTGGCTATGGAAAAATCCCTGTTGGCAGCAAATGCTCCAGCGGACACCGGGTAAACGCTGATTCTGTGATGGCACTGATTCAGGAAACGCTGCGGGAAATCGTTCGATTTTCTAAAGAGGACGAAGAAGAATTCGTCCGTATCGTAAAGGCCGAAGCGGAAAACCAGCAGTCCAGCGAGATCAAAGGCCAAAAGACACGCCTTGCAGCTTGTAAAAAGCGACTGGATGAGTTGGAAACGCTAATCTGCAAAATCTATGAGGACAACGCCCTCGGAAAGCTCCCTGACAAGCGGTATCAGATTCTGGATGCCCAGTACGCCAAGGAGCAGGAAAGCCTTGAAGCGGAAGCTACTTCCCTGCAAAAAGCAGTAGACAAATACGAAAGCGGCCAGAAATCCGCCGATAAATTCATCGCACTGGTCAAGAAATATCAGAATTTTGAAAAACTGGACACCGTGATGTTGAACGAATTTATCTACAAGATTTTTGTGCATGAGCGAGATTACAAAGGAGTTGCAAATTCTCCGCAGACCATTGAAATCTACTTCAATTTCATCGGAAAGTTTGGTACACAAGAATCAATCAGCCGACCGAAGAAGAACGTGCTGAAATTGCCGAAAAAGAGCGTCTGCGTAAAAAGCGGCATGAACCTACCTTCGTCGTAAGGCCAATGGATGGCAGGATGCCTACTACCAGAAGCATAAAGCCGCTAAAAAAGCGGCTATGGATGCCAAGAAAGAAGCAATTCGCGCCGAAGACCGGGCGAAAGGTGTTTACTATCTGCCCAATCAGAAAGGAGAATCCGCATGAACGAACTGAAGAAATCTATCCATGACAATGCCAACGGTCTGGACTACACCCTTGTCAATGACCACTATCTGCCGAATCTGACCGTAGCAGCCCCGACAGAGCAGCACCCCACCGGGCGGTGGGGCCGCTTACATAAAAGGTATCTGAAAGAACATCATCCATCCGGTACAATCAACTGCTCCTGTCCGGGGAACTGAGTAGCTACCTTGCCAAGCTGGACAAACAGGCCGAAGAACAGCTTGCCCTAATCATCCGGCAGATGCAGGAAGCCGAGGGCGTGACCGAAGCTTGAAAGCCGAAAATCAACTGGAATGGGTGCGCCGGATGAACAGCATCCGCAACCGTGCCGAGGAAATCATCCAGAATGAACTGATCTTTATCTAAGGAGGTGCCCACGATGGCTGTGCTGAAATGGATGCTAAAACTTGCCCTTCTCCCGCTGCTTCTGCTGCTGATTCTGGCGCAGTGGGTGGGCATCTTCCTCACGACCTTCTCCATGATCCTGACGAATCTGCTGGCGGGGCTGTTCTTCTTCGTGGCTCTGGCAAGCTGGATCATGAAGCTGGCAGACGGTAGCGAAGTCCTGAAAATGCTGATTACCGCATTTGTGGTTTTCGTCCTGCCTTACATAGCGATAGCTGCTATCGCCAAAATCTCCTTTTTCGCTGATGAACTCCGGGATTTTCTCCAATCCTGAGTTCAAGACCGCCCTGCACAACGCACGGCGGTCTTTTTGCTACATCGGGTCTGCACAGGGCAGGCCCTTTTTTAATACGGAGGAACAAGCCTATGAAACTGACGTTTGAAGAAAAGAAGCTGCTCTACACCTATGGCTGCGCCGATCTGGAGTTGACCCGCAAGCGGCTGTACGGAGTTGCCGGGCTGACGGTTGATCCCGACCAGAATAAGCTGGTGTATGACTTCTGCCGGAAGCTGGAGGACGAAACGCTGGCAGACTGGTACGACCAGATGTTCTATTTTGTTCGTGCCGAGATGGAGTGCTACGCCAATATGCTGCTCCTGATGCAGGACATCGAGGAGGACAAAGAATGGAGGAAGGAAGATTTTGTCGAGTCCGATGACGATGTTTAAGCTGGAAACCATGATCTATGCCAGCGAGGACGGGACAAGCAGCGTATTTACGCTGAATCCCGCCTTGCAGAAGCAGCTTGATGCCCTTGCAGCGCAGCACCCGGAGGTGTGCCAGAGGAAAGCAAGGGGCGAAACTGGCGGGGTGACGTATCAGGTCAGGGGTGCTGCGCTGGCTATCCAGCCCGTGCGGGCATCCTGAAAGCGATAACCGATCTGCTATGGTAGAATAAAGAGCAACGGGCAAAGCGTCAGGAGGGATGCTTTGCCGTTTTACATAGAACGATGAAATTCACTTTTAGCAGAAAGGGGCGATTTATTGGGGAATTTATATGGCTATATCCGGGTCAGCACCCGTGACCAGAACGAGGACCGGCAGTTGATTGCACTGCGTGAATTGAAGATCCCGGAGAAAAACATCTTTATGGATAAGCAGTCCGGCAAGGACTTCAACCGCCCGCAGTACAAGCGGCTGGTGCGGAAATTAAAAAAGACGATCTGCTCTACATCAAGAGCATCGACCGTCTTGGACGCAACTATGCAGAAATTTTAGAGCAGTGGCGGCTGCTCACCCAGACAAAGGGCGCAGACATTGTAGTGCTGGATATGCCGCTGCTGGATACTCGGCGTGGCAAAGACTGATGGGAACTTTTCTGAGCGACATCGTGCTGCAGGTGCTCTCCTTTGTGGCTGAAAACGAGCGCACCAACATCCGGCAGCGGCAGGCGGAGGGCATTGCAGCGGCAAAAGCCCGTGGCGTGAAGTTTGGCAGGCCACCAAGACCACTTCCAGATAACTTCTATGAGGTTCACAAAGCATGGAGAGATAAGAAAATGACCCTTAAAGAAGCTGCCGAAGCCTGTGATTTGCCCATAGGCACGTTCTATGGGAAAGCTATCCAATTTGAAAAGTCCACCTAAACAAATACTTTGCAAAATTTTGAAATGTGTACCTTTCCAAATTTCATGCCAGATACCGATTGATACAAGTATACAGCAAAAATGCGGCATATTCAACAGTTTTCAGCCATCCAATAGGCGCGATTTGTTTATTCTGAAAAGGTACACGTTTCAAAAGTGTGTGAGGAGGTCATTATATGTCGCCAATAGCAAGCGTCATAAAGTATGAAGGTGATAATAGCACCTTTATATGGAAACATCCATGCGAAGATTTCAATACCACCAGTCAGTTGATCGTTCACGAAACACAAGAAGCGGTTTTCTTTGTGAATGGTCAGGCTCTCGATTCTTTCGGCCGGGACGTCATACGCTTGAAACTGAAAATATTCCCTTACTGAGCAAATTTCTCAACTTGATCGTCACTGGTGGCGAATGCCCATTTCACTGCGAGATTTATTATATCAATAAAACAGTACAGATGGCAGTCAAATGGGGTACGGATAGTAAGGTTCGTTTTATCGACCCAATCTATGGTGTTCCTCTTGAAATCGGTGCCTGTGGCGAAATGAATCTGATGGTCAGCGATTCCCGAAAGCTTCTCTTAAAACTCGTAGGTACTATGAATGGTATCGCTTGGGACGCACAGGGTAATGATTTTACGGAATCTCTAGCAGCTTCTTTTCGTCCACTGATTTCTTCAACCGTTAAAACTAATCTGGCAAGGTGTATCAAAGAACAGAACATCGACATTTTGGAAATAGACGAACATCTGGATTTATTGTCCAATGTGTTGAAACAGCCGATTCTTACCGGTTTTGAAGAATACGGTTTGACCATTCCGGAATTTTACGTCACCAATGTACTTCTCCCAGAGAGCGATGCAAACTTCAGACGCATCCGGGAATTACATACAATATCCCTTCAAAAACGCATGGTAGAAGCCGACATGGCAATTAAAACAGCCCAAGCAGAAGCCGCCACAACCGTAACTGTAGCACAGCGTCAAGCAATTCTGGAACAGCAAAATACGGAAACGGAATTGGCACGCCGTGAAGCTGAACGTGATCTGATTCGTGCGCAGACAGAAGCACAGAAGACGCGGCTTTCTGGCTATGCAGAAGCAGATGTGATGCACGCTCAAGGAATCGACAAGCGTGATCTCCTTCAGGCCGATGTACAAAAGGCGTATGCACAGGGATTGGGCAATATGCACATCTCTGGTGGTGGCGGTGTAGCTGGTGATATGATTGGGCTGGGCGTCGGCATGGCCGCAGCTGGTGCGGTAAACGGTCATGTCGGGCAGATGTTCCAAGAAATGGGCAAGCCTTTTTCGATGGACAAAGCAGAGAAAAACAATTCCGCAAAGAAAACACTTTGCCCGAATTGCAAAGCAGAAGTTCCCGCTGGGGCAAAGTTTTGTCTGGAATGTGGAACGAAAATCGAAGCATTGGGCGATGATGAAATGATCTGCCCCGCTTGTGGCAAAAAGACCCACAAAGGCAAGTTCTGTATGGAATGTGGCGCACCATTGGTACGCAAGTGCCCCCAATGCGGCAATGAATTGCCAGCCAGTGCAAAATTTTGTCCAGAATGCGGCGAAAGACTCTGACAAGGAGCGGGCATTATGAAAAACTGTTTAAGTCTTATTTTGCAATCTGGGCGGTGCTACTAGTCTTATTCAATATCATTGCTTTCGTTTCGGCTGGTTGGACCGGGCAAGAAAAATATACCAGTTCGTTCTGGGTTGGTTATGTTTCCATTACCATTGCCTTTCTTGGTCAGTTGGCTTGCACAAATTACGCCCTGAAAAATGATGATCCCCGCAAAACCTTTTTCAGTTTGTCTCTTTTCTCCGTTGGTCGTGCTGGTTTGATAATGACTTTCGTCTTTGGTGGACTATGTATGCTGATTTCTACTATGCCTTACTGGCTGGTACAATTCTGTGTGCAGCAACATTAGCCTTCAATGCGATTGCAATTATAAAGACCGCTACCACCGCAGATATAGTAACTGATATAGAAGAACGATTGAATCAAAATACCACATTCATTCGCTCTCTGACCGCAGATGCGGAAGGGCTTCTGAAGTCCTCAACAGATGAAGGTGCCAAATCTGCCATCAAAAAAGTATATGAAGCAGTGCGCTATTCCGATCCTGTGAGCAGTACGGCACTTGCTCCTCTGGAGAATGAAATAGATTTGAAATTTTCAGATCTAACAGACGCCGTAAACCAAAATGAACCGGATAAAATTGTTTGCATTGCAAATGAAATCACGGATTTGCTTGCTGAAAGAAGTCGCAGCTGCAAAATGTTCAAATCGTGATCATTGACCCAATAATAGGAAGGATTTCAATCAAATGTCAACATTCAAATGTAAAATGTGTGGTGGCACCTTGGAAATAGAGCCAAATGAAACCATTGCCACCTGCGAATACTGCGGCACACAACAAACCTTGCCGAAGCTCGATGATGAGCGTCGTGCAAATTTGTATGACCGTGCAAACCATTTCCGTAGAAATAACGAGTTTGACAAGGCCATGGGCATCTATGAAAAGATCCTGAATGAGGATAACACAGATGCAGAAGCTTACTGGTCTTTGGTGCTCTGCCGATATGGTATCGAATATGTAGAAGACCCTGCCTCCCACAAGCGTGTCCCGACTGTCAATCGCGCCCAGTTCACTTCCATTTATGACGATGATAACTACAAATCTGCCCTACAGTACGCTGACAGTTTGCAGCGCAGCATCTATGAAGCAGAAGCTGCTACAATCAACGAGATTCAGAAAGGCATCCTCGAAATCTCATCAAAGGAAGAACCTTTCGATGTCTTTATCTGCTACAAGGAGAGTGATGCCAGCGGCAGAAGAACCCCGGACAGCGTTTTGGCAACTGAACTCTATCACGAATTGACGAATGAAGGATTCAAGGTCTTTTTCTCACGGATCACGCTCGAAGATAAACTGGGTACCGCATATGAGCCTTATATCTTTGCAGCCTTAAACTCGGCTAAAGTTATGGTTGTTTAGGTACTAAACCGGAATACTTTAATGCGGTCTGGGTCAAAAACGAATGGAGCCGGTATCTGGCGCTGATCAAAGCGGGACAAAAGAAAATCCTGATTCCTGCATATAAGGACATGGACCCTTACGACCTGCCGGAAGAATTTTCGCATTTGCAGGCTCAGGATATGACTAAACTGGGCTTCATGCAGGACTTAATTCGTGGAATCAAGAAAATATTATATGTAGATGATCCTAAACCTGCTGTTGCAAAAGAAACTGTTACGACGGAAACAGCTACGGTAAATACAGCTCCCCTTTTGAAACGTGCCTTTATGTTCCTTGAAGATGGCAACTGGAGAGATGCAGATGCTACTGTGAAAAAGTGCTGGACCAAGACCCTGAAAATGCGGAAGCATACCTTGGCAAGCTAATGGCAGAACTGCATGTTCGCAAACGAGCGGAGTTGCAAACGTATAATCGGACTTTTACATATAGCCTGAACTATCAGAAAATCGTTCGATTTGGCAACAAAGAAATGATTGCCGAACTGGACGAAGCCAACAAACGCATCACTGATTTGAGAAAGAAACTTCAGCTCACAAAGGAGTACAATGAAGCCGTTGCTTCCATGGATGAGGCAAGCAAATCGAAAGATGAGAATGCCTATAAGGCTGCTGCTGAAAAATTCCGGAAATTTCCGATTTTGAGGATTCCAAAGTCAAGATGGAAACCTGTCTGGAAAAGGCAGAAATCTGCCGAAAAGAGTGCCTTTATCGCAATGCTCTGGACTGCATGGGTAAAAACACAAAATCCGGATATGAACAAGCAATCAGGATCTTTACCGAACTCGGTGATTGGGAAAATTCCCGTGAAAATATTGTCGTTTGTCAAAATGGCATCGATGAGATCAACAGAAAAGATGCAGAAGCTCAGGAGAACGCTCGCATCGCAGCAGAACAACGGGAAATTCAGCGCAAGCATGAAGCGGAACTCTATGAAATTAAAGAGAAGAAGAGAAAAAAAGGTTGTTACAATTGTATCTGTGGTAGTCGCCTGCGCTGCTTTGATTTTCTTTGGCTCAAGTGCTTGATTAAAAATAGCCAATATAACAAGGCACATGAGTTGATGGATTCCGGTGATTATAACGGTGCTATTGAAGCATTCGAAACACTCGATAATTATAAGGATAGCACAGACTTAATCAATGATTGTCGGTATCAAGCAGCGTTGTCTTATATGTCTGCGGAGAATTATGATGCTGCAATTACAGAATTCGAAGAACTAGAGAATAGCATACAGGATACGGATTTGCGCAATGAGTGCGAGTATCAAAAGGCTCTTGCTCTTACAGCCGAAGGAAAGTATGACGCAGCGCGTAAGATATACAAAATTCTGGGCGATTATAAAGACAGTGCAGAAAAAATCACCGAAGTGGGCTATCAGTCCGCACTGGCTATGATGGATGCGGGCCAATATGAAAATGCCATCTCAGCATTCAAGACTTTGAATGGATATAAGGACAGTGCCTCAAAAATCGAGGAATGTACCAATATTCCTAAAGCGGCTAAATATAATAAAGCCGTGGACGACTTGAATTCAGGCAACTATGTTGACGCATACGAAACATTTATGTCTATATCCGATTACAAGGACAGCAAGGAGAAGGCATCTGAAATCTATGAGCAATATAAATCGGCATTGTTAAAAGAGGCGGCTGTAGGCTCAATTATAACCTTTGGCTCTTATGAACAAGACGGAAACACCAAGAATGGTGCAGATGAAATCGAATGGATTGTACTTGAAGAGAAAGACAACAAACTGTTAGTGATTAGCAGAAAAATTCTGGATGTTGCACCGTTCAATTCCAAATGGGTCGACTCCATTACTTGGGAAAAAAGCACACTTCGCAAATGGTTGAACAGTGACTTCTATAACAGTGCATTTACAGCATCTGAAAAATCGCATATCCAAACAGTTACGGTAACTGCTGAAAAGAACTCGAAATATAATACGCCTGCAGGGTCTAATACGCAAGACAAAATATTCTTGCTAAGTATCTCGGAAGCTGAAACTTATTTTGGCAAGAATAGGCCTTGTGGTGACGGCTCCTGCGAAATGACAGATTGGGCACGGTATAAATTAAGTTACTTGGATCATGTATCAAAGTCTTGGTGGCTTAGAACTCCGGGGCAAAACAATCAGAAGATAGCATATTATATAGATAATACTGCTGTAGCATCAGGCTCGGATTTTGATTTTAGTACAACTGGTGTTCGTCCTGCAATGTGGATCAGCCTGAATAGCTGAATGTGTCAATATGAGGGGGTGGTAAAAAACGAAAACCGGAGATAAACGGATTGCATCGGTTTATAATAATCTGGATAAGCAGACAACCTATCGGGAGCAACTTGGAAAATACAAAATAGCCTTGGAACATGAATTCTATTTTGAAGCGATGCTCATTGTCTATGCAATGATGGAAGACCGAATGCGTTCCTTTTTGTATCACATCGGTGCGTTTCGCCAGCCAGATGCACGGCAACTGAATGTCAGTAAAACAAAGGGCGATCTTCGCAGATTGTATTTTGGCTCTGATGAAGCTGCCGAAAACAAAAAACTAACGTTCGATAATATCTCCTGCAAGGAGAAAATGATCCGAGCAACACTAAACTGGGCAATCAGCAGTGACTCCCTTGTATCAGGTACATATCTGGATGTTTTAAGAAGCGAATATCAAAAGTGTCTGGATATGGATGGATTTTTGAACACGTTAGATCACATTGACCAGTGGTTAAAGTACCGTAACGAGGTAATCCATGGATTGTTCAATAAAAATGCTGCTTGTCTGAATGAAAGCATCCGGGAAGAAGTCGAGGCAGGTATGCGATATGCACGTTTTATTGACAGTCAAGTGAAGGCATTAAAAAAGAAAGATGCCATTCGCACAAAAATGAGAATCAGACCATAATTTAACCCCATGAAAAGCAGCTCGGACGCAATGTTTGAGCTGCTTTTTTCATCTGGAATGTACAGACAAGGAGCGTGATGCCATTGACCCAACCAAAACCGATCTTGCCTACCTCAGCAACGAAAAAGCCAAAGCAGAGCAGAAGCTGCGCTCTTGCCAGCACCGGGAGAAAATCCTTGAACGCCAGATGTCAGAGCTGAACCGGAGAGAGCGCGTGCATCGTCTTTGCACCCGTGCCGGAATGCTGGAAAGTTTTCTGGTCTGTCCGGGAGAACTGACCGACGATCAGGTGATGGAACTGTTGAAGATCTCGTTCCGTCAACCGGAAGTCGTGCTGGCTCTTGCAAAGATGGTGCATGACGTTCACGAAAAGCAGAACGTTCCGAACCCCCTATGAAATAGGCGCAATTATACACCGTTCCGGTGAAATTGCGGTCTTGCAGACGGCTCGATGAAATCGAAGCTGGCGTTTGCGCGCCAGCCCGATTCCATCCCAAGGAAAACTGCATTTTCCTTGCGCTGCTTTGCAGCTATCCTTTTGCGGCTCCCGCCTAAGACCGAAACGCATAGCACTCCGTTCTAAGGCGGCGAGCACAACCGAATACGATTCCTGACCGTTCATCAAGAGCAATCTTGCTGGGCGGTCTTTTTGTTTGGGGGTGATGCCTATTCCGTGTCCGCATTTCAAAATTACCATCGTCAAACGCAGCCAAGGGCAGTCCGCTGTTGCCGGAGCCGCTTACCAGAGCGGCGAACGGCTGTTCAGCGAGTACGACCAGAAAACAAAATTCTACAACAAGAAGAAAGAGCTTGTCCACGCCGAGATCATGCTGCCGTCCCATGCGCCGCCCGGATTTGCAGACCGGGCAACGCTCTGGAACGCCGTGGAAGCCGTGGAAAACCAGTGGAACTCCCAGCTTGCCCGGCGCATCGTGCTGGCATTTCCGGTGGAAGTCCCGAAAGAACAATATCTCTCCATGATAAAAGAATTTTGTCAGGAGCAGTTTGTTTCCAAAGGGATGATTGCCGACTGTGCCATCCACGACAAAGGCGATGGAAACCCACACGCCCACATTCTGTTGACGCTCCGAGCAATGGACGAACACGGCAGGTGGCTCCCGAAAGCCCGAAAGGTGTACGACCTTGATGAAAATGGCGAGCACATTCGGCTCCCCTCCGGCAACTGGAAGTGCCACAAAGAAAACACGGTGGACTGGAACGAACAGAAGTACGCCGAGGTCTGGCGGCACAGCTGGGAAACCATCACCAATCGCTATCTGGAAGCGGCTGGCAGACCGGAACGTGTTGACCTGCGCTCTTTTGAGCGGCAGGGCATCCAGCAGATACCAACCGTGCATCTCGGCCCCGCTGCACACCAGATGGAAAAGCGTGGAGTGGAAACCTTTCTCGGCAACCGGAACCGAGACATTCGAGCCGCCAACAGCCTGATGCAGTCCATCCGCAGTGCCATCCGTGGGCTACAACGCTGGATTGCGGACCTGAACGAAAAGAAGCAGCTTCTTCTGGACGCTCTGGAAAAGGCGAAGGAGCCCACGCTGCCCGACCTACTGGTGGATTACTTCAATCTCCGCAACGAGCAGCGCAGCGATTGGTCTGGCAAGGCAAAACTGAAATGCACTGTCCGGGACTTTGAGGAAGTCAAACGGGCGGTGGACTACCTGAAAGCCCATTCTCTGAACACCATCGAGGATTTGAACCAAGCCATTGACAGATTAAACCAGACCGCCGCTCCTCTCCGCAGGCAGTTGAAGCAGAACGAAAACCGTATGCGGGCAATCGCCCAGATCAAGGACGCTGCTGCCGTCCATGCCAAGCTGAAACCCATCCACGACACCTTTATCAAGAAGAACTTCAAGTTGACCAAGGACGCTTACGCCGCCCAGCACAAGGACGAGTTGGAATCATTCAACAAAGCCGTCCGCACCCTGATGAAGCTGAACGGCCGCACAGCGGTGGACTTTTCGGCATTGGATGCCGAATTTTCTGCGCTGCAATCCAGCAGCGCAGAGCTGCGCACCCAATTGGAAACCTTGCAGCCGGACATCTCCGCCCTGAAAAACATCCGCAAGTATATCGACATGGTGCTGAATAAGCAGCAGCTTTCCGCACCGGGCGGCAAGACCCCGGAGAAGGAATCGGTGCTGAAAAAGCTGGAAGAAGCCAAGCAGCGCAGACCACAAAGAAAACGGAAACGAAAAATCACACACAGGAGCTTTAAGGAGGGAGCAGCATGACCTACACCCAAGCCCAGATCGACAAAGCCAATGCGGTGGATCTGGAAAAATTTCTCCGGGCACAGGGCGAAACGCTGGTGCGCAGTGGAAAAGAATACCGCTGGAAAGCCCACGACAGCCTGACCGTTTGCGGAAACAAATGGTTTCGGCACAGCCAGAGCAAGGGCGGCTTGCCGGTGGATTTCGTGATAGAGTTTTACGGCAAGTCCTTCCCCGAAGCGGTGCAGATGCTGACCGGAGAGCCGGGCGAAGTCCAGCCGGAGGCTGACCCCGCCCCCTCTCCGGCGTTTCATCTGCCGCTGCGGAACGTCACCAATGCAACATCCTGAATTATCTGACACAGGAACGGAAACTCAGTCCATCACTGGTGAACTTCTTCATTGCTGCCGGAGATATTTATGAGGACGCCGCCCACCACAACGTGGTCTTTGTGGGGCGGGATGCCGACGGGCATCCACGCTACGCAAGCAGTCGTGGGATTCGGGAGAAGTTTCGGCAGGATGCAGCCGGCGCAGAAAAGGCATTTGGCTTTGCCCACCGTGGCACCGACAAGCAGTTGCTGGTCTTTGAAGCCCCCATCGACCTGCTGTCCTTCATCGAACTGTTCCCGAAAAACTGGCAGCAGCATAATTATCTGTCGCTGGGCGGCGTGTCGGCAAGGGCATTGCAGCAGTTTCTCTCGGAACGCCCGGACGTAGAGCGGGTGTTCCTCTGTCTGGATGCCGATAAAGCCGGAGAGGATGCCTGCAAGCGGCTGGCGGGACTGTTGCCGGACACGGTGAGCGTGACCCGCATCCAGCCTTGCATGAAAGACTGGAACGAAGTTTTGGTGCGCCGGGCAGAGATTCCAAACCGCAATTATTTCAAAAGCATCGTGCTGAAAGAGCCGTCAAAAGCGGAAACGGTGAAGATCATCCGCATGAGCGATGTGGAGCTGACCCCGGTGGACTGGCTCTGGAAACCGTATCTGCCGTTCGGGAAGTTGAGCGTGCTGCAAGGCAATCCGGGTGAGGGCAAAACCTATTTTGCCATGCACCTTGCCGCTGCCTGCACCAACGGAAAGCTGCTGCCCAACATGGAACGGCTGGAACCCTTCAATGTAATCTACCAGACCGCAGAGGACGGTCTGGGCGATACGGTCAAGCCCCGCCTGATTGAAGCGGGTGCAGACCTTGACCGGGGTGCTGGTCATTGACGACAGCGATGTGCAGCTGACGCTTTCGGACGAACGAATTGAAAAAGCCATCATCGAGAACAACGCCCGACTGGTCATCATCGACCCGATCCAGGCGTATCTCGGTGCGACGTGGACATGAACCGGGCAAACGAAGTCCGTCCTATCTTCATGCGGTTGGGACAGGTAGCGCAGCGAACAGGCTGCGCTATTTTGCTGATCGGGCACCTGAACAAAGCCGCCGGAATGCAGAGCCTGCAACGGGGTCATCGATATTGCAGCCGCCGTGCGCAGCGTTATGTTCATCGGTAAGCTGAAGCACGACCCCACCATGCGCATCCTGACCCATGAAAAAAGCTCCCTTGCCCCGCCGGGCGTGTCGCTGGCGTTCTCTCTGGGGGACGCGGGTGGCTTCCGCTGGGTCGGCGAGTACGACATTACCGCAGATGAAATGCTGTCCGGCATTGAGCCGCAGCGGGAAACCAAGACCCAGCAGGCCAAAGACCTGATCTGCACCCTGCTTGCCGGAGGAAAGCAGGTGCTCAGTGAGGATATCGACAAGGCAGCGTTGGAAAGGGGCATCCCCGGTCGAACTGTCCGGGATGCCAAGCGGGAACTGGGCGATGCCCTGAAAAGCAAGATCGTGGAAGGCCGCAAGAAGGTCTTTTGGATGGAATAAGCCATTTGACTGGCAGAAAAATTTGGCTGGCAAGAAAATCATGGTACACCCACAGTTGCCAGTCTGCCAACCAAATTCGGAAAATGACGATTTAAGGAGGGATTGAATGGAAAATGTGAAAGTACCCGAAAACAAGAACCTCACCCCTGACGGGTCTTTTAAGACGAAGGATGGCCGTACCACCTATCTGGTGAGCGTGTTTTTTAATCACGACAGCACAGAAACCGCTGAAAGCAAGGTGAAGCGGCTTATCATTGCCGACCTGAAAAAGAAATGTGGTTAAAATCCACTTCCCACCTTGACAACTCTAATCAGAGGACACCCTGCTGCACGCTATGGAAACTGCCAGTGCAGACAGTATGCCGGAGGGCGTAGAACGTCAGGGCATCGGCACCCCGGCAACGAGAGCCGCCACCATCGAAAAGCTGGTGCAGAAGGGCTTTCTGGAACGCAAGGGCACCAAGAAAACCAAGGTGCTGCTGCCCACGGATAAGGGAAAAGCCCTCATTACCGTAATGCCCGAAGAGATTCAGTCTGCAGATATGACGGCTGACTGGGAAGCGAAATTGCTACAAATCGAACGTGGCGAAATGGAGCCGAGTGAATTTATGACTGAGATCAATACGATGATTACCGAACTGGTAAAGAATACGGAAATGAAAAAAGGAGTAAATGCGCTTATGAAAAACAAAATCATTGGTGTCTGTCCCAACTGCGGTGCAAATGTTGTGGAGCGTGAAAAGGGCTGGTTCTGCGAGAACCGGGAGTGCCGTTTCGTGCTGTGGAAGGACAATGCGTTCTTTAAGCGTCTGGGCAAGCGTCTGGACGCTCATGTGGCGGACAAGCTGCTGCGGGATGGTCGGGTCCGCCTGAAGGACTGCAAGAGTGCCAAGGGCAAGACCTACAATGCCACCGTGCTGCTGTCCTGTGAAGCTGATGGCCGCAGCAAGTTTTCTCTTGAATTTGAAGGTGGCTGCTGATGGAGCAGAAAAAAGAAGCGGTTTACCTTATCAACGATGAACGCTATCTCCACCTCCGGGAAAACGGTACAGGAGTCGGCTTTGCCACCTACAACAAGGTAACTGGTGAGCCGCTGGAAAGCGGGCAGATCTCGGAAAAGAACCTGCCGCCCGATGGCAGGAACGCCATTTCTGCCGCCAGGAACTGGTATCTGTTTGAACTTTCGGACGATGACCGTAAGGCCATCCAACAGGAAAGCGTAAAGATCCTTGAAAACATCCCGCAGGCGGCATCGGCAGGCGGCGCATCTGGGAGCCGGAAACGCTGCCGAAGGATATTCGTCTCATCAACAGCCACTATGATGACCTCTATCGCATTCCAGATGGCGGCGTGATTCAGGTGGATTACCCGGATGGGCGCAGTTTTA
>ENA-OUNI01000303-OUNI01000303.1-human-gut-metagenome-genome-assembly--contig:-NODE-303-length-23147-cov-2.326846_pt1 | contig 23147 bp, 36 predicted proteins | sample MGYA00242499_ERZ504580 | MGnify/ENA primary metagenome ERZ504580 (study PRJEB26092, sample SAMD00036315) | human gut metagenome | host: Homo sapiens | study: EMG produced TPA metagenomics assembly of... | reverse complement strand
AGAAAGAGAAAAAGAAGGGGAGAACCGATGCGTTTTCAAAAAAACCACAGTATGCCATCGTAGCACCAAGCGCCACGGACACCATCGCTCCAATTCTTTGCCCTAAGCGTCTCAGAAGCGCCACGACACACACGACGAACGCGATCGCGAACAGCACGCAAAGAATAGCCCGAATCTCTTGAACATCGAAGAGCAACAATAACGGTTTGAGAAATACGAGATATCCATTCCAATATCTCGAGTATTCCCCCTCTGCAATCTGACCGGGATCTTCCGCCCAGCCTGAGAGAGATTCCACTCCGCTTCCCCCACCAGCAACTACAAAAGGATTCTTCATTGCAGCAACAAAAGGCGAGCTAGACCCCCCCCCATGTACCGCCTCATTTATCATTACGGCACACGTATAATTATCGTACGCTATTCCAGATATATATGACTTTGGATACGAGCCTTCTTCCTCCAACAACTTTGCAGATTCTTCGCCATTTAAGTGCAACAGCTCGACTGGAATGCAATAGGATATAGTCATAAGCGCACAGAAGCAAGTCATCAGTAGTAAATAAAGAACGACTATTTTCAGCGCAGATTTCCGCATCCTCATCTCCTTGCAATGCTCAACTAATACTCTACAAAACCTACCGTCAATACATCCCATGTCAATATGGTATTGGGTCTCGAAAGAAAACGAGAGCGTCAAAGGTGTCTCATTGGCGCAATCCTCGAATAACATCTAGCTAACCAAGATCGCTGGATCAATCAGTTCTACGCAAAAGCTCTACTTCTCTGAGGAAGCAGAGCCTCTTTTTACTAAAGTCCTTATTATTCCGAACGGCTTAATGAGAATGCGGGACATCCTGAACGATCTCGACTGTCTAATTTTTTTTGTTTCACGATGCAGTTTGTCGCACTCCTTTTTTACTTTCCGGATCTCCCTATTAGCTTCGGCGCTCTGCGCCTTTTGCAAACGGTCGGCCTGTTTTGCTTTCGCAAACATCGACGCCTCTATCGTTTCTGGTTCAATGTAGGCCTGATACGAAGGCATATTTTTCAATGGCAACCCACTTGACGCAAGGAATCTTGACCTGTAAAGCGAACGGAATTCATTATAAAATGCAGCGAAGCCCACACCATCCTTTGCGAGTTCAAAAGAATAATCAATCTCCGTCAGAAGCCTTCGCAAAAAAGCAGTCTCGTACACATCCCCCATATTCCGCCTTGCATCCAGACATCCAATTTTTTATACGCCTCGAGCACCATTATCGACTTAGACGCGTCAGCACGATCGGTCATCATTGAATTGTTGACATTTTTACGATAATAATATAGAACAGGTTGCTCAACTTCACTTATTGCGCTTGCCGCCAAAATGGCACTATAGGAAAATAGGAGGTCTTCGGCTTGCTTTAGTTCTGGATCAAATCTGATTCCTTGCTCGCTAAGAAAGGAACGGCGAAACAACTTTGTGCATGCGCTTGGGGATATGAAGGGTGTATCCTTTTCATTCATTTGTCGAGCATCCATCACCCCAGAACCCAAAACGGCAGAACACGCTCGCGTAAAGTGATCGTCGTCGTTGAAGTTCCTTGCAAAAGAATACAAGACAACGTCAGAACCATTCGTTCGCGCCGACTCGACAGCAAGCTCAGCAAGTCGCGTATCGACGAAATCATCGGCATCCACAAAGACCACGAATTCCCCTTGCGCACATGCGAGAGCGCAATTTCGCGCCTGCGGCAACCCCTGGTCGGTTTCTCTCAAAGCCGAAATGCGGGGATCCGTAGCCGCAAACTCTCTGACAATCTCCATAGAACCGTCAGAGGAATTGTTGTCCACGCACAATATCTCAATATCCGAAAGAGTCTGCGACGTCACAGACATAAGACATTCCCGAATATAGTCTTCTTTGTTATAGATAGGAATTACAAAAGACACTGCTATATTCCAGTCATGGCACATCTGCTCCTGATCGTCTGCTTCGATTTGCGAGCTTTCTAAGCTCCCGCTTTAAGGCCCGAAGAATGCGGCTCAATCTATATGCGTAGGATGCTTTGATTTTAGAACTCTCGTCACGAGCAATCTTCAGCTTGCGCTTCTCTTTGCTAAGGTTTGCTTCGTTTTTCTTCTTCTCGACAGCTGTTCTAGCGAGCAACTCCTTCGATTTCTCGAACATCGCCTCACCGAACGACTCGCTCTCAATATAAATCCGATAGAGTGGTGAATCGGACAGTTGGTCGACCGCCAAGTTGCGAAACCGTTTCCGGTATTTTGCTCTAAAAAAATCAAAATACTCAGAAAAGGCGCACGAATCGCTCGTAAGCTCAAAAGTATAATTAATTTCTGAAAGGAGCTTGCGAAGAAATGCTCCTTCGAACTTTGTCGCATTCCCTGTTTCCAAGAGCCAATCGTCAAGCTTTTCATACGCCAACAACACTGCTAGAGATTGTTCTACATTCGCTCTATCAGCAATCATGGACCTTCAGCATTTCTTCTGTAATTATACAAAGGCGGATCGTAAACCTGAGAAATGGATTGTGCTGATATGATTGCGCAGTACGAGAACAGCACATCCTCGGCCTGTTTAAGCCTGGATCGAAAGTCAAATTGATTTCCTCTAAAAAACTTCTCCTGAAAAGCTTTGACCAAACACTAGGCTGAAATAAAAACAAAGATCATCGCCTAAATCGATAGCTTTGACCTGCTCCTTCGGAAGCCGCCGCGCCCATACCTTTTCGAATCTGTCTGACTCAAGCTTGTTGTCTTTAAACGTATACAACACAACGTCTGACCCATTTTCTTCTGCGGAGGCAACAGCCAACTCTGCAAGGCGCTTGTCTACATAATCATCCGCATCAACGAAAGCAATGTACTCCCCTGCGGCATGCATGAGGGCACAGTTCCTTGCCTGGGGTAGACCCTGCTCCTTTTCGTGCAATATCTTTATCCGCGGATCAGAAGCGGATAGCTTCTCAACAACCGACATCGAAGCGTCACTAGAATTGTTATCCACGCACAAGATTTCTATGTCTTCAACGGTCTGAGCCATAATGGAAAGGAGACACTCTTCAATGTTCTTTTCTTTGTTATAGATTGGCACAATGAAGGATACCTTTGGTTCCATGCGGCCGCACCCTCTCATTTAATAATCTACATCCGTTATTAATGTATCTATATCTTATCGTTGTTTCTATTTCGCACGAACACTCTCTTTAGTTTTCTCTTCAATCTCGTCAAAAACCTTCTTGATTCTTTGGAGCGAAGCTCACCGATCGTCTTGTCTTTTTTCTTGACGGTTCCCTTCAGGCGCGCAACCTCAATCATACGAAGAGCCGGCGCGGCAACAAGATAATAGAAGCTATACAACTCTTTCGCGGAAAGAGCCTGGCAGCCGCCTTGCTGCTCCGAACTCATTTTCGAATAACTAGTCCTCGCATCCTCTAGAACCTTAAAGCATATCTTCCCTATTTCTTGCTGGGTGTCCGGATTGTCAATATCAGCTTTCTCGAAAACACGCTTCATTGCATTGTAGCACGTGAAATAGCCGTAACTATTAGCAAACGTCTTTTTGCTGGTCATCACCGAACCCTGGCGAACCCTTCTGTAATAGAGCATCTCGCTGACCCGATCAGCCCTTCGCGCATTCAGCATGACCTCGAATGTAAAAGCATTATCTTCATGCAAGATACCCGGAATGAAGGAAATGGAGGATAAGAGATCCCTGCGAACCATGTAGAAGCAAGCAGATGGCAGGTACTCGTCTCTCTCTGCAAGATTTCCCACAAGATCGACGCCACTGCATACCCCCTCAAGTGAACTTGATCGCGAGTAATACTCGACATAAGACGCATGCTTTTTTGCGAGTTCTTCTGATTCGTAAAAGGGTTTTGCATCAAACAAGAGAACATCTAGCGCAAGTGCATCCATTCGGGGCACAAGCACTTCCAAAGCACGCTCGTCATACATATCATCGCTATCAAGAAATAGGACGTATTTTCCAACGGCGACCTTGAGCCATTGTTACGCGACACCGAAAGCCCGCTATTCGGCTGATGGTATACGGATACACGTTCATCTTTGTCAGCAATCCTCTTAAGAATTTGCAGGGAATCATCCGTAGATCCATCATCGACACAAATTATCTCGAACGAGGAATATGTTTGAGACAATACTGAAGATAAGCATTCCTCAACATATGCACCGCAATTGTAAACAGGAACGATTACCGATACGCTAGGCTCTTCCTTGGGATTACTCAACTTTATCTGTTCAATTGCAGGAGGAGCCGCAGTCATTCTTTGCTCAGTAGACAGCTGCCCCAGCGCCGCCTTGATGTATTCGAGCGTTTTGGGCGCTCGTGGATACTCCGGACCAAGCTTTTCGGCTTCCTCCAGAATTTCATCAAACAGGTTTGATGAACTGACCGCACCCAAGATCTTTCGCTTTGCTTCCTGGCTTCGGTTCGTTTCGATATTGTATTTAAGAATGCTAAGCGCTTCGCAGACAAACGAAGAGCGAAACCGATCGAGCTCACCCCGCTCTTTCAGGTAGGCCCGCAGCGACGACAACGCTTCCACAAAGCAAAGCGGCTCCTTGCTCTTGCCATCCTGGGTGCTATCACCTGAATTCGTACGGTAGTTAACCAGCGGCTCCTTTATTGCGGCAATGGAAGATGCACTAGACAATGCCGCATAGGAAAAGAAGAGGTCATTTGAGTTTGGAAGCGCCTGAAACTCAAGCCCAGATCTCTCTATGAAGGTTCTTTTGAAGCACTTCGTCCACGGCGCAGGATTGGTAATTTGAAAATGCTGGCCTCTACATCAGAAGCGCTGAAGCATTCCGGCTCAGGCAGAAGGTCGAATTCAAGATATTTTACTCGAGGATTGACGGCATTGCATTTTTCATCATAAATTCTTCCAGCGTACAAAATCAGATCCGGCTCATAAGCTGAAACCGCTTGAGCCATCTTTTCCAACAAAGTCGCTTCAAAGTAATCGTCGGCATCTAGGAAAAGAATGTAATCGCCCTTTGCCTCTTTCAGCCCAATATTTCGAGCCGCACCAGCACCAATTCTTTCAGCGCATTTATAGACACGGCATTTGTCCGACAGATATCTTGCAGCAACTTCGCTCGACCCATCGGTAGAGGCATCATCTACGCAGATAACTTCAAAGTTACCGAATGTCTGACTCTCTATAGACTCCAAACACTCGCCAAAATACTTTTCGGCATTATAGAAAGGAATCACGATGGAGAAAAAAGGAGAGGTCATATTGTTTCGAACTTTCTGCACAGAACTTACTTTACGCAAAGAGCATGCGTTCATATCCCTTTAACTAGTCGCGCTTGAACAAATCGCGCGTGAACACCTTGTCCTCCACGTCGGCCAAGTCCTCGCTCCAGCGGTTGGCGAGGATGACGTCGCAGGCCTCCTTGAAGCGTCCAGTCGTGGGTGACCTCGCTGCCGTAGAACTCCTCGGCGTCGAGCGTCGCTCGAACACCACCACCGGCACGCCGCGGGACTTGATGCGCCTCATGATGCCCTGGATGGAGCTGGCGCGGAAGTTGTCCGAGCCCGTCTTCATGGTGAGGCGGTAGACGCCCACCTTGGGCTGCGCGACGCCTGGTACACGAGGCGCGTCACGCGGTCGAGCACCGCATCGGCGATGTAGTCCTTGCGGGTGCGGTTGGCCTCCACGATGGCCTCGATGAGGTTCTGGGGCACCTCGTCGTAGTTGGCGAGTAGCTGCTTGGTGTCCTTGGGCAGGCAGTAGCCGCCGTAGCCGAACGACGGGTTGTTGTAGTGGCCGCCGATGCGCGGGTCCAGCCCCACGCCCTCGATAATCTGGGAGGCGTCCAGCCCCCGCACGCAGGCGTAGGTGTCCAGCTCGTTGAAGTAGGCGACGCGCAGCGCCAGGTAGGTGTTGGCGAACAGCTTCACCGCCTCGGCCTCGGTGGCGCGCATGATGAGCACCGGCGTCTCCGCGTCCAGCGAGCCCTCGGCCAGAAGCGCCGCGAAGGTCTCGGCGGCGGCCGTCAGCTCTTCCGCGTAGGGCGACTCGCTCGGCACGCCGACGATGATGCGGGAGGGGTGCAGGTTGTCGTAGAGCGCGTGCCCCTCGCGGAGGAACTCGGGGCTGAAGAGGAACTTGCCCTCGGGGTAGCGCTCGGTGATGTCCTTCGTGTAGCCCACGGGCACCGTGGACTTGACGACCATGACGGCCTCAGGGTTCACCTCGAGCACCAGCTCGATCACCTGCTCCACGAAGCTCGTGTCGAAGAAGTTCTTGTCGGAGTCGTAGTTGGTGGGCGTGGCAATGACGACGAGCTCCGCCTGCTTGTAGGCCTCCGCGCCGTCGAGGGTGGCGGTGAGGTCCAGCTCGTGGTTCGCGAGGTAGTCCTCGATCTCGGCGTCCGCGATGGGCGACAGGCCCCGGTTGATGAGGTCGACCTTCTCGGGGACGACGTCCACGGCGGTCACATGGTTGTGCTGGGACAGCAGGACGGCCAGGGAAAGCCCCACGTAGCCGGTGCCGGCAACGGCGATGTTCATCCGCGAACTCCTTTTCGTGCAAGTTGTTATCATTGATCTATTATAAGCGTTTCCGCAGGAATCGAAGGGGTTTAGTTATCATGCGCCCCAAGCGGTACGATCGGGACTCCTCCAAAGCCCGCACTCGTTTGCCCAAGCTTTTGACCTCTTTGCCCAGCGCCTTCTTCTCTTCGCGCAAAAGCAGCCGCTCCGCCCGCACCTCTTCCAGCTGGCGGAACTCATAGTTGCCCAGCCAAAGCGCAAAGTCCTCAGCAGAAAGAGATACCAGTTTCTCAAGAAAGATGCCGTGCCATGCGGGATAGTAGTACCCCTCCGGCTGAACCGATACCCCGAGCTTTTCCAGCCCCGCTTCACGAACGAAATCGTACGTCTCGCGAAACGCCTCCCAGGTGGCCACCCGCTGCATGCAGAACACGATGGATTGCAAGGCCTTGTTCGCAAAACTTCGCTCGGGCAATGCGCCGTGCTCCAACAAATTTTCACGCACCGCAATCCATTGAAGCAATGACGAGTAGGGGGACGACGAGAGCGTGTTGACGAGGCTATCGGTCCTATCCCTCCGGTAGGTCACCAAATGCTCTTTCACCAACGTGATCCTATTGGCCAAACACAGGCGTTCGCAACAAAGTAGATGTCATTGCCGTTCCTTACGGGCTGAAAATCAAGCCCGAGTTCGTCCACAAACGACTTGCGGAACATCTTCGACCACGGCGCGACAACGGTAAAGTTGAGGATATAATCCGGATTGTCCTTGCGATTGAAAGGACACTGGCCGGGGATGCGCGACTTCATTATCGAGTCGCCCACCGGAACCTCTACTTGCAGGTTGTCGTAGAAGCGCCGGTTGCCGCAAACGCATATATCGGCTTCGTCCTTCTCTATCTGGTCGTACATCTTTTCAAGGGCAGTAAGATCGAAGTAGTCATCGGAATCCCAAAAGACAAGATACTTGCCACGGGCGATAGCCTTGCCGGCATTTCGCGCAACGCCGGCGAACTGATTGCGCTGCTCGATCACCGTTACGCGATCATCCATGGCGGCATATTCGCGAAGAATGGCAAGGGAGCCGTCCGTCGATCCGTCATCCACGCAGACAACTTCTATGTCCCGCAGGGTCTGCCCCAGAATGCTGTCCAGGCACTGGCGAAGGTAGCGCTCGACGTTGTACACGGGAACGACGACTGAAACCTTCGGCATGCTATCCATCGCGGCGCTCTTTCAAGATCACCTCATCGATCAATCGATCGCAAGCGCCGTCTTCCATGCCTCCGAAGTTCTCCTCGACGAAAGCTTCGACCTTCTCGTATTCGAAGTCGCGGTTCTCGATGGCCTCGATAAGCTCGTCGAAGCTGTCGCACACCTTGCCCGGGGCCGACTCTTTCACACCACGATACACCCCTCGCGTCAACTCGTACACCTGACGATCGAAGGTGTAGAAGAGCATGGGCCTCTTCATGAGCGAGAACTCGTAGAAATTGGACGAGTAGTCGGTAATGAGCAAATCGGTCACGTAGAAGAGATCGTTGATGGAGGGGAACTCGCTGAAATCGTAGATTCGGTCACTCAAGCGGGCAGGGATTTCGAAACGATCAAGAATAAATGGATGCAGCTTGATGAGGAACACGTACTCGTCGCCGCAGGCGTCGTAGACCCGCTCGAGATCGACGTTGTCCTGGCTGTAGTTTGCCGTCTTCTGCCCGACCCCGCGTAGGTGGGTGCGAACAGAATGATCTTCTTGTCGTGCAGCTGGGAATAGTCGGCGTAGAAGTTCTCCTTGAAGGAACGGATGCGCTCCTCATCCAGATACCCATCGAGCCGCGGCATGCGAGAGGCCTGATCGCCTCAGCCTCTATGCCGAACACTTCCTCGAACACGGGCACCAGGCCAGGCGACCCGCACAGCGCCGTGGTGTAGGCTTGTGGCATGATCCTGCCGGAAACGGCGAACCGCCCTTGCCGAATCGGCAGTAACCCACCGCCTTGAAGCCGCCGCCGGCATGCCAGACCTGGACGAGCTCGACATCGGGCCGCAGCTTCAAGAAGCTGAACACGGGAACGTAGTTGTCGATGACGATGACGTCCTGCCGGGCGATTTTCGAGATCACCTTCACCCAGCTGAAAACGGATTGCCTCGCGCCGACGGCGCGGCGTAGCGAGTAATCAATATTGAGTTCCTTATCGAGGCCGCGCTCGCGCAGGCGATCGTCGATGGCCTTCAGGTTGCCGCCCAGGGTTTCGTAGGTCTCGGCCATAATGAGCACGTGACGGCCATCCTTTTTGCGAAAAGCGCTCAACACCTTGTAGTAAAGGTTCATGCTATGCACGGCGAAGGCATACCAGCTTTTTCACTTTGCCGAGCAGCGAATTGGCCTCGTGAATGTGGCGGCGCTTGCACCACTTGCGGTTCTTCTCCATGAAGTAGCTGTTCATCTGCAGGACCAAGTGCCTGTCATCGCGGCTGGTGGCCGTAAAGTTCACCGTGTAGGCGAATTTGTTAGCGGAGCCATAGCGGAAGACCCGAGTCATGGCTTCGAAATTGTAGGCAACTTCCGGCGCGACGAAGCACGCCTGGTAACGATAGAACACATCCGGAGAGTCGGCAAGCTGCGAGGGCAGCCCCTCCGACTCGCTGATTCGATGGGCAACAATCCAGCGGCCGTTATCGAGAAACTGGCGCCCTTTGGCCGCCGTCATGTTGACGCAAAACGAGTAAGCGCGCACTCCCTCGGCTGCCGTTGCCACCGATTCGATCTTATCCCGCAAAGGGACGATCTCATGCGTCGAACGAGATGCCAGAACGAATTCGGGCTCTCCCGCATAATCGGTTTCCACGGTAAAGCGCAAGAAGACGCGCTCCCAGGATAGGCTCGTTATGCAAAAGCGAGCGTCACCGTAGTAGGTCGCTTGCTCTTTCACCCATTCATCAAGCGGGTATTTCTTGGGGAATATCTCGATCAACGTTGTGCACCAACCATTTCTCTAGAAGCATGCGGCCATGCGGTGGAACATGGTCGGCAGGTTCGTTTTGGCCTCCCAGCCGAGCTCGCGGATCTTAGAGCAATCCAGCGTGACCACCATTTCCGGATTGTATCCGTAAGACGCGACATTTTCGGGGATATCCACGACAACATCGCTCGCCCCGTCACTTAGCTCCTCGCTCACAAGGCGAGCCATATCCATGATTGATACCGCCGTCGCCTCGTTGGCGACGTTGTACGCCTCCCCCATCGCGCCTCGCGCCAAGACGAACACGATAGCCGCTACCGCATCGGCCGTATAGCAGTAGGTGCGCGTGGTGCGTCCCTGGCTGTGCAGCACGATATCGCGGCCCTCCAGGGCGCAACGCATGAACTCCGCGAAAACACGGCCGTCGTTGTAATCCACCCCGGCACCAAATGTCTGGGAGAGGCGCGCGACCTTCACCGGCACATCATATTCGCTGGCAAAGGACGCGCACAGCGTCTCGCACAAGCGCTTTCCCTCGGAATAGCTGCTGCGCGGGCTAAGCACGTCGATATAACCGGCCTCGTCTTCCGCAATAGGAGCATCATGCTCGCCCATATTGCCGTAGACCTCCAGGGAAGATAAGTAGACTACCGACTTCGTCTCTTTCTCGCGAGCAAGCGTCAAGACATTGCGCGTGCCGTCGATGGCCGCGACAATCGTCTCAACAGGATGCTCGACGAAATAGCGCGAGCTCGTCGGGCTGGCTCCGTGAACGATATGCGTCACAGGACCCTCCAGCACCAGCGGGAAGGCCACGTCTCCAGCGAAAAGCTCCAGGGACGCATCAGCAGGTAGCGAGGAGAACTTTTCTCGCAGGCGTTCCATAGAGCGACCCATTGCAACAACCTGCAGCCCCAAGCCGTATTCCTCGTTTGCAGCAAGAAGCATGCGCACCAAAAGCGAGCCGATAAGGCCGGTGGCACCGGTTACCAGCACCCGGCCACCCCGAAGCGTCTCAGCAACTGGAGCGATCGACGTCACGGCAGACTGGACGTCTTCTTCTATGATGTCATTCTGGCATCCCATAAGCCTCACTCCTTCTATACGCTTTTCCCCTCGCCCATAAGAGCGAGAAGATGCTTTTCTATGCGTTCCGTACAGCTGGAATCAGTCGGAACGGCTATGTACTCGGCCACGAACCGTCCGAACGCGTCGGCGTCGAACTCTCTGTCGCAAACCGCATCGGCAATGCGTTCTGGATCGGCGGACATCAATAGGGGAACACCCGCCTCTAGGTTGATGCCGAGGCTCCGCTTCGTTCTGTAGTCCTCCCAATCATAGCCGTAGAGGAATACCGGCACGCCCAAAAGGCCTGCTTCGTACATGATCGTCGAATAATCGGTTATAACGTAATCCGCCGCGAAGAGCATGTCGTAGCGACCGCTTGCGTCCTGCACCACACGAGCATCGTCTATCGTCAGCGTGCTCACAGGGTGGGGCTTGTAAACGAAATTGAGACCACGGGCCGTCACCTCGTCAATCAGATTTTCAACCGCCTGCACATCCTTTTGTCCGACATTCTTCCTGAATGTCGGACAATACACCACCGTCTCCCGCTCGCGCAGCCGAGGAAAAGCCTCCTCTATCTGCGCTCGCCGACGACTTCGCTCGGTCTCATCGATAAGCAGATCGACTCGGGGCAGCGGCGCCTCGTAGACAATAGAGGGGTCGACATTGAACGTCGCCGCGAAATCGTTCGTGAACGACGCGGAAGACACCAGCACGCTGTTATAGCCTTTGTGCATCCGAAACAGATGGGCTGTTTCGGGATTCCGGCCCTCCGCGTCGCCCAAAGCCGCGTAGCCCGCCTGCTTCATCATGCCCAGCGCGTGCCACATCTGCAGCACGGGGATTTTCAGATGGGGATCGAGCAGGCTGACGACAATGCAATAGGAGTCGAGCACAGCGGCCCTGCTGGTGGCGAGATAGTACACCTGCTTAAACATATGAGCAGCGTAGGCTAGCTTATTCCCTATCGCTTTCGCAAGAATGACCACCTCATAGTCAGGACGATCGCACTCGATTTGCCTCTTCAGCAAAAGGAAATCAATCGGATCGCAATCGCTCTGCCTGCTGAAGCAGACGATACGGCGCTTACGAGGGAGACAGCAGCATAGCGCATACCAGCCAATGAGCAGACCCCGGGCCGCGCCGACAACCCAACGCTTCAAAACGTCCACCCGCACCTACCCGATTCCGAAGATCTGCGAATTCTCGCGCTCGTCCACCATAGCCCGGAACATATAGAAGTCGGAAGGAGTGGTAATCTTGATGTTGTCGGGCTTACCCTCGACGGTATATAGTTCGGCGCCGTAATGGCGCATCAGGCTTGCCGAATCGATGAAGTCGACTAAACCATCCGCCTGGCTGCGGCGATGGGCGCTCATGATATCGCGAGATGGAAACACTGGGGCGCCTTGGCGTTGCAGGCATCTTTGCGTGCAATGACCTCCGTGATGCGGCCAGCATCCTGCTTCACGATGGTCTCGATAGCGGGAACGACCGTCACGGCGCTCCCGTACTCGGAGGCGCATTCGATACAGCCGGTGATGGTCTCTTCGTCCACAAGAGGGCGAACGCGTCGTGAATGAGCACGAGTGCGTCATCGGGGCATCGCTCGCTTAAAGCGATAAGACCGTTGAATATGGATTCCTGCCCCGTCTTGCCACCGGGAACAACCGCGGTTACCTTGGAGAGATCGTAGCGTGCAACGAGTTTCTCAAGAAATGGAATCCAGGACTCCAGGCACACGACGACGATCTCATCCACGTCGGGATGGCCTTCGAACTGCTCGAGGGTGTAAACGATAATGGGCTTGCCGTGCAGCTCCAGGAATTGCTTCGGACGTGTTTTGCTGTTCATTCGCTGCCCTGTTCCACCAGCGAATATGAGAGCGCAGTTCATTGAATCACCTCGCACGATAACTGATAGGACAATTATTGTCGAGATGAGGTCAAAGGGCAATGGATTCTGGCAACCCCACACCCAAAACGCCTATAATGAACGATCTGCACCAAATGCCCCCAGCCAACAAGGAGCCAGCCCGTCATGTGGTCGACCTTCGCATTATGCGCCCTTATCGCCGTTGCTCTTCTTTATCTTCCCGGAATCCCTTTGGGTCGTGGCATGGGACTCGATCGAGCCCTGGCCATTTGCTTTGCTCCTGTGGTAAGCATTGCACTTTACGTCGGCCTGGCTGTTTTGTACGGGTTTGCATCCGTACCGTGCTCGATAGCCACTGTGTTCATCCCCGCCCTGGCCATTGCGTTTGCAGCATGGGCCATCGGAAGGAAAGCGGGACTCGTGAAATCGCACCGCACAACCATGGTATCGCGCGTCGATTGGCTCATCCTTGGGGCTTACCTGCTCGTAGCTGTCTCATCACGCTCTACGTCTTCGTAAGATCCTCGACGGTGCCGCCTCTTACCAGTGCACCAATGACGCCACATCCCACTTCAACATGATTCGCGCGGCCATGGATTCGGGCGTCTGGTCTCCCCTGCTGACAACGCATTATCCCGATACGCCCACAACTGTGGCATCAAACCTGAATGACGGCTTCTACCCTGCGGCTTGGCACGAAGTTGTGGCCATGGTCGGACTACTGGCGAAGTGCGAGGTGGCCGTGGCGGTCAACGCCGTCAACGCAGTATTCGCCGGCGTCGTTTTCCCTCTTTCGTCGTTCGCAATGATGCGCTCCCTCTTCCCTGAGCAGAAGACGGTGCTTCTTTGCGGGGCCTTCGCAACTATGGCCTTCGTTGCCTATCCCTGGATTCTCATCATCAAGGGAGCCCTACTGGCCAACGCTGCCGTCGAGGCTCTCATTCCCGCTGTGGTTGCGGTATTCGTCACACTTGTCAAGGCGCCTGTGCCCAGACGCAACATTCCCGCAATTGTCATTTTGGGAGCACTCGCCTTCATTACCCTCGCCCTGACGCAAACCAACGGCCTTTTTACTCTATTTGTCTTCATTGTCCCCTATCTCTTGCACATCATCCGACCCGCTATCAGAAACTGCGGTTCGAACGGTCGTCGCAATTGCATCCTTTTCACTGCTTGCTTCATCATGGGAGCCGCGATTGTCTGGCTCATTGCTTACAACTTGCCACCGCTGTATCCGACAACCCACTACGGCAACAACGAAAAAGTCGCACTCAGCTGGGTCAGCAGCATCTTCGACGCCTTCTCGTTCGGATTCTACGAGTCTCTTCCTCAATTTCTTCTCGCAGGAGTTGCGGCGTTGGCGTCGTCGTTCTTGTAGCGCGTAAACGTAGCTGGCTCGTTGTGCCTGGGGTTTACTTCCTCCTCGCCTACATACCAACCAAAGCGACTACAGCGGCATGGAAGAATATTTTTTCCGGTTTCTGGTACAGCGACCCGTGGCGATTGGCGGCCAATGCGGCCGTCTTCCTCATACCCGCCGTTAGCGTCGGCCTGGCGACTCTGGCGAAATGGCTAGGCAGAGCCATCACAAGCTTAACTCGCTTCGACGGCAAGCGTGACGCCAGTCTTGGCCGCCGCGCAACCATTTGCGGCCTCGTCGCCGTTCTTCTCGTCTTTGGCACGATTAATTACTTCCCCAACTACACCTATTCCTACAAATGGGCCGAAGTTCAAACGCCGTTCGGCCTTGTGAAGAAACGCATCTCCGATTACTACAGCACGAAGAAAGACAAGGTGTACTCCACCGAGGAACACGAATTCGTGGAGAAGGCGCTCGACGTAATTCCGGAAGGCTCTCTCGTCCTCAACCAGCCTCACGATGGAAGTATCTTCGCCTACTCTCTCGACGGCATGAACACCTACTTCAGGATCGCACGCCCGTCAATATCACCGAGGACGCGAGGTGATCCGCAATTCCATAGATGAGATCGCCGAAAACACAGACGTTCAAAAGGCCGTCAGCAACACAGGAGCCCAATACATACTCTTGCTCGATCAAGGCGTCCCCTACGAAGATGGCACCTGGCTTTCAACGTACTCGAAGGCGAAATCCGAGCAATGGAACGGCTTTAACCGCATCTCCGACCAAACCCCCGGACTTGAGATGGTTCTCGCCGACGGCGACATGCGGCTTTATCGCATCAAGGACGCAACGTCATCGAACTAAGCGGTCGCCGCAGCGCGGTCGAACGCATTCACGAGGGACTCAGCCGTGCTGTTCCAGCCGTAGCCGCTCTCTAAGTGCGCCGCAATCAGCTTCCTTCTTCCCTCGACATCATTCGGGTCGTCAAGGATCTTCACAAGACCTTCGACGATGGTTTGCGGCTTTGAGTCTGGCAGAATCACGCCGAACCGATCATCAGGAACGAGCTCGTCAACGCCACCGACGTGCGTAATCACGGACGGACGACCCCACGCCGAGGCTTCAAGGAGCGAAGTGCAGAATCCTTCGGAGCGAGAGGTAGGCAGAACACATCGGCTTGGCTTAAGAGCGCCGACACGTCACCGCCCTTGAGTGATCCCAAGAAATGCATGTTTTTGGCGCCTTGGCCCTCAGATCGTTCAGCAGCGGGCCATCTCCGGCGATGGCGAATGAAACGCCATCGCCCTCGAGAAGCCTCGCGGACTCGACGAGCGGAGCTGACCCCTTCTCCGGAGCCACTCGACCCACCGTGGCCACCAGTTTCATTGCGGGAGGCAAGCCAAGCTCAGTCCGGAAATCCCTCCCTGACGAGGATTCGCGAAAGTCTTCGGCGTCAATCGCGTTTGGCAAAACGCCCAATGCTTCAATGCCGAAGGTCTCCAACCACCTCGCACTGGCCTGAGAAACGCCGTAATAATCGGCGTGATACCGCTTCCCCAAAGCCGTTATCCCATGTTCGTAGACCGCCAAAGCCGCATCGAACAGGAAGTTGCCCAGCGTGAGGTAGGCGCTCCCGTGATCTAGCACGACAGGTTTCAGGCCGTTGCGCCGAGCGAATTTCATGCCCTCCAGGGAATGACCGTAGAAACGCGCGTTCACCAAAACGCCATCGAATCCGATGCCGTCAAGCTCGGCGAGCAACGACCTGTAAGCTGAATTTTTCCTTGGAATTGGCAAGCGGCCGTTCATGAGTGCACGACAGGGCAAACGGAACACCTCCACTCCGTCTTCCTGCCGCACGACGGATTGACCACCATAAAGGTTTGAGGTCACTACGATGACGCGATTGCCACGGACCGCGAGAACATGGGCAAGCCGCTCCGTGTAATTTTCTATACCGCCCGGATGAGGAGCGTAATGGGCCGACCAAAGACAGTAGCAACTAGTCACGGCGAGCGTCTTTCGAAACGTCTCCGTTGTATTCAGCCTGAGGATCGACACCTCCTGGACAAGCGACACTATTCGGCGTGCCTGAGCAGACACGACTCCGCAGAGCGTTAGGCTGACACCCATGAGCAAGATAATGCAAACGAAGAACAGGAAGTTCACCGGAACCTCGAAGCCCAAGGTCACCGAGAGCGCCAGCACCCAATCTGGCCAAATTGCGGCAATAAGGCAACAATGCTTAAGGCAAGCCAAAAAAAGAGTACTTGAGCAGGAACTTCCTTCGCCGTATCATCATCAGAACGAAGAAGAGGAAGCTCACGCTAACGAGCGCGAACAGAATCCTCAATCCCAACGACATGCTAGCGCCTCCTCGTTCTGTAGTTGCCACCCGTAATAACAATCGAGGCGCCAACTTTAATCATATAGTAAATTGAGCGCAATCCGAAAATGGAGGACGAACCGCCTTCACGCTCATGCATAGCCACGGGCACCTCGGCCAGCCGAACACCACGTGCGGCCGCGTAAGCTATGGACTCCGGTTCCGGGTAGTCCGTCGGGTAATAAGAGGCAAAGAGCTTCATGGCCTTCTTGTCAGCAGCCCTGAACCCCGAGGTGACATCGTACACTTTCTCTTTCGAAACCAACTTTAGGATAAGCGAGAGAATCGTGATGCCCGCCCGTCGGGCGAAGCTCGATTTGAACTCGCTCTCATTGCCGACGAAGCGCGACCCAATGACCAGATCGGCTGAGCCATCGATAATGGGCTGAACAAGTGCATCAAGATAGGCCGCATCGTGCTGGCCATCGCCATCGAACTGGACGGCGATATCGTACCCCGCAAGAAGAGCGTACAAGTATCCTGTTTGCACTGCACCACCGATACCGAGATTTTGCACAAGATTGATATGGGGAGCACTCATCTTTTCAAGCAATGCCCTCGTCTTGTCTTTTGAACCATCGTTCACAACAACGAAGTCCCAACCGACGGCGCGAAGGGACGAGACAACCTTTTCGATGCTCTTCTCCTCGTTGTAAGCGGGAACAATGGCTATAGCACGTTTGCCCTTAAAATTAGGGGATCCTCCGACCTTTGTCATTGCTTCATCCATGCTGTTATCGTTCCAAAAGCAAACCGCTAGTAGTTGCTTTCGTAGTATTCCACGGCTTGCTCAATGGGGCCATCGAATTTCATGGCACCGTGATCGAGGACAATGCCCCGAGTGCAGAACTCCTCGGCGGCCGAGGACGTATGAGTGACGAAGAGAACCGTCACGTCCTCTTTTTCCATAATCTCGCGCACCCGGGCGAAGCACTTCTTTTGGAACTGCTTGTCACCCACCGAAAGCGCCTCATCTACTACGAGTATCTCAGGATCGCTGGACACAGCGAAGGCAAAACCTAAACGCGACTTCATACCCGACGAGTAGGTGCGTACCGGTTGATCAATGTACACACCCAAATCAGCGAATTCCACCACCTTCGGCTCTAGTTGGGCGATTTCCTCACGCTCAAGACCCAAAGCATGTCCGCGCAGGTAAATATTCTCACGTCCAGTGAGTTTGGCATCGAAACCCGCCGTCAGCTCGAGCAGAGCACTCACATTTCCATTGACAGTCACCGTACCGCGGGTGGGATAGGTAACGCCCGTGATCATCTTCAATGTAGTGGATTTTCCGCTCCGTTTGTACCAAGAAAAGCGACTGCTTCGCCTCTCTTTATCTCGAACGACAAATCGTCGCAGGCGTCAACGGTCGTAATAAGCTTACGCTTGTCTTTGCTTCGAAACACGCTGAAGAAGCGCTGACGATCATTCTCATACAATTTGTACGTTTTGGTAACATGATCGAATGTGATGGCAATGGGATCCTGCGCGCAATTAGAGGACATCAGCCACCTCCTCATGAGTGCGCTTATAGATGACCGTCATCGCAATAAGCTGGACGATGAAGACGATCGCAAAGCCAATGATCGCCTCAGGCTTGTCCCAAATCCACATCTTGTCGTACACCGCACAACGGTACATGGTCACAATGAACGTGATAGGGTTGAACATGAGGATAGTCTCTATGGCAGGTATCCCCATACCATACACATTGAAAATGATACCCGAAAGCCAAAACAGCGGCGTGGAAAGCGTCTGCAGAAGATTCTTAAAATCCTTGCTAATAGCTGAAAGGCAGCTCGTCATGAGGGAAAACATATCGAAAAACACAAACATCAGCGCCATGGCGACGGGAATTTGCAGCAGATACCAGTCAATCGTCTGACCGCATAGCAAGAAGACAACGATGAGAGCGACCACCAACCCTGCCTGAATGATCATCGTGGAGATCGAGTATATGGTGGGAATGCCCGGCAGAGGAAATTTGATTTTCGTGACGAGGTACGAATACCGCTTGAACACGTCGATTCCGGCGCCCAATATCTCCTGCATGTAGAACCAGGGGATGAGCCCCCCTACCAGCCAAAGAATGTAGGGGACGTCGGACCCCGTCTGATCTCCGCTGCGAAGTCCCACCTCAAGCGCAAACCAGAAGACGAAAATGTACGCAGCCGGTTTAGCAAAGAACCACAGGGGGCCAAGCACCGCGCCGGCGGATGTTTTCTTCAGATCGAACAGGCCAAGGCTCAGGATCTGTTTGCGCCACTCCCATTGTTCTTTGATTATCTCAGAAAGCGTGCCCACAATCCCCATTTCTCGCAATGGACAATCAAACGAGCCTTTATTCTACCATTGCTTGGCTGGCATCGCCGCATCCTTACGCGATTCTTCGATAGAGAAACCCCATCGGCACCATATTGTCTCACGATCGCCCCTAGTTTCCGGATTATCGCAAAAGATGATTTGGAGTCGGATACTCTAGTGGGATCTGCCCTATGCAAAAGGGAGCCGCCCTTACGATGACTCCCTTTTGCCCAACTGGTCTAATTGTTCAATCGAATAAGTTATCGGAACATGCTGAATTTCATTTGCCTGGTTAGCCGCAGTTGCTGCACACGCGAGGCTTTCCCGACTGGGCAATCGTCCCCGAGTGAATACCCGTAAAGCGCTTGAGCGACACGCAGTCCTTGGTGAGATGGTATACCTCACCGTTGTCGACCCAATAAACGATCTTCGTGTCGGCGAGGCTCGTGCCGCCGTCCTTGGATCGATCCCACTTGCCGTTCGCGTCGACGTAGTACTTCCCGATCCAGCAATTCGTCGCCATGCGCCCGAGCCGTCAACGTAGTAGTCGCCGATCCAGGTCTTCGCGGCCATCGCGCCCGACCCCTTCAGATAGTACCAGCTGCCGCCGATTTTCTGCCAGCCAGTCTTCATGGCGCCCGACTTGGCGAGATAGTACCAGGAACCACCGACTTTCTGCCAACTCGTGGCCATGGCGCCGCTCTGGTTCAGGTAGTACCAGGTCTTGCCATCTTTCAACCAACCGGTCTGCATAGCGCCCGAACCGGAAAGGTGATACCATTTGCCGCCGACCTGCTGCCAGCCGGTCTTCATCCAGCCAGCGCCGTCGAACAGATACCACTTGCCACCAATCTGCGCCCAGCCAGACTTCGCATAGCCGCCGCCGTTATAGGCATACCACCATTTGCCCGAGGACTTCTTCCATGCCCCCTGCTGGGCGGCATAAGCCGTCTGACCCTCAGCCGTCTCCTGCGCCAGCGCCGTAAACGCCCCGCAGCCGAACGCCACCAGAACAGCAAGCGCCACCAAAGCAATCCTTCGCCTCATAGAAGTTTGCATAGCAGATCCTTTCGTTTCAGTAATCTGATCCAAACAGTCATCTTATCACAATCGTTGGTTTTTATGGCGAACTGGTCAGATAGCCTGATCGTGAAAATACAGATAGATCGATGCTCCCAACCATTCAATCCGATCAGATCGAGATGATCATAAGTCAGAGGTTGCTCATCGACGACTTCGGCCGACCCCTGAAGATCGGCCGCAACGACCCGTGCCCCTGCGGAAGCGGCAAGAAATACAAGAAGTGCTGCGGAAGGTGAACGCTTGTCCGAACGACAGGACTACTACGCCTTCTGCAACGACAGCTGGCTATAAAGGTGTTGACGCAATGCAGCGCGAGATCTTGGCATGTACTGTTGCATCAGCTGAAATCTATAAGACCATATAATAGATCTAATAAATTGCGCATTGACGAAGCGTTCATATCCTGATTGAATAGCCTTCCTTGGAAAACTCAGAAGAAAGTTCGATCATCAATGAACGTACAGGATCGCGACAAAAAGCCCTGGCTTACACCTCTTGAGCAGATAGCACATCTTAAAAGCAAGGGCGTACGCTTCGATCTCATTTCCGAAACCGATGCATGTTCTTATCTTGCTGAGAACAATAATTATTTTCGTATTCGTTCCTATCGAACAAATTTCGAGAAAGTCACCGAAGGCGCGCGAAAAGGTCAGTACGCCAATCTCGATTTCAAAATGCTTGTCGATCTTTCCATCGTCGACATGCTCCTGAGAAACGAGTTACTTCCTATGTCGCTCGACATCGAGCATTTCTCAAAAGTACGCCTACTGCGCGCAATCGAAACTCGAAACGAGGATGGTTATGACATTGTCACCGACTTCCTCAATTCCCAAGATCGCCAAAACAGGATGGTTCCGTATCCAATACAACCAAGCGAGAGATCGAACGCGGCCGAAGGAGCGCCTACACTGCCAATCTATTAAACAAGTACCCTGAACACGATTATCCCGCATGGTATTCATGGAAGTCGTGGCCTTTGGTACCTTTCTGAGCTTCTATAAATTCAGCTCTGAACGGTTTAGAAGTAAAACATTACGCGATGAGTTCTACCTGCTACAAAGCGTCAAGAGCATCCGCAACGCATGCGCTCACAATAACTGCATTCTGAACAACATGACAAACGGCACGTCCATGTTCAACGCTCAGCCAGCCGTTACGCAGGCCTTGGGGGATATTGGCGTTTCACTTAGTCAAAGGCGTTCGAAGATGCGCATCGACATCTTTCAGCAAATCGCAACAACGTTCTTCATGCATCAAAAGCTTTCTTCTTCGGGGATAAAAGAGCACCGCACTGAGAGCCTTCTAAAATTCGAAAAACGAATGAATAAGCATTCAGATTACTACAAGGACAATTATCAGGTGACCTCCGGTTTTAGCTTCATTTCTCAGCTAATTCATGGGTGGTACGATTGCAAGGCGGATGACGAAGCATACGCGCAACAAGAATCCGCGGATTCCGGGGATTGGCAGTCCGGCGAAAGATAGCCACTTGCTCTCGAGCGGAGATTTGTTATCATGAGATCACAGCGAAAAACGCATAGCGTTTTGTAAAGGGGGGGCTTCGAAAGAGGATCCCCCTTAGTTTTGCCCAAACGTAGACGAAGCACGAACCGCACTCACAGCCAATAGCTGTTACGTCCTTTTCAAATATCGAACAGCGATTGCGGCAAAGCTCTCTGCAGGATTTCACAACTTTATTCGCATTCTAGTTTCAACGCTCTTGGCTACCTAGTCATCGCGATTAGACAACTCAACCGTTTAACAGGCACTTCAGTAACTACAGGAAGGTTGATCCGTGTTTTTTCGAAAGCTTCAAGAACACAAGCCATTGGTTTTAAGAACGAGCATGAATATCAGAATGGCGGCTGTCGGAGGCTCCGAGGTGCAACTCGATAATCCGAGCAGCACGCAATCCTTCTTGAATCAAGTGAGCAAAGCAAACCTAAACATGAGTGAATTCAATCGCATAATGGATCAGGTGACCCTACTGCGAACCTCAATGATTCTATCGTCAGTAGGAACCTCCCTTACCCGCGTGAGATATTGCGGCAGCTATTTCTCCAACCCCCTCATCCCGATAAAATCGCATATCTCAACACACTCCTCGAACGAAGGCCCGCTGCGCCATGAATCAACGGAATTCGACAATGCGCACCTCACAGAATGGTTCCAGCTTTTAGAGCATTCTAAAATCCCGTCAAACACTTTAAGGCGCTTCGTGAGAGCCATCGCAGATCGGGAGTCACTAGAGGACTCGTTTGTCGATCTCATGATTTTCGTTGAAAGCCTTTTTAGCGAAAGCCAGGATACGACATTTAAGATTTCTCTTTGCGTCTCAAAGATTCTCGGAGAAGGAAATCGCGAGGCCCGACAAGCCAAATTTAGAAAAATGAAGATGCTCTATAAAACGCGATCAGCAATAGTGCACGGTAGGCAGGCTGCTTTAGACAAACTCGATCAGCAATTATCCGAACTTGAAGGCATCGCTGTCGATTTGCTCAAATCGCTTCTCACAACACATGCATTCGTACTTGAAACTAAGCTAGAGAACCGCATAGAACTTCTCGCTCTCCGAATAAGCTAACCGAGAAACAGCGTCTTCCCTACCGCCCGTGCCTGCCGTACCAGCGGGGCTTGTCTTCTTGGCGGGTGTGGCGGCCGTGGTAGTGGTGGCGCAGAACCTGGTCGAAGATGCCGAGGCGCCACAATATGAGGAACGACCCCACCAGCATGATGGCGATCATGGCCCACACCGCAATGCCGTGGGAGCTGCTCATGACCCAGGCGCCCACGCCCAGAAGCGCCGTCCAGGCGTACACGATGACGACGCTCTTGCGCACGCCGTAGCCCTTGCGCAAAAGCATGTGGTGCAAGTGCTTCCGATCGGCCTGCTGGATAGCTGGTGATGGTACACGCGCCGAATGATGGCCGCCGCCGTGTCGGCGATGGGGATGGCGGCGATCACAAGGGGCACCGCCAGCACGATGACCGTGGGCGAGCGCATAACGCCCATGAGCGAGATGACGCCGATCATGGCGCCTAAGAGCAGCGAGCCCGAATCCCCCATGAAGATGCTCGCCGGCGCGAAGTTGTAGCGCAGAAACGCGAGCGTCGCGCCCAGCAAAATGATGGACAGCATCGCCGTCTCTTCCAAACCGCGCCCGAAGGCGATGAGAAACAGGAAGAACGACGCGATGGCCGCGATGCCCGCCGCCAGGCGTCCAGCCCGTCGATGAGGTTGATGACGTTCATGAAGCACAGAGGTACAGCACCGTGAGCGGATAGGACCACCAGCCGAACTGGATGAACCCGGCGCCGAGCGGGTTCGCGATGCTCGACAGCAGAAGCCCCGAGGCCGCGATGATGGTCGCCCCCAGAATCTGCCCGGTGAACTTCACGCTGGGCTTCAGCGAGTACACGTCGTCCATGGCGCCCACGCACACGATGGTGAGCAGGCCGCACATGACGCCGGCGTGGTTGATGGCCCGATCGGTGCCGTGGATGTAGAACCCGGCCCAGCCGAAAAAGTACTCTCCGGCCACCTCCACGATGAGCGCCGCCGCGATGCCGCCG
>ENA-OUNI01000302-OUNI01000302.1-human-gut-metagenome-genome-assembly--contig:-NODE-302-length-23188-cov-9.705347_pt1 | contig 23188 bp, 34 predicted proteins | sample MGYA00242499_ERZ504580 | MGnify/ENA primary metagenome ERZ504580 (study PRJEB26092, sample SAMD00036315) | human gut metagenome | host: Homo sapiens | study: EMG produced TPA metagenomics assembly of... | reverse complement strand
ACCGGGCCATATTGGAGCAACTGTTGCTGCTCCGTTATGGAGCGGCCGACGAGGCTCGAACTCGCTACCTCCACCTTGGCAAGGTGCGCTCTACCAGATGAGCTACGGCCGCATATTGGAAACCCTGCTGGGTTTCCTTGACTGGTGCCTCCGATCGGAATCGAACCAATGACACGGGGATTTTCAGTCCCCTGCTCTACCGACTGAGCTACAGAGGCGCACCGGACGATGACTATTATACCTGAAATTTCGATTTTGTAAAGGGGTAAATCCAAATTTTTTTCAGAAAATTGAAACTTTCTTGATTTTGGTCGCTCCAGCGCGTAAAATAAGAATGACTTTTTTCAACCTGCTTTCGGCACATCCGGCACAGGACGTGCTGTGTGCGGGTGTGCCAAACAGAAATTGACAAATTCAACAACCTATGGTTTAATGAAAATGAAATGATTCAGGCGCTTTTGCCCTTTTTCTCTGTGTATACCTATATTATAGTAAGAAAAGGGCAGAGGCGTTTTATGATTTGACTACAGACGGCCCGCTTTTTGCAAGAAAGGCCGGGCCGGGAGGAGCAGCATGGCAAAAAAACAGGAATATGGCAACGAGAGCATTACTTCTTTGAAGGGTGCCGACCGTGTGCGTAAGCGCCCGGCCGTTATTTTTGGCTCAGACGGCGTGGAGGGCTGCGCCCACTCCATCTTTGAGATCGTCTCCAACTCCATCGACGAAGCCCGCGACGGCCACGGCGATACCATCAACGTGACCCGCTGTAAGGATGGCAGCGTCATCGTTGAGGACTTTGGCCGCGGTATGCCCGTGGACTGGAACAATGGCGAGGGACGCTACAATTGGGAGCTGTTGTTCTGCGAGATGTATGCAGGCGGCAAGTATGGCGAGGGTGAGGATAACTACGAGTTCAGCCTTGGCTTGAACGGTCTGGGCCTGTGCGCTACCCAGTATGCTTCTGCATGGATGACCGCCGATATCTACCGTGACGGATACCACTATCACCTTGATTTTAAAAAGGGCGAGAATGTGGGCGGCCTGCAGAAGGAAGTCTACAAGGGCCGCCGCACCGGCAGCATCATTCACTGGAAGCCGGACGACGAGGTGTTCACCGACATCGATGTGCCCGGCAGCTACTATAAGGATACCCTGCGCCGTCAAGCGGTGGTCAACGCAGGCCTGACCCTGAACTTCACCGATGAAAAAGAGAAAGACCCTGCCACTGGCAAGGCGTGGTACGAGAGCTGGTGCTATGAGCACGGCATCGCGGACTATGTGGCCGAGGTGGCAGGGGAGGATACCCTGACCCCGGTGTTCAGCTGCGAGAGTGAGGCATCCGGCCGAGACCGCGAGGACCAGCCGGATTACAAGGTGCGCATGAGCGCGGCGTTCTGCTTCTCCAATAAGGTGCAGATGCTGGAATATTACCACAACTCTTCCTGGCTGGAGCACGGCGGCAGCCCGGAGCACGCGGTGCGCACCGCCTTTGTCTATCAGATCAACAAGTACCTGAAGGAAAAGAACCTCTATAAAAAAGGTGAGAGCGCCATCAGCTTTCAGGATGTGCAGGACTGCTTGGTGTATGTCTCGTCCAGTTTTTCCACCCGCACCAGCTACGAGAACCAGACCAAAAAGGCCATCACCAACAAATTTGTTTCGCAGGCTATGACCGACTTTCTCAAGCATTATCTGGAAGTGTATTTTCTGGAAAAGCCGGACGAGGCCCAGAAGATCTGCCAGCAGGTGCTGGTGAACAAGCAGAGCCGTGAGCATGCGGAAAAAACACGCCAGAGCATCAAAAAAACGCTGTCCACCCAGATCGACCTTGCCAACCGGGTGCAGAAATTCGTGGACTGCCGCACCAAGGATGCATCCCGCCGCGAGCTGTATATCGTGGAGGGCGATTCCGCTATGGGTGCGGTCAAGTCCAGCCGCGACAGTGAATATCAGGCCATCATGCCATCCGCGGCAAAATTTTGAACTGCCTGAAGGCCGACTATGCCGCATCTTTAAATCGGATGTCATCGTGGACTCATCAAGGTGATGGGCTGCGGCGTGGAACTGGGCGGCAAACACAACAAGGAGCTGGCCACCTTCAATCTCGATAATCTGCGGTTCAATAAAATCGTCATTTGTACCGATGCCGATGTGGACGGCTACCAGATCCGCACGCTGGTGCTCACCATGCTCTACCGCCTGACCCCGACCCTGATCGAGAAGGGCTATGTGTATATCGCAGAGTCGCCGTTGTATGAAATTACAACGAAAGACCGCACTTATTTTGCATACACCGAGCCGGAAAAGACAGCGTTTCTGGAAGAGATCGGCGAGAAAAAATACACCATCCAGCGCTCCAAAGGTCTGGGTGAGAACGACCCCGAGATGATGTGGCTGACCACCATGAACCCGGAGAGCCGCCGTTTGATCAAGGTGATGCCCACTGATGTGGTGCAGACCGCGCAGGTGTTCGATATCCTGCTGGGTGATAACCTTGCAGGCCGCAAGGAACACATTGCGCAGCACGGCGCAGAATATCTGGATGATCTGGATGTGAGCTGATGATTTTAAATTGCCTCCGCTTGCGCTCTGGCAATGACAGAGGTAACGTTATTTTAATTTGGTGATTTGTCGCAGCCTGCGGGCTGCTCCAAATCACGTTTTCACGAAGAAGGCCCCAACGGTCACGGCATTTTAAGGGAAAAATGCAGAAAACCGGAACGGCTCCATCTGTGAAAGAGCAGCTCAGGATGGCCCGCAGGCCATCCTGAACTGCAAAAATAAAAAATATTTTCCGCTGAATATGGGCAGAGCGAGAGCGGCGCCCATTTAAAATCGTCAAGAGGTTAGAAGATGCCTAGAAAATCGACCAAGAAAACACTCAAGCCGGTGCGCCCGCAGCTGGGCGACGGCGTTGAAATTTTAAATGCCGGCAGTGTGCTGGAGGACCCCATCACCCGCACGCTGGAAACTAACTATATGCCCTACGCCATGAGCGTCATCGTCAGCCGCGCGCTGCCAGAGATCGACGGCTTCAAACCGGCGCACCGCAAGCTGCTGTACACCATGTACGAGATGGGCCTGCTCAAGGGCGCACGCACCAAGTCTGCCAACATCGTGGGCAGCACCATGCACCTGAACCCCCACGGCGATGCCGCCATCTACGACACCATGGTGCGCATGGGCCGCGGCAACGAGAGCCTGCTGGTGCCCTTTGTGGACAGCAAGGGCAACTTTGGCAAGGCCTACAGCCGGGATATGTCCTGCGCTGCTGCCCGTTACACGGAGGCAAAGCTCGAGGGTGTGTGCGAGGAGTTGTTCCGGGATATCGACAAGGAGACCGTGGACTTTGTGCCCAACTACGACAGCACCACCACCGAGCCTACCCTGCTGCCGGTCACCTTCCCCACCATTCTGGCCAACAACACGCTGGGCATCGCGGTGGGCATGGCATGCAACATCTGCTCGTTCAATCTGGCAGAGCTGTGCGCCACCACCGTGGCCTGATGAAGGACGAGCACCACGACATCTCCACCACCATGCCTGCCCCGGACTTCGTGGGCGGCGGTCAGATTTTGTACGATGAAGCGCAGATGCGTGAAATTTACGAGAACGGCCGCGGCAGCGTGAAGGTACGCGCCCGCTACAATGTGGTGCCGGGCGAGAACATGATCGAGGTCACCCAGATCCCGCCAACCACCACGGTGGAGGCCATCATGGACAAGATCGCGGAGCTGGTCAAGCCGGCAAGGTCAAGGAGATCAGCGACATGCGTGACGAGACCGACCTGAACGGTCTGAAGCTGACACTGGACCTCAAGCGCGGCGTGGATGCCGACAAGCTGATGGCAAAGCTGTTTAAGGCTACCCCTCTGGAAGACAGCTTCAGCGCTAACTTCAATATTCTGGTGTCCGGCCAGCCCCGCGTGATGGGCGTGCGCGAAATTCTCAAGGAGTGGACGGCCTTCCGCGTGGAGTGCGTGCGCCGCCGCACCTACTACGACCTGCACGGCAAGGAAAAGCGCCTGCACCTGCTCAAGGGTCTTGCTGCCATCCTGCTGGACATTGACAAGGCAATCAAAATTATCCGCACCACCGAGGAAGAGACCGAAGTGGTGCCCAACCTGATGATCGGTTTTGGCATCGATGAAGTGCAGGCCGACTATGTGGCCGAGATCAAGCTGCGTCATTTGAACCGGGAATATATCCTCAAGCGCACCAGCGAGATCGAACAGCTGGAGAAGGACATTGCCGACCTGAACGATATCCTTGCAAAGCCCGCCCGCATCCGCCGCATCATCATCAATGAGCTGAACGATGTTGCCAAGAAGTACGGTCAGCCCCGCCGCAGCGAGATCCTGTACGATCTGCCTGAGGATGAGAACGGCTCCGAGGAGGAAGAAGCGCCGGATTACCCCGTGACGGTGTTCTTTACCCGCGAGGGCTACTTCAAAAAGATCCCGCCGCAGGGTCTGCGCACCGCCGGTGCCCACAAGCTGAAAGAAGGCGACGAGATCGTGCAGCAGATCGAGACCCGCAACAACGTGGAGGCGCTGTTCTTTACCGACAAGCAGCAGGTGTACAAGGTGCGTCTGGCAGAGCTGGAGGACGGCAAGGTGGCCCAGATGGGCATTTTCATCCCGGGCCGTCTGGGCATGGACGAGGGCGAGAACGTGCTCTCCATGGTGATCACCAGCGACTACAGCGGCTATATGCTGTTCTTCTTTGCCAGCGGCAGGTGCGCGAAAATTCCGCTCAGCTCCTATGCCACCAAGCAGAACCGCCGTAAGCTGCTCAAGGCCTACTGCGACAAGGAACCGCTGGCAAAGCTCTTCTTCCTGCCGGAGGAAACGGAGCTTGCCATCCGCACCAGCGCCAGCCGGATGCTGCTGGTTGGCACGGCGCAGATCGCGGCCAAGGCCACCCGCGACAGTCAGGGCGTGGCAGTGGTTACCCTGAAAAAGAACCAGACCATCGCTTCGGTGGTGCCTGCGGACACGCTGGAGCTGGCGAACCCCCACCGCTACCGTGTGCGCAGCCTGCCCGCTACCGGTGCGCTGCTCCGCGCCGAGGACGAGGGCGAGCAGATGAGTTTGCTGTAAAAAAACTCCCCCAGTCTCGCATTCGCTCGACAGCCCCCTCTAGGATGGGGCCTTTGGCATGGCGGCAAAGCCTCTGGTTGAATTGCAAAGTATCCGGTTTCGCCAGAGGCTCCCTCTCCGAGGGAGCTGGCACGGCGTAAGCCGTGACTGAGGGAGTTCAAGCAGTAGCGGAGACAATTTTAAATCGTTTCTATATAAAAGAGGAAACTGCAATGCAAAACATCGACCTGATCTGTGTGGGCAAGCTGAATGCAAAATATTTCGCCGAGGGCGTGGCCGAGTACCAGAAGCGCCTTGCCGCCTTCGCGTCCTTCCGCATCATTGAGCTGCCGGAGGAAAAGATCGAGGAGAAGAACGCCTCGGATGCCGTGGTAAAAAAGGCACTGGACAAGGAGGGCAAGGCCATCCTGTCCAACGTGCGCAAGGGTGCTGCCATCGTGGCTATGTGCATTGAGGCAGGCAAATCTCCTCCGACGAGCTGGCGCAGTTCCTTGCGGACCGTGCGAACAGTGGGGCAGGAGACGTGGCCTTTGTGATCGGCTCGTCCCACGGCCTGTCCGATGAGGTGAAAAAGGCCGCTGCACTCAAGTTCAGCATGGGACGCATCACCATGCCCCACCAGCTGGCCCGCCTTGTGCTCACAGAACAGATCTACCGTGCCTGCACCATCAATGCAGGAATGAAATACCATAAATAAGTGCAAAAACCGGTCTGTTCCCCAAAGCAGGCCGGTTTTCGGCTTTACAAGCGGCGCAAAACATGGTACAGTAAAGATACTGTGCTTTCCCTTTGAAAAGCACGCCCGGCAGTGGGGAAAGCTGCCGGAACGATACAACAACGACACGGCAAACCAGCCGCGGACGGAAAGGATGTACTACAATGGAACAGAGCGAAAAGACCCTTGATATGATCGTCAATCTCTGCAAGAACCGTGGTTATGTGTTCCCCGGTTCCGAGATCTACGGCGGTCTGGCCAACAGCTGGGACTACGGCCCGCTGGGCGTCGAGTTCAAGAACAATGTCAAAAAGGCATGGCTGAAGAAATTCGTGCAGGAGAGCCCCTATAATGTGGGTCTGGATGCAGCCATCATCATGAACCCTCAGACCTGGGTGACCACCGGCCACGTCTCCAGCTTCTCGGACCCCCTGCTGGACTGCCGCGCCTGCAAGGCACGCCACCGCGCCGACAAGCTGATCGGTGAGGAGCACCCCGAGGTGAACGTGGATGCCATGAGCTTTGACGAAATGGATGCTTTCATCGCAGAGCATGAGGACATCGTGTGCCCGGTGTGCGGCAAGCACGATTTTACCCCCATCCGCAAGTTCAACCTGATGTTCAAGACTGCCATCGGCGTTACTGAGGACAGCTCTTCCACCTGCTATCTGCGTCCTGAGACCGCACAGGCATCTTTGTCAACTTTGCCAACATCCAGCGCACCACCCGCCGCAAGCTGCCCTTCGGCGTGTGCCAGGTGGGCAAGGCTTTCCGCAACGAGATCACCCCGGGCAACTTCACCTTCCGCACCCGTGAGTTCGAGCAGATGGAGTGCGAGTTCTTCTGCAAGCCCGGCACCGATCTGGAATGGTTCGCTTACTGGAAGGACTATTGCGAGAACTGGCTGCTGAGCTTGGCATCAAGAAGGAGCACCTGCGCCTGCGTGACCACGAGCCTGCAGAGCTGGCCTTCTACAGCCGCGCTACCACCGATATCGAGTACGCCTTCCCGTTCACCGACTGGGGTGAGCTGTGGGGCATCGCGGATCGTACCAACTACGACCTGACCCGCCATCAGGAAGCTTCCGGCAAGAGCCTGGAGTACTTCGACAGCGAGACCAACGAGCACTACATCCCCTACGTCATTGAGCCGTCTCTGGGCTGTGACCGTGTGGCTCTGGCTTTCCTGTGCGAAGCATACGACGAGGAGCACCTGACCGACAGCAAGGGCAAGGAGGATATCCGCACCGTGCTGCATCTGCATCCGGCTCTGGCTCCCTACAAGTGCGCCGTGCTGCCCTTGAGCAAGAAGCTGGGCGAGAAGGCCATGGAGATCCGCAACGAGCTGAGCAAGTACTTCATGGTGGATTACGACGATACCGGTTCCATCGGCAAGCGTTACCGCCGCGAGGACGAGATCGGCACCCCGTACTGCATCACTGTGGACTTTGATACCGTGGGTGACGAGGCCAAGGGCATTGCCGCCGACAACTGCGTCACCGTCCGTGACCGCGACACCATGGAGCAGGTGCGTATGCCCATCTCCGAGCTGAAGGCTTATATCGAGAGCAAGATCGAGTTCTGAGAAAAATTCGCTTTCAGGCGATAAAAAACAGCCCCGCCGTTGCAATTTCGGCGGGGCTGTGCTATAATACAAATAAAGAAAGTGCTGTCTGGCAAACGGTCAGTACCTTTCCGGTTGGTTAATCAAAAGATGACCGCACGAGTTGGTAGCTGGGCGGTCATTTTTTGTTGTTGAAGATCTTCCACGCGATATCGAAAATGCCAAAGCTCACGGTTGCAAGCAATGTGAGCAGAGCCAGAGTTTCTAAAAGCGTCATGAAGCATCACCCCCTTCGCTGCAAAGCGTCGGGGTACGACAAAATGTTCGCCTTCCCGACGCGGGGCCGAAAAGGCATAGACCGCCTGCCGTATGTAGACAGCACTTTCAAAAGACAGTATAACAGACGTTTCCTGCTTTTTCAACAGCGGGAGGTGTCTGTTTTCTTTTTACTGGACAGAACGGCTTGTACCGGGTATACTGAAAAACAGAAAAACATGATTTTTACACCGCAGGAGGTTCTACCGTGGAAAACTTTGACGAACTGCTGAAAAAATATGCCGATTTCATCGTCCGGGTGGGGGTGAACCCGCAGCCCGGACAGACCCTCATCATCAACTGCCCGCTGGAGGGCGCGCCGCTGGCGCGGCTGTGCGTGCGCAGTGCCTACGAAGCCGGTGCCCGGGATGTGCAGGTGAACTGGAGCGATGACGCTGTGGCCCGCGCCCGCATGGAGCTGGGCAGCGAGGAGGCCCTGACCGACCTCAAGCCATGGCAGCTGCGCCGCTATCTTGACTATGCTGAAAGCGAGGGCGGCGTGTGTGTACTGCATCTCATTGCGGACGACCCGGAGCTGTATGTGGGCATTGACGGCAATAAGATCAGCCGGGTGAATGCCGCCCGCCGCGCCTTTATGGAGGAGTGGCAGGAGTACACCATGAACGACCGGGTGCAGTGGTCCATTGCGGCCCTGCCAGTGTGCCGTGGGCAAAGAAGGTCTTCCCGGAGCTGGACGCGGATGCCGCAATGGAGGCTTTGTGGAAGCTGATCTTTGACGTGTGCCGGGTCACCGGTGGCGACCCGGTGAACGAGTGGCAGGCCCATATGGAGCGGCTCAGCACTCTGCGGGATAAAATGAACGCGCTGGACTTGGAAAGCGTGCATTTTGAGAGCAGCAATGGCACGGACCTGACCGTGGGTCTTGCGGATCAGGCTGTGTGGGAAAGCGCCGCCAGCAAGAGCGAAAAGGGCGTGGTGTTCCTGCCCAACATCCCCACGGAGGAAGTGTTCACTGCGCCCCACAAGGACAGGGTAGAGGCGTTGTCTACGGCACAAAGCCCTATGTGTTCAACGGCCAGCTCATCAAGAACTTCCATGTCACCTTTGAGAAGGGCCGGGTTGTGGACTACCACGCCGAGCAGGGACAGGTGCTGCTGGGCCGTCTGCTGGACGGCGACGAAGGCTCCCGCAGCATTGGCGAAGTGGCACTGGTGCCGGCAAGCAGCCCCATCAACCGCAGCGGCAAGCTGTTCTACAGCACGTTGTTTGACGAAAATGCCGCCTGCCACATCGCTTTTGGTGCCAGCTACCCCGGCACCACGAAGGGCGGAACGGCGCTGACGAAGGAAGAGCTGCTGGCCCGCGGCATGAACCAGTCCCGCCTGCATGAGGATGTGATGATCGGTGCAGAGGACAGTCATATCACCGGCAAATGCCGCGATGGCCGCACCGTGGAGCTGTTCCGGGACGGCGTGTGGGTGCTGTAAAAGACCCTGCGGCGAAAAAAATCTGCGAAAATGCTTGCATAATCGCGGGATGTATGGTATATTCTAGTAGTACGATATAGTTTAACCTGAAACGTGGGCCGCAAGGTCCGCGTTTCTTGTTTGTTTGGAGGTTTTTTATGGCGAAGCAGTCTGGCGGCAACACCGCCCAGAGAGTCGAAGCGCTTGTCCGCCCCACCGTGGAGGGCATGGGCCTGCGCCTGTGGGATGTGGTTTTTGAAAAGGAAGGTCCAGACTGGTATCTTCGCGTGCTCATCGACAAGGACGGCACCATGGATACCGACACCTGCGCGGATGTTTCCCATGCGCTGGACCCCATCCTTGACGAGGCAGACCCCATCGACCAGAGCTATTATCTGGAAGTGGGCAGCCCCGGCCTTGGCCGTAAGCTGACCCGCCCGGAGCACTATGAAGCCCTCAAGGGCCAGAAGATCCGGGTAAAGCTCATCCGCCCGAATGCAGACGGCGTGCGTGAGTTTTCCGGTATCCTGACAGGCCGCGAGGGCAGCACCGTTACGGTGAACACCGATGCGGGCGCTGTCACCTTTGAGGTGAACGCCGCATCCAGCGTGAACCTGTGCGACGATGAAGACCTGTTTGACTAACATAGATAGAGAGTAAATTACAGGAGGAACCCGAAAAATGGCAGCAGCGAACAATGAATTTTTTGAAGCTCTCTCCATGCTGGAGCACGAGCGCGGCATCACCGCAGAATACCTGATCGAAAAGATCAAGCTGCGATCATCATTGCCGTCAAGAAGAACTATGAGGTGGAAGAGGACCACGTGAAGGTGGATATCGACCCCGCCGCAGGCCGCTTTGATGTGGCCCTGATCCAGGACGTTGTGGCCGACGAGGACTGGTACGACGAGCACTCTGAGATCGGCATTACCGAGGCACAGAAGATCCGCAAGAGTTACGAAGTGGGCGACCGCATCGTGACCCCCCTCAAGACCAAGGACTTCGGCCGCATTGCAGCCCAGACCGCAAAGCACGTGATCCGTCAGGCATCCGCGAGGCTGAGCGCAGCCAGCAGCTGAGCGAGATCCAGTCCCGTGCACACGACATCGTGCAGGCCACCGTTACCCGCGTGGACCCGGAGAAGGGCATCGTTGCTCTGGATCTGGGCAAGGGCGGCGAGGCTATCCTGCCCCACAACGAGCAGGTGCCCGGCGAGGTGTACACCGAGGGCCAGACCCTGCAGGTCTACGTTGTGGACGTGGTCAGCACTGAGCGCGGCCCCCGCGTTATGATCAGCCGCACCCACCCCGGCCTTGTCAAGCGCCTGTTTGAGCTGGAAGTGCCCGAAATTTTTGACGGCACTGTGGAGGTCAAGGCCATCAGCCGCGAGGCTGGTGCCCGCACCAAGATGGCTGTTTGGAGCAAGGACCCCAACGTGAACCCTGTTTCCGCCTGCATCGGCGAGCACGGTGCCCGTGTAGCTGCTGTTGTGGAAAAGCTGGGCGGCGAAAAGATCGACATTGTGAAGTGGAGCGAGGATATCTCCGAGTTCATCTCCGCAGCACTCAGCCCGGCCAAGGTGGTCAAGGTGGAACTGCTGCCCGGCGAGACCCGTTCCTGCCGTGTGACCGTGCCCGACCAGCAGCTGAGCCTTGCCATTGGCAACAAGGGCCAGAACGCACGCCTGTGCGCACGCCTGACCGGCTACAACATTGATATCCGCCCCGAGAGCGGCTATTATGCGAGGAAGAGCCGAAGAAGGAAGCCGAGACCGACACCGAGTAATTCCGGCGCAGATGGCCAAAGGAGGGAAACCGGATGGCACAGAAAAAGATCCCTTCCCGCCAGTGCATCGGCTGCATGACCAGCCGCCCCAAAAAGGAGCTGGTGCGTGTGGTGCGTGCACCCAGCGGAGAGATCAGCATTGATCTGGTCGGCAAAAAGCCGGGCCGCGGCGCGTATCTCTGCCCGAACCCCGACTGCCTGACCAAGGCAAAAAAGAAAAAGGCGCTGGAGCGCTGCTTTGAGCAGCCGGTTCCCGCCGAAGTTTACGAGGCTCTGGCCGCACAGCTGGCCGAAGCCGCAAAGGAGGCAGCAGCAAATGGCAAAGAAGAATAACACCCCCGCAAAGCCCAAGCTGCCGCCGGAGGAAGCGCTGTTTCAGGCGCTGAGCCTGTGCCGCAAGGCGGGCGCACTGACCATGGGCTTTGATGCCGTGGAAGATGCCTGCGTCAAGAGCAAGGCATGGCTGGTGATGGTGGCAAGCGATGCCAGCGCCAAGACCGTGCAGCGCCTCGACTATTCTGTGGGCGATCTGGTGGATGTGATCACCATGCCGCTTACGCAGGATAAACTGGCCGATATCAGCCGCAAGCCTGTGGCTGTTTACGCGGTGACTGACCGCAACCTCGCAAAGCTCTGCTTTGACCGCCTGTCGGACTGCGGAGCAATCAAAAATGAGGAGGATATGACCGAATGATCGTAAAATATAAAGTGAGTGATTTTGCAAAGGACCTGAACCTTTCCGCCAAGAAGGTCCTGGATGAGCTGAACGCTATGGGCAGCACCGGCAAGAAGAACAGCTCCAATCTGGAAGAGAACGAGCTGAACTACCTGCTGGAAAAGTTCAGCAAGGATAACAGCGTGGCAAATCTGGACGAATTCCTGAACAGCGCCAAGGCCGCAAAGGAAGAGCCGAAGCCCACTGAGAAGAAGGCCGAGAAAAAGCCCGAAGCTCCCAAGGCAGAAAAGAAGCCTGAGCAGCCTGCCGCCAAAAAGGCAGAGCCTGCCCAGCAGGATAAGAACGGCAATAAGCATAACGAAAAGAAGAACGAGCAGCACAAGAAGCGCGAGGAAAAGACCGTTTCTCTCAGCGAACTGGCTCGTGAGACCGGTGCCAAGGCATCCGCTGCTCCGGCACAGGCTGTGTCCGTGCGCCGCGAGGACAATCAGGTCACCGTGGATACCCGCACTGTGGATATGAACGTGGACCGCTTCGATGCCCGTTACGATGATCTGGCTTCCACCAAGAACACCGAGAACCGCCGCAAGCCCACCCCGCAGGGCAACAAGCAAAAGTTCACCCAGCGCGGTCAGCGCCAGCGCCAGCAGTTCCAGAAGGGCAAGCGCGAGACCGAGTTCGAGCGTCTGCAGCGCATCCAGCTGGAAAAGGCCCGCAGCGCACAGCTGAAGGTGATGATCCCCGACGAGATCACCGTGGGCGAACTGGCTGCCCGCCTGAAGCAGCAGGCCGGCAAGGTCATTGCCAAGTTCATGCAGATGGGTGAGATGCACGCCATCAACGATGTGATCGATTTTGATACCGCTTCTCTGCTGGCAGAGGAGTTCCACGCAAAGGTCGAGCACGAGGTGCATGTGACCATCGAGGAGCGCCTGTTCACGCAGGAAGAGGATTCGCAGGAGGATCTGGTGGAGCGTCCCCCGGTGGTCTGCGTTATGGGCCACGTTGACCACGGCAAGACCAGTATTCTGGATGCCATCCGCAAGACCAACGTTACCGCAGGCGAGGCCGGCGGCATCACGCAGGCCATCGGTGCATATCAGGTCAAGGTCAACGACAGCCTCATCACCTTCCTGGATACCCCGGGCCACGAGGCATTCACCTCCATGCGTGCCCGCGGTGCCAACATGACCGATATCGCCGTTCTGGTGGTTGCTGCTGACGACGGCATCATGCCCCAGACCATCGAGTCCATCAACCACGCCAAGGCTGCAAATGTCAAGATTATCGTGGCAATGAACAAGATGGATAAGCCCACCGCAAACCCCGAGCGCGTGATGGAAGGCCTGACCAAGTACGGCATCATCACCGAGGACTGGGGCGGCGATGTGGCCTGCATCCCGGTGTCTGCCCTGACCGGCATGGGCATCAACGACCTGCTGGAGCGCATTGCTCTGGAAGCTGAGGTCATGGAGCTGAAGGCAAACCCCAACCGCCGCGCCAAGGGTGCGGTCGTCGAGGCCCGTCTGGACAAGGGCCAGGGCCCCATTGCCACCATTCTGGTGCAGAACGGCACCCTGCACTCCGGCGATGTGATCATTGCCGGTACCGCTGTGGGCCGCGTGCGCACCATGCGCAGCGACAAGGGCCAGCTGCTGAGCGATGCCGGCCCCTCTACCCTGTGGAGATCACCGGCCTGACCGCAGTGCCGGAAGCAGGCGACCTGTTCGAGGCTGTTGAGGACGAACGTCTGGCCCGTGAGCTGGCCGAACAGCGCGTTGCTGCCGCCAAGGAAAAGCAGTTCTCCTCCTTCCAGAAGGTCACGCTGGATAACCTGTTCAGCCAGATGGCACAGAACGACATGAAGGAACTGGCCATCGTGGTCAAGGCCGACGTGCAGGGTTCTGCCGAGGCTGTGAAGCAGAGTCTGGAGAAGATCTCCAACGAAGAGGTGCGCGTGCGTGTCATCCATGCCGGTGTCGGTGCCATCAGCAAGTCCGACGTGGATCTGGCCGATGCCTCCAACGCCATCATCATCGGCTTCAACGTCCGCCCGGACAATGTGGCCAAGGAAGAAGCTGCTGCCACCAAGGTGGAAATGCGTATGTACCGCGTCATCTATGATGCCATCAACGATGTCACCGACGCTATGAAGGGCATGCTGGCTCCCAAGTTCCGCGAGGTGTCTCTGGGCGAGCTGCAGGTCCGTCAGGTGTACAAGATCTCCAATGTGGGCACCGTTGCAGGCTGCCGCGTGACCAGCGGCAAGATCACCCGCGACAGCCAGGTCCGTGTGGTCCGTGACGGCATCGTCATTGCCGAGGACGAGATCGCATCCCTGAAGCGTTTCAAGGATGACGCCAAGGAAGTGGCCGAGGGCTACGAGTGCGGCGTTACTCTGGCAAAGTTTGCCGACGTTAAGGAAGGCGACGTGTACGAAGCCTTCAAGATGGAAGAGTACCGCGATTAAGATCTGAAATATCCCTCTCCGTCATTGCTGGCGCAATGCCACCTCCCCCGAGGTGGGAGGTTTGCAGAGAAACGGAACGTTTGCCGTATCCACGCAAAAAGCTCGTCCCTCGGGAGAGCTGCCGAGCGAAGCGAGCTGAGAGGGTTTTCTTTTATAGGGAGAAATACTATGTCTCAGAAGAATATGGGCCGTCTGGCGCAGGATATGAAGCGCGAGATCATTGCCATCATCGGCAGGCTGAAGGACCCGCGTCTGGAGGGCGGCCTGCTCACCGTCACCCGTCTGGATGTGACCCCTGATCTGGATGTGGCCAAGGTGTATGTGAGCGTGATGGGCCGCGAGGACGGCCCAAAGCCCGCCATCGAGGCACTGAACCGCGCGGCAGGCCATGTGCGCACTGAAGTGAGCAAGAAAATGCACATCCGCAAGGCTCCCCGCTTCATCTTCGTAGAGGATGACGGTGCCGCCTATGCAGCCCACATCAACGAGCTGCTCCGCACGCTGAACGTGAACGGCGACGCTGACACCGAAGCCAGCGCACCGGAGGAGACCGAAGAATAATTCCGCCTGCGGAAAGGATGGATCATGGAATGACAGAACAGTTGAATGTGCAGCAGATGGCCCAGCGCCTGATGACGGCGGACAACATTTTGATTCTGTGTCACAAAAACCCGGATGGCGATACCATTGGCTGCGGCAGCACGCTGTATTGTGCACTGAAAGCACTGGATAAAAACGTGGCAGTACTTTGCTCCGATGCCATTCCCAACCGGTATGCGTTTACCAACGCACATATGTTCAAAGGTGAGTTTGAGCCGCAGACGGTGGTAGCGGTGGATGTCGCCAGCGTGCAGCTGTTTGGAGAAAACAACGGTATGACGCAGTTCTCGCGCCATGTGGACCTGTGCATCGACCACCACGCAGGCAACAGCGGCTATGCCGACTTCACCCTGCTCAATGGCAGCGCCGCAGCGGCGGCAGAGCTGCTGTACGAGGTAATCAACGCCATGGGCGTTGCCATTACGCCGCACATTGCAGACTGCCTTTACACCGGCCTTGCAACCGACACCGGCTGCTTCCGGTTCTCTTCCACCACGGCAAACACCCACATCGTGGCGGCAAAGCTCATTGAGGCGGGCTGTCATGTGGAAGAGCTGAACACCCTGCTGTTCGATACCAAGCCCCGTGAGCGCATGGAGGCCGAGCGCATTGCCCGCAACCATCTGGAATACTATCTGGATGGCCGGTGCGCGCTCATCTACCTCACCCGGGACGAGATCGAGCAGAGCGGGGTGGACCCGGCCGATCTGGAAGAACTGACCAGCCTGCCTGTGAGCATTGAGGCGTAAAGGTGGGCCTGACTCTGCGGCAGCAGCCCGGCGGCAGCTACCGCATCAGCGTGCGCACCGCAAAGGGCGTGGACGCCTGCGCCATCGCCCGGCGTCTGGGCGGAGGCGGTCACAGCCGCGCTGCAGGCTGTGAGCTGCTGGGCAATCTGGAAAACGCAAAAAATGCAATTCTGGCAGAGGTGGAAGCCGAGCTGGACGCACCGCAGGAGGAAGCATAAATGCAGGGCATCCTGATCGTTGACAAGCCCATGGACTGGACCAGCTTTGATGTGGTGGCAAAGCTGCGCGGCGTGCTGGCACCCGCAAGCTGGGCCACAGCGGCACGCTGGACCCCATGGCCACCGGCGTGCTGCCGGTGTTCTGCGGCGGTGCCAGCAAGGCAGTGGACCTGCAGCTGAACCACGATAAAAGCTACCGTGCGGTTTTAAAACTGGGCGCGCGCACCGACACCGGTGATGTGACCGGCACTGTGCTGGAAACGGCTCCGGTCACGGCGGGCGAAGGGGAACTGCTGGCTGTGCTGCCGCAGTTCATCGGCCCGCAGATGCAGGTGCCGCCCATGTACTCGGCCATCAAGCTGAACGGTCAGCCGCTGTATAAGCTGGCCCGTGAGGGCGTGACCGTGGAGCGCAAGGCGCGCCCCATTGAAATTTGCAGCATCACCTACGGCGGCAGCCTGCCGAAAATGAGTATGTGCTGGATGTAACGTGCTCCAAGGGCACCTATATCCGCACATTGCTGGAAGACATTGCCGCCGCCATGGGCCAGAAGGGCACCATGAGCGCACTGCGCCGCACCTCGGCGGGCGTGTACACCGAAGCCGATGCTCACACGCTGGAGGAAATTCTTGCCGCAAAAGAGCAGGGCATGGACGCACTGGAAGCGCTGATGCTGCCGGTGGAGAGCGTGTTTGAAAGCCTACCGCTGCTGGTGGTGGAGCCTTGGGTGGAACAGCATTTGTACAACGGCTGCCCCACCAGCCGGTATCCGGCAGCAGATGGCCGCTACCGGGTGCGCAATGCCGCCGGACAGTTTTTGGGCCTTGCCAATATCGTACAGGGTGTGCTGCGGGTGGAAAAACTGTTCGTAGAACGTAATTGAAAAAGGAAACAAAACCCATGCAGATCATTTCACAATTTGCACCGCTGCCGCTGGCGCAGCCGGAAAAAGGCACCGCAGTGGCAATGGGCTTTTTTGACGGCATCCACATCGGCCACCGTGCGGTGATCGAAAGCGCCGTGCAGTGGGCCAAAGAACACGATGCCGCCCCGGCGGTGTTTACCTTCAAGCTGCCGATGGTGAATAAGATGAAGGGCAAGCGCCTGCTTTCCACAGCGGATAAGCATGCTCTGATCGCAAGCCTTGGCGTGGAGTATTACCTCACGCCGGACTTTGAGGAGATCAAGGGCCTGACCCCGGAGCAGTTCGTGCTGGGCATCGTGCGGGACTGCAATGCCCGTGCGCTGGTCTGCGGCGAAAACTTTACCTTTGGTGCCAAAGCGGCCGGCAACCCGGAGCTGCTGCGCACCCTCTGCGCTCCGTTGGGCGTGGAGGTGATCGTGGTGCCCATGGCGCAGTTTGAGGAAAAGCCGGTGTCTTCCACCCGCATCCGCACCGCGCTGGAAGGCGGCGACATCCCGGCAGCAAACGCCATGCTGGGGATGCCCTACGCCATCCGGTTCGAGGTGCAGCACGGTGCAGGTCTGGGCCACACGCTGGGGGTGCCCACCATCAACCAGCTGTATCCCGAGGGCTTTCAGTTGCCCCGCAGCGGCATCTATATCACCCGCACCTTCATCGGCGGCAAATGGTATCCTTCGGCCACCGGCTTGGCAGCCGCCCTACCGTCAACGATGATGCCACCAAGGTGACCTGCGAGACCTTTATCCCGGGCTTTTCCGGCGACCTCTACGGCACCGACCCGGTGGTGGAGTTCCACGCCTACCTCAGCCCCAGCAAAAAGTTTGATACGCTGGACGAGCTGCGGGCCTGCATCAACAACGCTGCAAAGCGTGCACAGGAATATTTTGCATAAGAAAAAGACCTGTCCTTCCGGAGATCCCGGAAAGGCAGGTCTTTTTTTACTGCTTATTCGTAGTCGATGGGTAAAGTGGGCAGACCGTTCAGTTCAAGGCCCGCTGTGTGGCCTGCAATGTACTGGTAATACCCCTGCGCCGCGATCATAGCGCCGTTGTCACCGCAGAATTTCAGCTCCGGCAGATAAACTTTTGCACCCAGCTTCTGGCACCGTCGTTCACCAGCTGACGCAGCCGTCCGTTGGCGGCAACGCCGCCTGCCAGACACACCTGCTTTGCGCCGGTGTCCGCTGCGGCCAGCAGCAGCTTTTCGGCCAGAATGCCCGCAATGCGGTCCTGAAAGCTGGCGGCAAGGTCGGGCACATTGATTTCTTCGCCCTTCATCTGGGCCTTGTTCACCTCATTGAGCACGGCGGTTTTCAGGCCGGAAAAGCTCACGTTGTACTTGCCGTCCACATGGGGCACCGGCAGGCGATAGGCCTTGGGGTTGCCGGTCTTGGCGGCATTGGCCACGCTGGGGCCGCCGGGATAGGGCAGACCCAGCGTGCGGGCCACCTTGTCAAAGGCTTCACCGGCGGCATCGTCACCGTGTGGCCGAGGATGTGGTAATGGGTGTAGTCCTGCACCTCCACGATGTGACTGTGGCCGCCGGATGCCACAAGGCAGAGGAAGGGCGGCTTCAGCTCCGGGTGGGTGAGGTACAGTGCGGCAATGTGTCCGCGCAGGTGGTGCACCGGCACCAAAGGCTTATTAGCCGAGTAGGCCAGACCCTTGGCAAAATTCACGCCCACCAGCACTGCACCGATCAGGCCCGGCGCAAAGGTGACGGCCACGGCATCCACATCGTCGATGGTCTTGCCTGCATCCAGCAGGGCTTTTTTGACCGTAGCACTGATAAATTCGCAGTGGCGGCGGCTGGCGATCTCCGGCACAACGCCGCCGTAAAGAGCCTGTTCTTTTACGCTGGTGGAAATGATGTTGCTCAGCAGGTGCCGGCCGTCCTCCACCAGAGCTGCGGCGGTCTCGTCGCAGGTGGATTCAATTCCCAAAATAATCATGTTTTAGTGGGCCTCCAGCCAGTTTTTGCCTGCGTGCACATCGGTGCTCAGGGGCACGGCATACTGCACGCAGCCTTCCATTTCCTCCCGCAGGATCTGCGCAGCCTTTTCGGCTTCAGCCTGCGGTGCTTCCACGATCAGTTCATCGTGGACGGTCAGGATCAGGCGGCTTTCCATCTTTTCGTCCCGCAGCCGCTTCCATACCCGCACCATGGCCAGCTTGATCACGTCGGCCGCAGTGCCCTGAATGGGGGTGTTGCGGGCCATGCGTTCGCCGCTGGAACGCACATTGAAGTTGCTGCTTGCCAGCTCCGGCAGAGCACGGCGGCGGCCGAACAGGTGGATACATAGCCCACGGCCTTGGCATCGGCAATGGTCTTATCCATGTAGCCGCTCACCTTGGGGAACGCGGCAGATAGTTCTTGAGGAAGGCATCTGCCTCCTTCACACTCACGCCGATGTCCTTGGCAAGGCTGTAAGCGCCCTTGCCGTACATGATGCCAAAGTTGATGGCCTTGGCAGAAGAGCGCAGCCGGGAGGTGACTTCTTCCTGCGGGATGCCGTAAATTTTTGCGGCGGTGCTGCGGTGGATGTCCTCACCGTTCAAAAATGCCTGCTGCATGTGCTCATCACCGGTAATGTGGGCCAGAATGCGCAGCTCGATCTGGCTGTAGTCGGCATCCACCAGCACACAGCCCGGCTTTGCAATAAAGTAGGCGCGCAGCTGGCTGCCCAGCTCGGTGCGGATGGGGATGTTCTGCAGGTTGGGGTTATCGGACGAGAGCCGTCCGGTGCGGGCCTCGGTCTGGTTGAAGGTGGAGTGGATGCGGCCATCCTCGCCAATCACCTTGAGCAGGCCCTCCACGTAGGTGGAGTTCAGCTTCTGGTAGGCGCGGTACTGCAGAATGTCCTCCACCAGCGGGTAATCCCGCAGGCTTTCCAGTGTTTCGGCATCCGTGGACCAGCCGCGCTGGGTCTTTTTGCCGTGGGGCAGGCCCATGGTGTCAAACAGCATTTCGCCCAACTGCTTGGGGCTGTTGGGGTTGAAGCTGGCGCTGCCGGTCTCCATGTGGATGCGGGTGAGCACCTGCTCCAGCTCAGTGCGCAGCTTTACGCCGAACTGCTCGATGCCGTCTTTGTCCACCAGCACACCGGTGCGGGTCATATCGGCCAGCACCTGTGCCAGCGGGAACTCGATCTCATTGTAAAGGCTGTCCTCTCCGCAGGCAGTGATCTCGGCCTTCATCTTGCAGAACAGGTCTGCAAGGCGGCCTGCATCCGGGTAATCGGCACAGGTAAAGGCAGCAGCGGCGCGGTAGCTGGCGGTCAGCTCGCTGATCTGATACTTGGAAGCAGAAGCGTCCAGCAGGTAGGCGGCAAGCTTGCATCCCACACGATGCTGCTGCCCCAGCCGCCTGCGGCCATGGCCTTGGCATAGAGGGGCGCTGCATTGAACACTTCCAGCGTTACGTCTGCGTTGTCCAGCAGGCGCATAAGGTCGGCATCCTCCAGCGGGTAAACGGTGCAGTCCTGCACGGCGTACCAGCTCTCCGGCTGCAGCACCACGTTGCGGGTGCCCTGCTTGCCCATCACGGCCGGGCGCGATGCCACCAGATAGGTGCCGGAAGGGGTCAGCGGCAGAGCTTCCAGCCCTGCTTCAGCCAGCTCGATGCCGTCCTCTTCTTCCGGGGCGGCAGGTGCAATGCCGTCCAGCCCAAAGCGAGGGATCAGAGAGTGAATCTCCAATTCCTGCAAAAGGCGCACGGCCTCGGCTTTGTTGCCCTCGCCCACGGCATAGGTGCCCTCGGCCGTGTCGATGGGGGCATCGGTGCGGATGGTGCCAAGGGTGTGGCTCAGCTGGGCCATCTCGCGGCATTCCAGCAAATGTTCCCGCTGTTTGGGCTTGATGAGCTTATCGTCGATGTGCTCGTACACGCTTCCAGCGTGCCAAAGTTCTGCACAAGGTCAGGGCGGTCTTTTCACCAATGCCCTTCACGCCCGGAATATTATCCGAAGCATCGCCCATCAGGCTCTTCACCTCAATGAGCTGTCTGGCTGGATGCCGTATTTTTCCTGAATGGCGTCCACGTCCATCGTCACCGTCTTGCTGCGTCCCATGACAGTGGCGGCAAGCAGCACAGTGGTGGTGTCACTGACCAGCTGCAGGCTGTCCCGGTCTCCCGTAGCAAGGAAGCAGTCGTCCTTTCGGGCGGCGCAGGCAGCGGCCAGCGTGCCAAGAATATCATCCGCTTCCCAGCCTTCGGCGGTGACGGTGCGGTAGCCGAGGTCTGCCAGAAGTTCCTTGAGCACCGGCATCTGCTGGGCCAGCTCTTCGGGCATGCCATGGCGGGTGGCCTTGTAGCCATCGTACATTTTGTGGCGGAAGGTGGGAGCCTTCAGGTCAAAGGCAACCGCCACCTCGTCGGGTTCGCACTCCTTAAGCAGGGAGAGCAGGATATTCAGAAAGCCATAGATGGCGTTGGTGTATCGTCCGTCCTTGGTGGTCAGCAGCTTGATGCCAAAAAAAGCACGGTTGGCAATGCTGTTGCCGTCAATGACCAGTAAACGCATAGTCGTGTTCCTCCATTGCATTATTACACATTCTGCATTATACCACAAAACCGTGCCCAGCGGGGGATTTTTGCGTAAAAAAGAGAGAAAGCCGCCAACATGGTTGACGGCCTTCCCTCTTACTCCTCGATGCGGATCGCGCTTACCGGGCAGGCGTTGGCTGCGTCCACAGCCTGCGGCACCTCCTCCGGTGGGATCGGCCCGGGCTGGGCCACGGCCAGCGTGCCTTCCATCTGGAATACGGCGGGGCAAAGCCCGGCGCACTGGGTGCAGCCAATGCACAGATCAGGGTCAACATATGCGTTCATAGAAAAACCTCCTTCTGATAATGCCCTGCGGGCAGTATGGCCCATCCGGCTGCGAATTATGCCTATGCAGAGGGCACAGGATGTGGTACAATAAAAATTCAGGAGGGTACAGACCATGAATATTCAGATCTTTGGCACAAGCAAGTGCTTTGATACCAAAAAGGCCCAGCGCTATTTCAAGGAGCGCGGCATCAAGTTCCAGATGATCGACCTCAAGGAAAAAGAGATGAGCCGCGGCGAGTTCGAGAACGTGGTCCGCGCTCTTGGCGGCTGGGAAAAGCTGGTGGACCCCAATGCGAAGGACAAGCAGACCCTTGCACTTCTGGACGCACTGGTGGACTGGCAGAAGGAGGACAAGCTGTTTGAGAACCAGCAGCTGTTTTTAACGCCCATTGTACGCAATGGCGCAAGGCCACCGTGGGCTACCAGCCCGATGTGTGGAAGACATGGGAATAAGGAATGCGCTTTTCACAAAAAAACCACGGGCATAGTTTTGCACAATGGCCGGTATGTGGTATACTGGACACTGTAGCATTTGAGAACCCTGGGAGATAAAACAACTATGAAACATTATATTACCCCTGAAGAACATGCCCGGATGCAGCGCCGCCGCGGGCGGCAGGCACTGGGCCTTCTGGTTGCCATTCTGGTGATCGTGGGCTTTGTTACCGTGCTGCGGGCCGGTGTGGGCGCGGTGGCGAACCTGTTCGATGATACCGCCCAAAAGCAGGAATATGAAGATAAGCTGGAAGGGCTTGTGCTGTTTGACCCCATGCCATTTGACGGCATTGAGAACATCGACGACCTGACTCTGCGCGAAGCTGCGGTGTGGGGGTGCATCTACAGCATTCAGGAAACGCAGGGCGGCTTTGACAACTACAATACCGACCCCGACACCGAACAGCTGCTGCTGCCCTCGCTGGATGTGGATGCCTACCTTGCAAAGCTGCTTGGCCCCGGCTTCAAGCTGACCCACCGCAGCTTTGAGATGGAGGATATGACCATCGAGTTTGACGATGCCACCCAGTGCTATAAGATTCCGGTCACCGGCACGGTGGGCTACTACCGTGCAGTCGTCACCAAGCTGTTCAAGCGCAGCGGCAAGCTGCATGTGACCGTGGGCTATATCCCCACCACCAGCACGGACGACAGCATCATCAATGTTTCTTCGGATACGCCCACCAAGTACATGGATTATCTGTTCGAGCGCCAGAGCGGCAGCTGGTATCTCACCGGCCTGACCGAGAGCGAGACCAAGGCCGAGAGCACGGAAAGCACACCGGCCGCGAATGTGCCGGAACCCATGGCAGAAAGCGATGTGCAGGATGCCATTCTTGCAGCAGCCGGTTCGGATTCTGCTTCGGCTGAGGCAGACAGCACCGCTGCAGACGAGGGCGTGGATACACAGGCGGAGGAACAGTCCGCCGACAGCACCGAGGCACAGGCGGACGAAAGCACAGCCAGCCCGGCGGCATAATACAAAACAAAAATACCGGATACAAGGCAGATGCTTCGTATCCGGTATTTTTTATTTGAGGTCAAATTTTACGATCACCAGCCGGTACCACAGGTACGGTACCATGTTCCAGATCATCACAGCTCCATCAGGATGTAGTTGGGCAGATCCTTCAGGCGGAAAGGCCGCTTGCCCAGCCTGCCGCTTTTCAGCAGGGCAAAGGCTTCGTGCATCCCCTTGTCCCATGCCTCGCCAAAGCCTGTTTGTGGAACTTGTAGCACTTGAGCAGGTAGCCCACGGCCAGCGGGATGAAGTTTAAAATCAGCATCAGCAGCGGTTCGTTCTTGAGGGGCAGCAG
>ENA-OUNI01000301-OUNI01000301.1-human-gut-metagenome-genome-assembly--contig:-NODE-301-length-23208-cov-2.480092_pt1 | contig 23208 bp, 34 predicted proteins | sample MGYA00242499_ERZ504580 | MGnify/ENA primary metagenome ERZ504580 (study PRJEB26092, sample SAMD00036315) | human gut metagenome | host: Homo sapiens | study: EMG produced TPA metagenomics assembly of... | reverse complement strand
TTTTTTGCTCTTCTCATGAGCAAGTAGCCGTTCAACGAATTCTTTGCGTAACATAGCTTTGGTGACATTCCTTTCTTCCCATGCATAAGAATCAACTCCTTCTTATGCCTAAAAGTATCACTTTTTTCAGTAGGGGGAAGACCCCTATTTATGTAAACTATGTTATTGCACATAACACCCGGGCAGCCTTTTTGGCCCGTCAGGTGCCGACCGACGGAAGGTGCAGGACGGCTGCCAAACGGACAGCTGTGGCTGGCGGGGCCCGCTGCGAGATTCGATTACAGCCCATTCGGTATAATGGCAGGTCTTTACGAACCACGAATCACTAACCACGAGCCACTGCTTTTTTCGGACTCAGATGCGGCTACGCCGTGACAGACTCAAGTTCTGGAAACGGTCTTGCACCTCCCGATGGTCGGTACTTGATGGGCTGGGACGGCCCTTACGGTATGCATGTAGGCGATGGGGAATAACGCTGGCAGTCTGCCATAAAAAATACACGGCCATTGGCTGAATTGTAGGGGCTTCCCGTGGGAAGCCCGCCAGAGATATTCGACCACAGCCCATTCGGGGATAATAACAGGATTTTACGATGGATACGAAAATGGCGATGTCGTCAGTTTGAGTGTCTGCCGCCGCGTTGCGGCATCGGAGTCCGGGCGGTCTGTGGGCTGTGAACTGTGCTCTGTGTCCTCATTTTCCTAAATCTACTGGAAACAGTTGCAAAATAGGCGCTAATCACGGTATAATGGTGGTATTGAAGGCATTTATACATATATGAAAGGGAGATACATCGATGGATAACGAAACGACCAAAAATTTTATTGAAACTATTATCGATGAAGACAACGAAAAGAATACATATGGCAAGCGGGTCCATACCCGTTTCCCGCCGGAACCGAATGGCTATCTCCACATCGGCCACGCCAAGTCGATCTGCCTGAATTTCGGCATTGCCAAGAAATATGGCGGAATAACGAATCTCCGCTTTGATGACACGAATCCGTCGAAAGAAAATACGGAATATGTAGAATCGATTAAACGCGATGTCAAATGGCTCGGTTTTGACTGGGACGACCGCATGTTCTATGCGTCGGACTATTTCGATAAACTCTATGAATACGCCAAGAAGCTGATCCGCCTGGGCAAGGCTTATGTCGACGATTTGTCGAGTGATGAAATCCGCGAATACCGCGGCACGTTCAATACGCCGGGGAAGGAAAGTCCCTGCCGTAACCGCAGCGTCGAAGAAAACCTGCAGCTCTTTGAAGATATGAAAGCCGGCAAGTTCGCCGATGGCGAAAAGGTACTGCGCGCCAAAATCGATATGGCCAGCCCGAACCTCAACATGCGCGATCCGGTCCTTTACCGTATCGTCCATGCTTCGCACCATCGGACAGGCGACAAATGGTGCATCTATCCGATGTACGACTTCGCCCATCCCGTATCGGACGCCATCGAACGCATTACCCATTCTATCTGCACCTTGGAATTTGAAGCTCACCGTCCGCTGTACAACTGGGTCCTCGAAGACTGGGACGATCCGGAAGGCCAGAAACCGCGGCAGATCGAATTCGCCCGCCTGAATGTCACCAACATGATCACGAGTAAGCGCAAACTGCGCCTCCTCGTCGAAAAGGGCATCGTCAGCGGCTGGGATGATCCCCGTATGCCGACGATTTCCGGTATCCGCCGCCGCGGCTATACGCCGGAATCGATCCGTGACTTCTGCGAACGCATCGGCGTCGCCAAGGCGGACAGCATGGTCGATATTTCCCTCCTGGAATACTGCATCCGCGAAGACCTGAAGATGAAAGCGCCGCGCCTGATGATGGTCATCGACCCGATCAAGGTCGTCCTCACCAATTATCCTGACGGCAAGACGGAAACGATGACGGCCGACAACAATCAGGAAAATGAAGCCATGGGCACGCGCGAAATGACGTTCAGCAAGAACCTTTATATTGAACGCAACGACTTCATGGAAGAACCGGTCAAGAAGTTCTTCCGCCTGGCTCCGGGTAAGGAAGTCCGCCTCAAGTATGCATACATCATCAAATGCGAAGAAGTCATCAAAGACGAAGACGGCAACATCGTCGAACTGCACTGCACGTATGACCCGGAAAGCAAGAGCGGCAGCGGTGCCAACGCCAACCGCAAGGTCAAAGGGACGTTGCACTGGGTCAATGCCGAAGATGCTGTCGACGTCGAAACCCGCGTCTATGACTATCTCTTGAAGGACGACGGCAGCGAGAAGAAGGGGAAAGCAAGGATTTCCTCGACCAGATCAATCCCCACAGCCTCGACGTATACCACAGCAAGGCCGAAAAGGCATTGGCAACGTATCATGTCGGTGATAAGTTCCAGTTCCTGCGCCAGGGGTATTTCGTCATTGATCCCGATACGACGGCAGACCACCTGGTCGTCAACCGCATCGTCGGCCTCCGCGACACCTGGGCTAAGATGCAGAAAAAGAAAAAACAATAAGCGATTATTAAAAAAAGGGGCTGCCTTTCTCAGAATGGATTAGAATTTCATGAGAAAGGGCGGCCCTTTCGTATCTTGCGTGTATAATGGAGGTAGGCCATGAAAACCCCTGGCTCACACAGTCTGTTGTTCTTCTTTATTTTCCTCATCGTCGGCGGTATCCTCGGTGGCATCGTCGGAGAGGCCCTGTATGCTGTTCCGGCCTTGAAGGGTATCCTGCCGGCCCTGACGCAGCATTATGAAATCTTGAATATCCAGAATATTCACCTCAATCTCTATCTCATGGAATTGCAGTTTGGCATCTATCTGGCACCGAATATGCTCAGCATCATCGGCGTCATCCTGGCAGCCATTCTCTTTCGTCATCTTCAATAATTTAGGAGGGATTATTACATGCTCATCTTAGCTTCTGGTTCGCCTCGTCGCCGCGAACTGCTGACGCAGATCGGCGTCGCCTATATGGTCAATCCGAGTACGTACAGTGAAGAATCACCGAAGAAAAAGGATCCGGAAAAATACGTCCAGGCCCAGGCGTTGGGCAAGGCCCGCGATGTAGCTGAAAAATTCCCGGGACAGTGGGTCCTCGGCGCCGATACGATTGTCGCCATCGATGGGGAAATGCTGGGCAAGCCCCGCAATGAAGCCGCTGCCGTCGAGATGCTGCGGGAATTGTCCGGTAAGAAACATTCTGTCTATACGGGCATCGCTTTGATCAATGGCCATAAGGAATACACGAAGGTCGTCGAAACGAAAGTCTGGTTCCGACGACTGAGTGAAAAGGAAATCAAAGCCTATGTCGCTTCTGGGGAACCGCTGGACAAAGCCGGCGCCTATGGCATACAGGGCCGGGCTGCGGCTTTCGTCGATAAGATCAATGGTTCCTATACCAACGTCGTCGGCCTGCCCCTGTCCCAGGTATGCAAGTTGTTCCACAAAGCCAAGGTCCATGTATGAGCGACCCTTTCCGCAGCCTCGCTGTTTGTGAGAAACCGCGGGAAAAATTCCTCCGTCACGGTCCTTCGGCTGTGACGACCAGGATTTGCTGGCGATTCTATTGCGGACGGGTACGAAGGGACAATCCGTCCTCGATGTGTCGCGGCAGGTCCTTCATTCCCTGCCAGGGGAAAATATTTGTTATCTCAGTGATACCAGCATCGGCGACCTCTGTCAGATTCCCGGCATCGGGACGGATAAGGCCGTCACGGTCTGTGCCGCCGTCGAGCTGGGACGGCGTATTTCCCGGCAGCACGTAAAGGAAGCAGCGCCTGACTTCAGTACGCCCCAGCCATTGCCGGCTATGTCATGGAAGATCTGCGCTTTTTGCCGCAAGAGCAGTTCGGCGCCGTCTATTTATCGACGAAGAACCAACTCATCGCCTATCGCACGCTGACCATCGGCACGATCAATGCCAGCCTGGCCAAGTCGCGGGAAGTCTTCCGCTATGCCCTGCGCTACAATGCCGCAGCTGTCGTCCTGGTCCATAACCATCCGTCAGGCAACCCCGAACCGAGCCACGAGGATATCGTCGTGACCCAGCGCATTGCCGACGCCGGCCAGATCATGGAAATCCCCGTCCTCGACCACATCATCATCGGCGACGGGACCTTCGTCAGCCTTTGCGAGCGCGGTTACGTGTAAAGACAAATGACAGGGTTTCATGATATAATGGATGTAAAATACCGTCCGCCTGCAAGCGGGAAACTGGCAGTGCGGTCTCTGAGGTGAGCCTTATGATTCTTTACTTTTCAGGAACGGGAAATTCATTATATGTGGCCAAGAAGCTGGCTGAACTGACTGGCGATACGGCCGTGCCGATTTCGGCTATCCATGAACGGTGCCAGCGTATCCAGGATCGCATCATCGGCTTTGTCTTTCCCGTCTATTTCGGGGATCTTCCCGAACCCGTACAGGATTTCATCAGACAGGTCCGTTTCCAGAAATCGACCTATTTTTATGGCATTGCTACTTGCGGCAGTGCGCCTGGCCGGTCGCTCAGGACGATGGACCGGATCCTCCGGCGTCAACATTGTTCTTTGTCCTACGGGGCTGTCCTGCCGATGATCGCCAACAGTACTATCGCGTCGCGGCGCCATATCCGCTACGATATGAACCGCCTGGACCACGCCGATGAACTGGTCGCTGCCGCAGCCGATAAGATACGCGGGCAGGTCCGGGATACGACGGCCATCCATTCGTCGCTGTCGGCCTGGCTCATGAACCTGGGCCTGATCCGCCATGCCGGGGAACGCTGGCTGACGCATCTGTCGATGGGGGACGCTGTGTTGCCTGCGGCCTCTGTGCCCGCATCTGTCCGGTGAGCAATATCATCTGTACGGCGAAAGGGGCCGTCATCGGCTCTCATTGCAGCCATTGCCTGGCCTGTGTCCACTGGTGTCCCCAGCAGGCCGTCACTGTCCATGGTAAACAGATCCTCTCTGAAGACCAGTACCACCATCCCGACGTCACGGCTGAAGACATGATGCGGCGATAAGAGTAAAAAGGGGCTGTCGCATGTGCGACAGCCCCTTTTTTTATCCGGACCTTACTTCCAGACGAGGAGCAGGGAAGCGCCGAATTCTTTTTTGAATTGTTTGCTCAGTTGTTTCATTTCGTAGTCAGCGGCGTTGTACGTCGAGCCCGGCGCGTCGTGATGATCATGACGGCGACGTTTTCGGCCAGTGTGACTTCGACGTCGGTGACAATTTGTTCATACGTCAGGTCCGAGGCTTCGGCCAGGGCCAGGATGGTCGAGAGTTTGCGAATCATGATCCAGTCTTCGGCAGAGCCATGTTGGCGTAACGGTAGGCCCGGATGATCTTGCGGCTAATGCCATGATGGAAGCCGGCGATGAAGCCCGTAATGATTTGTTCGACCTGGGTCAGGCCGTAGAGCGGGGCATGAGCGATCATGAAGGCCGAATGGCGGGCGTGGTCGTAGAAGTTGATGATCTTGCCGACATCGTGCATGCGGGCGGCTGTCTGCAGCAGGAGGCGTTCCCGCGGGCCGTAGCCGTGGAGCGGCTGGAGCTGGTCGAAGAGCTGGGTGGCAATGCGCGTGACCTGGTCGTAGTGAGCCTGGTTGATGATGACGCCGCTCAGCGTACCGATGAAGTTCTTGACGCTGAAATCGAGGATGTCGTCGAAACGCGGTGACGGCAGCTGGCAGTACGAAGCGTAGTATTCAAAGAATAAACCTTCGCGGAGGCCACAGCCGCTGACGACCATTTCCGGGCTGCCCGTCATGTCGAAGATGGTCTTGATGACGGCTGCACCGGCGACGATGAGGTCAGAGCGTTCACTGGACAGGCCGGCGATTTTCTTGCGGTTGGCACTGGTCCGCGTCGTGATTTCATGATAGAGGTTTTCAAAATGTTCCAGGGGCATGATGTAATTATGGAGCTTCGACAGTTCATAATTCGTCGCCCGCTGGTCCATTTTGGCGAAGTTACGGGCTGTACCGCCGATGCCGACGATGGGCAGCTGGATGTCCTCTATCCAGGGGACGGCGGCCATCTTTTTGCGGACGAATTTCATCAGGCTGGCAATGGCTTCGGAATCAGGATTGCCTGGGTGCCGAATTTTTCCGTCAGCGTGACGCGCCGATGGGGACCGACAGGGAATGGACGGCTTCTCCGTCGCGGACTAAGGTCATTTCGACGCTGGCACCGCCAGGTCGAAGATGAGGAAGTCCTTCAGGGCGATGGTGTTGATGACGCGAGATAGCCTAAGTACGCTTCCCGTTCACCGGTGATGACGTTCATGGTGATGCCCGTTTCGGCATTGATGCGCTTCAGGAAAGCTTCGCCGTTGCTGGCATTGCGGACGGCTGCCGTCGCGACGGCCCGGCATTCATGGATGTCCATGACTTCCATGATGTGCTTATAGACGTGCAGGCAGGTCAGGGCCCGCTGCATCCCTTCTTCACTGATGACGCCGGTCTGGCTCAGGCCGTGGCCCAGGCGGATGGCTTCTTTTTCCTGATAGAGCAGGGAATAAGACTGGTTGTCGGCAATCTGCATGACGACAAAACGGATGGAGTTAGAGCCCATGTCGATGATGGCTAATTTTTCCATGGTATACCTCGTTTCTGCGGATGTTTATCAAGTTTATCGTTTACCTTTTCCATTATACTACAGAATAGAGAGGCATGCCGAAAATTTTTACAAAAAATATACATACATACGGTGACTTTCATGTATAATAAGAGGAGTATCAGCTAGACAGCAACTATACCGTCAAGAAAAGTGGGGAGAGTAATGGAAAAACAAACCCGGAATGTTTTCGGTATCATCCATATCGGGACGGTCAATATGACCTTGAAGGTTATTGCTTACTCGTCTTTGGATGATATGGAAATCATCGAAAACGTATCCCGAGAAGTAAAATATGGGGAAACGGTATTCCAGCGCCATCACGTCAGTTTTCAGTCCCTGAACGAAATCTGTCAGGTCCTGCTGGGATTCCGCCAGCTCCTTTGCGACTATGATGTCAAAGATGTCCGCGTCCTGTCGACGACAGTCATCAGCGAAGCCGACAACTTGATCAGTGTCCTTGACCAGATCCATATCCGTACGGGCTTCGACGTCGAAGTCATCCACATGACCAAGGAAATCTATTATAAGTTCTTTGGTCTTTATTATAATGTATTGAAAGGCAAATTCAATTTTGCCGATAAAGCCGTCATGCTCCTGGACATCACGTCTGGCGGCGTCGGCCTGACCTGCTGGAAATCGGACCGCCTCTTATTCCAGCAGAATATCCACATCGGCTCCCTGCGCATCCTGGAAAATTTTACGGAAAAACAGCGTGACGAGCTGACGTTCCCGACGGCTGTGCGCGAATATATCTACGGCACCCTTTATCCGCTCTGGAAAGGCGTCCAGCAGTATGATATCAAGTATATCGTCCTGTCCGGCCGCGGAGCCAACCTGGTGGCACGCCTCATGGGCAAGACCAGTGAAAACGGCCTCTTCCTGATCACGCCGGATGAACTGCGCCAGTTCGTCTATTCCTTCCACGGCGTCACGCCGTTCAAGCTCATGAAGCGCTTCGGCCTGTCCCAGAACCTGGCCAATGTCATCATGCCGACGATTCTTTTGTATTATGAACTGCTGCGCATCGTCGATATCGACATGCTGGTCGTCATGCCGACGACCTTTACTGAAGGCTATACCATGTATTATGTGGCCGAAAAGACCCATAACGATTATATGGCCCATCTCCAGGGCCTGCTCCTGGACATGATGCGCCGCCTGGCCAAGAAGTACTTGTCCGATTCCATCCATTCCGCCCGCATCGAAGAATACTGCAACGTCCTCTTCCAGGCGCTGTACCAGTTCATCGGTCTCGATTACAGCTATAATTATCTGCTCCGCCTGGCCGCGATTTTCCACGAAACGGGGAAATTCATCAATATCCGCAAACACAACCTCTGCACGTATAACCTCATCAGGGAAACGGACCTCTTCGGCCTGGCTGACGATGAAAAGGAAATCCTGGCCGCCGTCCTCTACTATGCCTTTGACGGCACCTTGCAGGAAGCGTCGCCAGTCTACCATTCCCTGACGCCGCGGCAGAAGTCAGTACGGCTAAGCTGACGGCGATTTTCCGCCTGGCCGATTCCCTGGACAAGAGCCATTTAGGGAAAATAAGCGCCATCCGGGCGGAACTCAGGGAAGACGAGCTCGTCGTCCATTATACGGCCGATGCCGATATTTCTCTGGAACGCTGGACATACCTGAAAATGGCCGTCGACTTTGCCGAAGTCTTTGGCATTTCGACGAAATTAGTGAAAGGATAAGATAATCATGGCAGATTTTACGGATGCTCAATATTTTTTAAATCGTGAATGTACATGGGTCAAATTCAATGAACGGGTCCTGCGCGAAGCCATCGTCCCGTCCAACCCGCTGCTGGAACAGCTGAATTTCATCGCCATCGCAGCGTCGAACCTGGATGAATTCTTCATGATCCGCGTCGCCGCGTCAAGCACCTCGTCGAAAGCGGGGTCAAGCACATCGACATCGCCGGCATGACGCCGCAGGAACAGTTTGAAGCCATCCAGTCCATGGTCCATAAGCTGGTCGGCGACCAGTACCGCTACTATGAAGATATCCAGCAGAAGCTGCAAGCTCACGGCCTGCACTTCATCGGTGTCGATGCCCTTGACGATGACCAGCGGCTGTGGCTGGAAAGCTTCTTTGAACGGGAAATCTACCCGGTCGTCACGCCCATGGCCGTCGATTCCAGCCATCCCTTCCCATTCCTGTCCAGCCTGAACCTGAACCTGGCCGTCCTCTTGCGCCGCAAACAGGGGGACCGCTCGGTCAAGACGGCTATCCTGCCGGTCCCGACGTCGGTCATCGACCGCATCATCAAGGTCCCGGACAGTGTTTCGCCGGCTGGCAAGCAGCATGAAGGTCATCAGATCCTCTTCCTGGAAGACGTCATCGCCGCTTATGCGGAACGCTTCTTCCTGGGCTGCGACATCCTGGAAGTCGAACCGTTCCGCGTCACCCGCGACGCCGACCTGGATATCGACGACGATGCCGAAGACCTCCTGATGGAAGTCGAAAAGAGCCTGAAGAAACGCCGCAAAGGGGCGGCTGTCCGCCTGGAACTGGCTGCTTCGTCGTCGCGCATGATCCGCGACTTCCTGCGCGATGAACTGCAGCTCGAAGAACGGGACATCTATTCGATTCCGGGTCCCCTGGACTGCAAGGTCTTCTTCTCCTTCGTCGGCATCGACGGCTACGATGACCTGCGCTATCCGCCGGTGACGCCGCAGCCGTCGTCGGAACTGGCCGCCATCGACGCGCCTGATTTCTGGTCGGCCATTGCCGAACGGGACGTCATGGTCCATCATCCCTATGAAACCTTTGAAACGGTAGAACACTTCATCCAGCTGGCTGCGACGGACCCCCATGTCCTGGCCATCAAACAGACGCTCTACCGCGTCAGCAGCAAGTCGCCCATCATCGCCGCCCTGGCCCAGGCCGCCGAAAACGGCAAACAGATCACGGTCCTCATGGAAGTCAAGGCCCGTTTCGATGAAGAAAATAATATCCACATGGCCCGCAAGCTGGAAAAAGCCGGCTGCCATGTCATTTACGGCATCATGGCCTCAAGACCCATTCTAAGATCACCCTCGTCGTCCGCCGCGAAGAAGACGGCATCCGCGCTATGTCCACTTGGCGACGGGCAACTACAACGGCAAGACGGCCCGCATCTATACGGACGTCGGCATCCTGACGGCCAATACCCTCATCGGCGTCGACGCATCGGCTTTCTTCAACCTCTTGTCGGGCTACTCCGATCCTCCTCAGTGGAATAAGCTGGCCGTTGCGCCGCTCAACCTGCGGGAAACGATTTATCAGGAAATCGATCAGGAAATCGATCAGGCCAAGGCCGGCAAGAAAGCTGTCATCGTGGCCAAGATGAATTCGCTCCTCGATAAGTACGTCATCGCCAAGCTCTATGAAGCGTCGGCAGCCGGCGTCAAGATCCGCCTCATCGTCCGCGGCATCTGCGTCATCCGCCCGGGCCTGCCTGGCATCAGCGAAAACATCGAAGTCCACAGCATCGTCGGCCGCTTCCTGGAACACAGCCGCTTGTTCTACTTCTACAACGGCGGCAAGGAAGACGTCTTCATTTCTTCGGCAGACTGGATGCCGCGCAACCTCAACGAACGCGTCGAATTGATGACACCTGTCGAATTCCCGCCGCATAAAGAACGGATCAAGCGCATCCTGAAAATATACTTCGACGACAACGTCAAGGCCTATGCCATGAACAGCGACGGCTCGTATCGCTACCTGGCAGACGAACGCAAGGGCAAGCCTGTCAACGCCCAGGATACATGCCAGCGCGAAGCTGAACGGCTGGCATCGGAACGGAAGAAGGCAGCCCGCCAGTTCCGCAACGTCGTCCTGCGCCCGCGTCCTGCTGAAGAAGACAAGTAAATTGACAAGCCTGCCGGTCTTTGCTACAATGAAAAAAAGCATTAGGAGGCATGGCATGGACTGGAAACGATTCAGCATGACTGGATTCAAGAATAAACGACCGATTACACGCATGTACGCGACGATGATCGCCTTATTGGTCATCGTGTCCCTGACAGGTTCATCGACAGGGGGAAATCAGTGACCCTCGTCGCCGATGGCGAAACCCGCCAGGTATATACCCACGCTGTCAATGAAAAGGCATTGATGCGGGAAAACAATATCGACATCGGTGATTACGATGAAATCGATGTTTCGACGCAGAAACTCGACGACGGCAGCTACGTCAAGGTGCGCCGGGCCATCCCGGTCACCCTGGAGTACCGCGGACAGACCCAGGAAGTCTACACGGCCAAGCACAATTCCCAGGAAGTCGCCGAACAGTACGGTATAATAAGGAAAAGTATCGCCCTTATGGCGACGTCCAGAAACCGCTCCAGGCGGGGCAGCACATCGTCATCGGCCACGTATCGCGCAAGACCATCACGGAAGATGAAGTCGTGCCCTATGCCATCGAAAGCATCCCTGATGAAACCTTGGGCCAGGGCGAAGAGAAAGTCATCCAGGAAGGCAGAACGGCCGCAAGCGGGTCAAGCTGAACATCGTCAGCGTCGACGGCCAGGTCGCCGACAAGGAAACGCTGTCGACGGAGCTCATTTCGGAAATGCAGCCTCTGGTCCGCAAAGTCGGCACTAAGGAAACCGTTGAAATCAATACCAGCACAGGTGATGTATCCCACTACCAGAAGATCATCACCATGGAAGCGACGGCCTATCTGCCGACGGACGGCGACGGCCAGTGCATCACCCGCATGGGGACGCGGGCCCGTTATGGCGTCGTCGCTGTCGACCCCAACGTCATTCCCCTGGGCTCGACGGTCTTCATTCCCGGCTATGGCGTAGCCGGGCCGAAGATACAGGCGGAGCCATCCTCGGCAACCGCATCGACCTCTGCATGGAAGACTACGATGCCTGCATGAACTTCGGCCGCCGCACCGTACCGGTCTATGTCCTGAATTAAATTATTCATTATCCGCTACGAACTGCAAACTTACAACTCAAAGCAAGGCAGGCATTTGAAAAAATGCTTGCCCTTGCTTGTTATATATGCTATAATATCAAAGGTTTGAATACCAAACCCTAAAATACACACGCTTGGCGAGCTCAGCACTGTGCCCGTTCCCCATGGGGAAGGGTGAAGATGAGCGATGACGGGCGGAGGAAAAAACAGGAGGAATTACAATTATGGCAGTAGTATCTATGAAACAATTATTGGAAGCCGGCGTTCATTTCGGTCATCAGACCCGCCGTTGGAACCCGAAGATGGCTCGTTTCATCTTCACCGAACGTAACGGTATCTACATCATCGACTTGCAGAAAACCGTTAAGAAAATGGACGAAGCTTACAATTTTGTCCGCGACCTGGCTGCTGAAGGCGGCAAAGTCCTCTTCGTAGGCACGAAAAAACAGGCCCAGGAATCCATTAAAAACGAAGCAGAACGCTGCAACCAGTACTTCGTCAACGAACGCTGGCTCGGCGGTATGCTCACCAACTTCCAGACCATCGAAAAGCGCGTAAAACGCTTGAAGACATTGGAAAAACAGGCCGAAGATGGCACGTTCGAACTCTTGCCGAAGAAAGAAGTTACGCTCCTCAAACATGAAATGGAAAAACTTCAGAAATACCTCGGCGGCATCAAAGACATGAAGAAACTCCCGGACGCTCTCTTCATCATCGACCCGAAAAAAGAAGAAATCGCTGTTTCTGAAGCCCGCAAACTTCACATCCCCATCATCGCTACGGTTGACACCAACTGCGACCCCGATGTCATCGACTATCCAATCCCGGCTAACGATGACGCTATCCGCGCCGTCAAACTCTTGACCGGCAAGATCGCTGACGCTGTCCTCGAAGGCAACCAGGGCGAACAGACTGAAGAAGGCGCCGCTGAAGGTGCTGAAGCCGCTGAAGAAAAAGCAGCAGAATAAGATTACTCGTTCTTTGAGACTGAATGGTTATTATAGAGAGGTAAGGAGCCTTTGCTTCTTACCTTTCTTCAAACTGTATAATTCACATTACTTTTAGGAGGAATACTCATGGCTATTACAGCAGCAATGGTAAAAGAATTAAGAACAAAAACCGGTGCAGGCATGATGGACTGCAAAAAAGCATTGACCGAAAGCAACGGCGACATGGAAAAAGCCGTCGACTTGCTTCGCGAACACGGCTTGGCTGCAGCAGCTAAGAAAGCAGACCGCATCGCTGCTGAAGGTTTGGTTTATTCTTACATCCATGGCAACGGCCGTATCGGCGTTCTCGTCGAAGTCAACTGCGAAACGGACTTCGTCGCTCAGACAGATAACTTCAAAGCACTCTGCAAAGACATTGCAATGCAGATCGCTGCTGCAAAACCGGCATACCTCAAACGCGAAGAAGTTCCGGCTGACGTATTGGAACACGAAAAAGAAGTTCTCCGCCAGCAGGCCCTGAACGAAGGCAAACCGGAAAAGATCGTCGAAAAGATGATTGTCGGCCGTATCGAAAAATTCTACAAAGAAAATTGCCTCCTCGATCAGGAATTCATCAAAGATTCTGACAAGACGGTCCAGCAGGTCGTTACGGAAGCCATCGCTAAGATCGGTGAAAAAATCGACATCCGCCGTTATACGCGTTATGAATTGGGTGAAGGCCTGGAAAAACGGAACGATGATTTTGTTTCCGAAGTAATGGCACAAGCTAAATAAGATTGCATAAGAGAACACCCAACCCGTGTTCTCTTATTTTCTAATTGGACTTGTATACCGACAGAGGAGGCACTTCTTTTATGGAATCGAAAAAGTATTATCGCATCGTATTGAAATTGAGCGGCGAAGCACTGGCTGGCAAACAGGGTTACGGTATCGACCCGGAAACGGTTGAAACCATTGCCAAGCAGGTCGTCGAAGTCAATAAGCTCGGCGTCCAGGTCGCCATCGTCGTCGGCGGCGGCAACATCTGGCGCGGCCTGTCCGGCTCGGCTAAAGGCATGGACCGCGTCTCGGCAGATACATGGGCATGCTGGCTACGGTCATGAATTCTCTGGCCTCCAGGACGCTATGGAAAAGAACGGCGTCGCTACCCGCGTCCAGACGGCTATCAACATGCAGCAGGTCGCTGAACCGTATATCCGCCGCCGGGCTATCCGCCATATGGAAAAGGCGCGTCGTCATCTTCGGTGCCGGTACGGGCAATCCTTACTTCTCGACGGATACGACAGCCGCACTGCGGGCTGCTGAAATCGAAGCCGATGCCATCCTCATGGCCAAGAACGGCGTCGACGGCGTCTATGACAGCGATCCCAAACTTAATCCGGATGCCAAGATGTTCAAGCATCTGACCTATCTCGACGTCATCAACAAAGACCTGAAGGTCATGGATGCTACGGCTACGACGCTCTGCCGCAACAACAACATCCCCATCGTCTCTTCAACATCGACCAGCCGGGTAACATCGTCAAAGCCGCCAGCGGAGAAGATTTAGGCACTGTAGTCGACAAAGAAGACTAAAAGCTGTATGATATACTTATAAAAATAAAATAAGGAAGTGATTGACATGGAAGTAAAAGAAATCATTGCCCAGCACGAAGAAAAGATGGACAAGACCATCGAAGCCCTGAAACGGGAATTGTCGTCGATCCGCACGGGCCGCGCCAGCACGTCGCTGCTGGACCGGATCACCGTCGACTACTATGGTACGCCGACGCCGGTCAAACAGGTCGCCAATGTGGCCGCTCCGGAACCGCGCATGATCACCATCGCCCCGTGGGAACCGAAGATGCTCGGTGAAATTGAAAAGGCCATCCTCAAGTCCGACTTGGGCCTGAATCCGAACAACGACGCAAGATCATCCGCCTGGAAATCCCCCAGCTGACGGAAGAACGCCGTAAGGAACTGAGCAAGAAAGTCAGCAAAATTGCCGAAGACTCGAAAGTCGTCATCCGTAATATCCGCCGCGACGCCAACGAAACCATCAAGAAGATGGAAAAGAAGAAGGAAGTCACGGAAGATGACAGCAAAGAAGGTCAGGAAAACATCCAGAAGCTGACGGATAAAAAATCAAGGTCATCGACGAAATCAAAGCGAAAAAGAAAAAGAAGTCATGGCCGTATGATGGATATACGGATTTTTATTGGCATGCCGTTACGGTATGCCAAATCTGTATTACAGGAAAAAAATATTCCTTTTGTCATAGAGCGGACGCTGTCGCGGAGCCACTTTTTCCACTGCGACCCTGAGCAGATCTATGTCATCCGCGCCCAGCGGCGGGATGACGGCACAGTCTGCCTCTTGGTCAACGACAGCCTGGAGATGAGCGGATCCGTAGCGGCAGCCCTGCGAAATGGAGACGTACAGCATGATTAACTTTTTTGGCAAAAAGAAGGAAACAGCAGGCTCCGTGTCCGAAGCCATGCTGAATCCGAACAATATTCCCCGCCACGTAGCCATCATCATGGACGGCAATGGCCGCTGGGCCAAGCGCAAGGGCCTGCCCCGCAGTTACGGCCATCGCGCCGGTGCCGATACGCTCAAGCGCATCGTCGTCGCTGCCGACGACCTGGGCATCAAGGTCCTGACGGTCTATGCCTTTTCTACGGAAAATTGGAAGCGCCCTGATGAAGAAGTGTCGTACATCATGAAGCTCATGAAGAGTTACCTGAGCAAGAATCTCCTGGAACTCAAGGAACACAACGTGCAGCTCCACGTCATCGGCGATATGAAGCGGCTCCATCCGGACCTGCAGGATACCTTTTCTCAGGCCGAAGCCGAAATGGCCGCTAATACGGGCCTTATCCTCAACGTCGCCGTCAATTACGGCGCCGCCTGGAAATCACCCAGGCTGCCCGCAAAGTGGCAGAAGCCGTCCGGGACGCCAGATCTGCCCTGAAGACATTAGCGAAGCGACGCTGGCCCAGTATCTCTATACGGAGCCGGAAAATGACGTCGATCTGCTCATCCGCCCCGGTGCGGACAAGCGGGTCAGCAATTTCCTCCTCTGGCAGATGGCCTACGCCGAATTCTGGTACACCCAGCTCTGCTGGCCCGATTTCAGCAAAGATACCCTGGTCGAAGCTATTTTGTCCTTCCAGGGCCGGGAACGGCGCTTCGGCGGCTTAAAATAAATCAGGAAGGTATATGATATGTTGGCAAAACGAATACTGACAGGCATCGTCGGCGGTGCCTTTACGATTTTTGTGATTTACGAAGGAAACTGGCTGTTTTTCCTCATGATGGCCCTGTTATCCCTCGTCGCCTGGTATGAATACGGCAACCTGGTCCACAAGCTCCACGCCGTGACGGCCGACAAGTGCGGTGCCGTATGGCTCGTCGCCATGCTGGCCGCCTATTGGTTCGGCAGCACCAAGGTCATGCTCGTCCTGGCCTTGGGCCTCCTTTTCTGGCTCATGCTGCGGACCGTCTTTTCCACAACAAGATTAAGCCCGTAGACAGTGCCTATACCTTGTACGGCCTGCTCTATATCGGCTGTGGCTTTCTGGCCATGCTGGCCCTGCGCAGCGGCTCTGTGGCTTCCTTCATGGGCAGCAGCTTCGGCGCCGTCATGTTGGAACCGGCGCGGTTCTTCGTCTTTCTCCTCATCTTTTCGACCTGGGCCAGCGATACTTTTGCCTTTGCCGTCGGCAAGATGATGGGCAAAGTCAAGCTCTGCCCGGCCATCAGCCCCGGCAAGACCCGCGAAGGTGCTATCGGCGGTTTCGTCGGTACCCTGGCCGTGGCCATCATCTTTTCGCTCATCTTTAAGTTCTCCGTCCTCCACGCCCTGGCCATTGGCGTCATCATCGGCATCATGGCTCCTTTAGGCGATCTGGTCGAATCCATATTGAAGCGCGTCTGCGGTGTCAAGGATTCGGGGAACATCATCCCTGGCCACGGCGGCGTCCTCGACCGCTTCGACAGCCTGCTCTTTGCAGCGCCGGCTATGTACGTCTATTTGATGCTGGTCATTTAAAGGAGGGCAGGGAATGAAGGATATTTTGATTTTAGGCAGTACCGGCTCTATCGGGACCCAGGCCGTCGACGTCATCGACGCCCATCCCGAGGCCTTCCGCCTGGCCGGCGTCGCTGCTTATTCCCATTGGCAGGAAGTGGCCCGCCAGGTCCGGGACCATCAGGTGAAATGGGCCTGCATGGTCGATGAAAAGGCGGCTGATGAACTGCGCCGTGCCGTCGGTCCGGCGTGTACTGTCTTTCCGGCAGTGACGGCCTCTTGAAACTCATCGATGAATGCGACGCCAGATCGTCCTGACGTCCCTCGTCGGCGCCGCCGGTATCGAACCGACGCTCCACGCCATCGAGAAGGGGATGGACATCGCCCTGGCCAACAAGGAAACCCTCGTCGCTGCCGGTGAACTGGTCATGAAGGAAGCCGTAGCCCGCGGCGTCCGCATCCTGCCCGTCGACAGCGAGCACGGGGCCATCTTCCAGTGCCTCCAGGGGCGCCGCCCGGAAGAAGTGGCCAAACTGCTGGTCACGGCTTCTGGCGGACCCCATTTCCGCCGGCCTGCGTTGGAATTTTCATCGATTACGGTCGAACAGTGCCTCAAGCATCCGACGTGGAACATGGGTGGCAAGATCACCATCGATTCGGCGACGATGTTCAATAAGGGCCTGGAAGTCATCGAAGCCCACTGGCTCTTCCACATGCCCTTCGACAAGATCGAAGTCGTCATCCAGCCGCAGAGCATCATCCATTCCATGATCGAGTTCATCGACGGTTCTGTCCTGCTCAGCTGGGCATGCCCGATATGCGCCTGCCCATCCAGTACGCCTTTACCTATCCGGAACGGATGACCGTCCGCGGCGCCCGGCCCATCGACTGGAAGACGCTGGGGACGCTGGAATTCTTCCCGCCTGACGACGAGAAGTTCCCGTCCATCGGCCTGGCCTATGAAGCCGGCCGCATCGGCGGTACCATGCCCTGTGTCCTCAACGGGGCCAATGAAGTCGCCGTCTATGCTTTTCTGCGTAAAGAGATTTCCTTTACGCGTATTTTTGATATTGTCCGTACAGTCATGGAACGGCACACGGTCTCGCACGACGTCACCCTGGCGTCTATCCGCCAGGCCGATGCCTGGGCCCGCCGCTGTGCTGCTTCCTTGCTGTAGAAAGGGGATTTCCCGTGGGTCTTACTATTTTAGCGACGATCTTCGTCTTCAGTGTCATCGTCTTCGTCCACGAACTGGGCCATTTCGCGACGGCCAAGTGGGCGGGGATGCAGGTCGATGAGTTCGCACTCGGCTTTGGTCCCAAAGTGTACAGTGTACGCCGCGGCGATACAGAATATTCCCTGCGGGCCATTCCTCTTGGCGGATTCAACCGCATCGCCGGCATGACGGAAGAGGAAGACTTGAACGATAAATCTTTCCTGAGCAAACCTGTCTGGAAGCGCATGGTCGTCATCGCTGCCGGCGGTATCATGAACTTCGTCCTGGCCATTGTCCTCTTGTGGGGCCTGTTCTTCGGTCGTCGGTACGGTGACCGTTTCGCCGGAAGCCGTCGTCGGCTCGACCATCGCCGGCTCACCGGCCGAACAGTCGGGCCTCGTAGCCGGCGACCGCATCGTCCGCATCGGCAACCAGAAAATTTCCAAATGGTCTGATATTTCTCAGGCCGTCGCGCCATACAGCCACGCCGTCGTTACCGTGGAAATCGAACGGGACGGCCGGATCCAGGGCGTCGAAATGGTGCCTGACGTAGACAGCGCCTCGAAGAAAGCCATGCTCGGCGTCATGCCCATGACGACCAAAGAAGCTCATGGCTTCTTTGAATCGGCGGGCATGGCCGTCCAGCGGACAGGCAAGCTCTGCCAGCTCATGATCGTCGGCCTCTATGATATGGTGACGGGCCGGGAAAAGGCCGAAGTCGCCGGTCCTATCGGCGTCGCTCAGCTGGCTGGTCAGGTCGCTGCATCGGGCTTTGCCAATTTGCTCATGTTCACGGCCTTCCTCAGCCTCAACCTGGGCATCTTGAATCTCCTGCCCGTACCGCTCCTCGATGGAGGCTATATTATTTTATTGATTCTCGAAGGTATTACGCGCCGGCGGATGCCGAAACGGGCGTTGTACTACATCCAGGTCACAGGGGCCGTCCTCTTGGGCTCCCTGTTCCTCTTCGCCATGTTTCAGGATATCAGCCGCTTTTAGAAAGGCAGGCCTTGCATGAAACGTAGAAAATCTCTTCCCGTCCAGGCGGGCAGCGTCACCATCGGCGGCGATGCACCCGTATCGGTCCAGACCATGTCGACGGTCAACCCGGCCCATATGGCCGAAGCCGTCGTCGATGCCCGCCGCCTGGCATCGTATGGCGCTGAAATCTTGCGCTTCGCCGTTCCCGATATGGAAGCGGCCAAAGGCCTGGCCGCCGTCGTTCAGGCCGTGGATATCCCCATTGTCGCCGATATCCACTTCGATTACCGCTTGGCCCTGGCCGCCGTCGACAGCGGCGTCCAGGCCCTGCGCATCAATCCGGGCAATATCGGATCTGACGACAATGTCGTCAAAGTCGTCGAAAAAGTACGTCCTAAGGGAATCCCCATCCGTATCGGCATCAATACAGGTTCCCTGCCGGAAGATATCCTGGCTCAGAGCGGCGGCCATCCGACGGCAGAAAGCATGGTCGAAGGGGCCCTGCGCCATATCCGCATCCTGGAACGCATGGATTACCGCAACATGGTCATTTCCCTCAAGTCCTCCGACGTGCCCTTGATGATCGAAGCCTATGAAGCCCTGGCCGATAAGGTGCCTTATGCCCTGCACTTGGGCGTAACCGAAGCCGGCCTGGTCCGTGAAGGGAGCATCAAGTCGGCCATCGGTATCGGTACGCTGCTCCACGAAGCATCGGCGACACGATCCGCGTATCCCTGACGGGCGATCCCGTCGAAGAAATCAAGCCGGCCAGACCATCCTCAGTGCCTTGGCCTGCGCCGTTTCGGGCCGACCCTCATTTCCTGTCCGACTTGCGGCCGGACCCAGGTCCACCTCATCGACCTGGCCCAGGAAGTGGAAGAGGCCATTTCTCATCTGACTGTGCCCATCAAGGTCGCCGTCATGGGTTGTGTCGTCAACGGTCCCGGTGAAGCCAGGGAAGCCGATTTCGGCATTGCCGGCGGCAAGGGGAAGGGCATTGTCTTTTCTCATGGCCAGGTCCTGCGCACCGTGCCGGAAGACCGGCTCGTGTCCAGCCTGCTGGAAGAAATTGAAAAAACCATTGCAAAGGAGTCTTAACTCATGTTAGCATCGAAATTGTATAGTCCGACGCTGCGGGAAATCCCGGCAGACGCCGAAATCGCCAGCCATCAGTATATGTTGAAAGCCGGGATGATCCGCAAGAACGGCGGCGGCTTGTATTCTTTCCTGCCTTAGCGCCGGTCGAACTCAAGATCGAAGCCATCGTCCGCGAAGAAATGAACAACATCGGCGCCCAGGAAATCATGATGCCCATTATGCAGCCGGCTGAAATCTGGCATGAATCGGGCCGCTGGAATGCCTATGGCCCGGAAATGTTCAAACTCGAAGACCGCCATGGCAATCATTTCTGCCTCGGGCCGACACACGAAGAATTGATTACGACCCTGGTCCGCAATGAACTGCGCTCGTACAAGCAGATGCCCGTCACGCTGTGGCAGATGCAGAATAAATACCGCGACGAAATCCGCCCGCGTTTCGGCCTCATGCGCAGCCGTGAGTTCGTCATGAAAGATGCTTATTCCTTCGACGTCGACGAAGAAGGTCTGCACAAGAGCTATCAGGATGAATACGATGCCTATACGCGCATCTTCACGCGCTGCGGCCTGAATTTCAAGCCCGTCGAAGCCGACAGCGGCCAGATCGGCGGCAATCACACCCATGAATTCATGGCCCTGGCCCAGGCCGGCGAAGCGAAATCGTATCGTGCTCGAAGTGCGATTATGCAGCAGATATTGAAAAAGCCGTTCCTCAGGCCATCGAAATGCCGGCAGAAGACGCCAAAGATGTAGAACTCATCGAAACGCCGAACTGCTCGACCATTGAAGACCTGGCCCAGTTCCTCCACATTCCCGTCGAAAAGACGATCAAAGCCGTCGCTTTCACTATCGACGGCGAAAAGACGGTCCTCTGCATGGTCCGCGGCGACCATGAAGTCAATGACGTCGCCGTCCAGAATTTCGTCGGCGGCAATGTCATCGAACCGGCGACGGAAGACGAATTGAAGGCCCACAGCCTCCAGCCGGGCTACATGAGCCCCATGGGTGCCGATAAACCGGATAATGAAACGTTCTTCGTCCTCGTCGATCCGTCGGCCATGAACGTCCCCAACGGCGTCACCGGTGCCAATAAGGCCGGCTATCACTATCAGAACGTCAATCCGTCGCGGGACTTCAAAGACGTGACGGTCACGACCATCCGCAACATGGTCGCCGGCGACAAATGCCCGCACTGCGGCGCACCCGTCGAAATCGTCCGCGGCATCGAAGTCGGCCAGGTCTTTGAACTGGGCACGAAGTATTCCGAAGCCCTCCATGCGACCTTCCTTGACCAGAACGGCAAGGCCAAACCCTACGTCATGGGCTGCTACGGCATTGGCGTCACCCGCACCATAGCCGCTGCCATCGAACAGTTCCACGACGAACACGGCATCATGTGGCCTGTCGCCATCGCGCCTTTTGAAGTGGCCATCGTTCCAGTCAGCAGCAAAGACCAGGATCAGGTCCGCATCGCCGGTGACCTCTATCAGTCCCTGCAGGCTGCCAAGCCGACGTCCTCCTCGACGACCGTAATGAACGGGCTGGCGTCAAGTTCAACGACGCCGACTCATCGGCTATCCCGTCCGGGTCACGGTCGGCAAGAAGAGCGTTGCCGAAGGCACTGTCGAAATCAAAATCCGCCGGACTGGCGAACAGGAAGTCGTTCCTATCGACCAGGCCGTCGCCCGCGTCCAGGAAATCTTAGCTGACCTGCGTAGCAAGAATATGTAAATCGAACGCATATGTTATAAAAATATTTCCGTAAAACGAGGAAAATGCTTGTATTTTTCCTCGTTTTATCTAATAATTTTAATTAGCAAGCTAATCAAAAGAGGGGAAGACGTATGAGATTTGAAGCATTCCCGACGCGGGAAGAATTGGAAAAACACGCCCGGATCATTCCGGAAATCGAACCGTCGGCGGTCCTGGCCATGCTGCGCATCTCCCAGGCCGCTGAAATCATCCGCTCGTCCATCAACGACGTCCTGGCCAAGCAATACCACTTGTCCCAGGGGAAACTGCGGGTCATGATCGTCCTGCACCAGAGCCCGGAAGGTATTGCACCGTCACAGCTGGCTGAGAAGACCGGCGTGACCCGGGCGACGATTACGACCATGGTCAAGCGCATGGTCCGCGACGGATTGACGACGGTCGTCATCGATCAGGAAGACAAGCGGGGCAAAAAGGTCAGCCTCACGGCCCAGGGCCGCCAGTTCATGGACCAAGTACTGCCCGGCCATTATCTGCGCATTTCGACGCTCATGAACCGCCTCAGTGAGGACGAACAGGCCGAACTCATCCGCCTGCTGACGAAGCTGAGCCCAAAATGATTTTCTCAGCAAATTTTAACCTGAAAAGCACTGCTTTTCAGGTTTTTTTCATTTTTTTCCTGTTACACTGGGGGAAAATGGAAAAAGAACGAAGGTTTGCCCATGTATCCGACTCATCACTTCCGCCAGGACTTCCATTCTTGTCCCTGCGCTCATCTCTGCTGGAAGAACTCTCTCTGCTCTATGGCCTGCCCCTGGGGCAGGCGAAGGGCCAGGCCGGCCGGATCTGCCGCTGTCGCCGTATGGTCCGGGAACTGCTCGCGGCCTGCCGACAGCAGCCGGACAGCCGGCATATCCCTATCTCCTGGGGCGTCCTCCTGGAACGGGCCGGCCAATGACCGCTGACCAGCCGCCCCCGATGGCCTATGACCAGGCCGAGCTATTACGACCGGGCCCGGCAGCTCCAGCAGCGGCAGCTCCCGGCACGTATGACCGCCAGCACTATCTGCGCCCGTCTGTGGCCCTGCTGCGCCTGAGCCTGCGCCGCAGACAGGAGGAGCGGTTCTATGACTGGTGGGACCGCTGCGGCGGCCTGCGCCGCTTTCACCGCGATGTACAGGCCCTGTTCCAGGTGCGCTGGCTCATCGTCAAGGAAGACTATGGACGGGCGGCCTTTACCCTCCGGAATCTGCATGGATTGGCCGGCAGGCATAGCGCTTTTTCAGCGGCCCGGGCCCGGATCCTATCAGATATCGTCACGGCGGCCTGTCAGGGGCCGGGGGCGATGCTGAAGGGGACCTATGGCCCGTATGTCCGCCAGGCCCTGTGGGACGCTCTTTTTCCTACCAGGCCGCGACAAATGACGGACTCCGTGTTATAATGACAGGCATAGGCATATTTGCCGGGAAATGAGGAACTGCTATGGAAATCAAGATCATCCCACTGGGGAGCGACGACAAGCCCCTGGATTCGTATGGCCAGGACGGCCAGTCTTTTGCCGAGACCTATGCGCCAGTCGTCGAGCTGCTGCTGCGCGAAAGCCGCCTCCATGCCGTCGTCCATACCGTCCCAGGTGGACCGGCGATGGCCCAGGCCGTGTGCCGTCTCATCGAAGAGGCCCGGAAGCGGCAGGGGGACGGTGCTGAGGCCATGCCCTTCGACGTAACGCCCATCGTC
>ENA-OUNI01000300-OUNI01000300.1-human-gut-metagenome-genome-assembly--contig:-NODE-300-length-23253-cov-11.867379_pt1 | contig 23253 bp, 23 predicted proteins | sample MGYA00242499_ERZ504580 | MGnify/ENA primary metagenome ERZ504580 (study PRJEB26092, sample SAMD00036315) | human gut metagenome | host: Homo sapiens | study: EMG produced TPA metagenomics assembly of... | reverse complement strand
TTTTCATGTCTGTATGGGCAGACCCTGAATGTGGGGCGCGTGATGACACCAACGCTTGCGATGGTGGTTATGCGAGATGCAGCAATCCGGGCGTTCAACCGGAGCCGTTCTACTCGGCAGAATTAAAATTTCGGGATTTTCAAGCGGGCGGTGAGCGAATGAAAGAAAAAGCAGAAGCAGAAAAACTGGTGGCAGAGTGTTGCCAGGCAGGAAGTGCCATCATTACCAAGGTAGAGCAGAAAGAAAAATCAGAGAAGCCCCCGGCCTTGTTTGATCTGACATCGCTTCAGAGAGAAGCAAATCGGCAGCTGGGATTCACTGCCCAGCAGACCCTGGATTACACACAGGCTCTGTACGAGAAGAAACTCGTGACATATCCCCGTACCGACAGCCGGTATCTGACGGATGATATGGCACCGCTGGTGCCGGAACTTGTTTCTGTGATCCAGCAGAGCTTTCAGATTCAGGCGGATGTACCGGCACCGGTGAATGCAGCGCAGGTCATCAATTCTAAGAAAGTCACCGATCACCATGCCATTATCCCTACAAAAACAGCGGCGGGTTATGACATTTCCTCGCTTCCCAGTGGAGAACAAGCGATTCTTACTCTGCTGGCGGTGCGGCTGATTTGTGCGGTCGGAACACCCTGCCACTATGCAGAAACCATAGTAGAAGCGGAGTGTGCCGGTCAGAAGTTCCGCACGAAAGGCAAAACAGTCACGGATATGGGCTGGAGGCAATATGCAGGAAAGCCGGTTGAAGATGCTGAGAAGAATGCGGAGGCAGGTGATCTTCCGGAGCTTTCGGAAGGCATGACATTGGAACTTGCCGGTGTCGATCTGAAAGAAGGCAAGACCAGCCCACCCAAGAGGTTTACCGAAGATCTTCTGCTTTCAGCGATGGAAAGTGCCAGCTCGGATGAATTTCCGGCTGGTGTAGAGCGAAAAGGCATCGGCACACCAGCTACACGCGCTGCCATCATCGAAAAACTGGTACAGAAAGGCTTTATCGAGCGCAGGGGCGATAAGAAAACGAAATACCTTTGTTCTACGGACAAGGGAAATGCGCTGGTGACGGTGGTGCCGGAACAGATTCAGTCCCCATCCATGACGGCAGACTGGGAGGAAAAACTGCTGAAAATAGAACACGGCGAGTATGACAGCGATGCCTTTATGGGTGAAATCAGCAGCATGGTCAGCGGACTTGTTAAAACCTACGAGGCTGTAAAAGGTGCTGATGTGCTGATGCAGCCGGAACGGAAAGTCATTGGCTCCTGCCCCGCCTGCGGCAGTGATGTCTGCGAAACGGCAAAGGGATGGTTTTGCAGGGATAAGGGCTGTAGATTTGCGCTCTGGAAGGAAAACAGGTTCTTTCAGACACTGGGAAAGCAGATGACGGAGGAACTGGCAAAGCAACTGGTAAATCAGGGGAAAGCACGGCTTACCCATTGTTATTCCAAGAAATCTGGACGTTACTATGACACAACCGTTTATGTAGAGACCGGCGAGGACGGTGCAGCAGCATTTAAGCTGGAGTTTGGAGGTAAAAAATGAGCATGAAAATGATGAATGCAGCTTATCTGGTGGATAATGCTGCACTGCTTTCCTTGCAGGAAAAGCAGGACGGCGTGGAATTCCATTGCTTTGATATGGACAGCAAGGTGCAGATTGCCGAGGGACACATTGGCTGGGATGTGTTGGATAAACAGCCGTTTTCTACGCTGGAAGAAAGCGCGAGGATGGCGGCACTCCAGCAGATTCTCCGGCTTGACGGTCTTGCCGTTGCGCCGGTAGCCCCGGAGATGCTGGAGCAGGTACGCGGCGGTAGAAAGGTTCTCTGGCAGATGAAAAAGGCTGATCCTGAGCTGGAGAATGCTAAAAATATCCGGTTTATCACCAGCAGCTACGAAGATCGGTTCAAAATTCCGGATGGCAGTGCGGTGGAGATTGAGTATCCGAATCGGAAATTTTCAGCCCGCTGCGAATATATGGACGAATATCATCTGCGCCTGGGGTATGATGTTCTGCACATCTGTCAACTGGCAGAAATGCTGGAACGCGGCGGTGGCACCTGCCGCCCGGAGCCGCTGATTACGGAAGAACGCTGTGCATGGGATTTGGGAAGCAAGGGCTTTCTTGCCATTCAGACCTGTGAGGACGGTTACGACTATACCTTATATCATAAGGACTTCACGGAAATTGACGGCGGACAGATCGACGACCCGGAAATCAGCATGAATGCAGCCAGAGACCAGATTCTTTCGGATTATGGGTTCGGTGGCCGCACCATGACGCGGATTGACTATGATGAACTTTGTGATCGTGCAGAGGAAGCGGAAATCAGCAGACGGGAATCTGTGCTGGGTAAACTCTCGGATTTGTCTTCCAGAACGGATACGCCGGTGAAAGCTGCCAAGGCGAAGGAGGCGGAGCGATGAAATACAAGCTTACGAAGGCAGAGCAGGAAACCGTCATCAATTTTGATAATGAACTGGATACCGCCAGCATTTATACCCATGACAGCCGCCTGATTAAGAAGCTCAGGGAACTGCGAAAACAGTATCCGGAGCAGTTTATTTTGGAGCACCGGGAGCATGGGTCGGTCACGTATACAATTCCGAAACGCTGCGTCGGTATCCGACCGCCTTACAGTGAAAAGCGTCGGGAACAGCAGCGACAGGAAGCAAAGGAAAACGGCCTGCCGTTTATGGAGAAGGGAGAAATGGATGATGGCAAGAATTGAAAAATGGGATGAAGTGCATGGAAATCAGGCATCAGACGAAAGAATGATGGCATTTCTCGACAGTGCTACCGACCAGTATGCGATTTTGCAGCTTCGCCGCAGTGAGGATACGGTATATGAACGCTTTTCGTCTATGCGCGAACTGGAACGGATGGGGCTGGAACCGGATATTGACCATTATGAGGTGGTGTATACGGCTCCGCTTCTTCCCTACAAGGATCAGAATACGATGTTGGAGGAACTGTATGCGAAATTCAATGTTTCCCGCCCTGATGATTTTACTGGGCATAGTCTTTCTGTGTCTGACATCGTGGCTTTACGGCAGAATGGTGTTGTAAGCTGTCACTATGTGGATTCCATCGGCTTCCAGGAACTGCCCGGATTTTTGAAACCGGAGAATTACCTGAAAGCCGCAGAAATGGCAATGGAAGACGATTACGGCATGATTGACGGCGTAATCAATAACGGAAAGAAGGAAGAACCGGCGGAGAGAGCATCGGTTCTGGATCAGCTGAAGGAAAGCAGGAGGCGGTGCCGCCTGCACCGCCTCGCAGGTGCTGCGAAGAAAAGGAGTTGTAAATGCGTTTTACGGATGACGAGTGGATGCTCATGATGCTTACAGCCTGGCACACGGACGGGGCTGATTGCAGAGCTTCAGACGATGCAGAAAAGTCTGACGGGCAGAGATAGAAACCTGCGTAGGTGGACGGCCTCGCTGCTTGCGAAACTGGCTGAGATGACAGATGCAGAATATGAGGCACTGGATTTGTATCCGGACGAATAAGGGAGAGGAGGAAAAAGACAGATGATGACGAAAACGGCTTATTATATGCAGATGGCGCAGGAAGCTGCGGCACAGATCACTGGAAGCAAAGAGCAGTGGACAGCGTTTCTGACCACATCCGCACGGCTTTATAAGTATCCCTTTGCGGAACAGCTGATGATCTATAAGCAGAGGCCAGAAGCAACGGCCTGTGCAGAGTACGATCTCTGGAATGACCGGATGAATCGCTATGTGAAGCGCGGCTCCAAGGGCATTGCTCTTTTGGACATGCGCGGTGAGCAGCCGAAACTGCGGTATGTATTTGATGTGGCAGATACCGGAGAACGGAAGAATTCCCGCCCGGTACAGCTCTGGAAAATGAATGCGGAGCATGAGCAGCCGATCATTCGGGCACTGGATGCAGCATTTGATGTTCCTGCCGGTGCCGGGTCTCTGGAAAATCACATTATGGAAGCAGCAGAACGCCTTGCAAGGGATTACTGGGAGGAAAACCGCAGGCAGATCAGTGACATCGTTGCAGATTCTTATCTGGAAGGGTATGATGAACTCAACATCGGAGCTTCCTTTAAGAGAGCTGCCGCTGTCAGCATCGCATATTCCGTCTTTACCCGGACGGTGGGCAATGCAGATGACTATTTTGAACACGAGGATTTTCTGGACATCTTTGATTTTAATACGCAGCTGCTGCCAATGTGCTGGGAACTGCGGTCAGTGAAATGTCCAGCCAGATATTCCGGGAAATTGAACGCACGATCCGAACCTATGAAAGAGATAAACAGGCAGAAAGGAGCCAAAACTATGATGGAGCTGAATTACACGAAGAACGGCGATTACCTGATTCCGGACATCCAGTTGTCGGTGCAGGAACAGAAGCCTCTGGGCAAGTACGGGAGGATGCGCAGAGCATTCCTGCAGGAGAACAACACGCTGCTGTACAATCACCTGATCCTGACCGAGAAGCTGTACCCGCACCTGTGGGAGATTCAGGAGACCGCGACCGCACGGATGGAACAGATGATGGCGGAGCTTCTGAAAGCGAATCCGGCACCGGACAAGAAATTGAACCAGATGGCCTGGGTGCAGCACATGAACATGCTGAAAGCGCAGGCAGAGGAAGTCATTCTGACGGAACTTATCAACAGTTGAACTTTATGAGCCTGTTTCAGTCCGAAGCAGAGCAGATTCAGAAAATTGATGCGGCGGCAGAGAATGCAGCCAGAGAAGCGGAGAGCGAAAAGCCCTCCGCTTTTGTAATTTCTGAGGATGAAATCGACCGGATGCTGCGGACAGGCTCTAATTTTGAAGGCGGAAAAATTCGTATTTATGCGCTGTATCAGCAGCAAGGGGACGCAAAAGAACGAGCTGCATTCCTGAAAGCGGAATATGGTCTCGGTGGTCACAGCTATACCTTTATGGATGGCAGTCGCGGTTTTGCCGATTATAACGGAAAAGGCATTCTGCTTCGCAATTATGACCATGACCGGGAAGTGCGCCTCACATGGTCGGCGGTGGATAAGCGGTTAGACCGGCTTGTGGAAAATGGTCAGTACCTGACTGCGCTGGAAATGGAAGAGTATCGGAAGCTGGAGCAGGAATATGGTGCGTCGCTTCCTATGCCGACTGCCGCCCATGTATTTCCGCCAACGCCGCCGGAACGCTACGATACCGGAAATGAGCATGTGGATAATATGCTGAATACGGCTGCGGATATCTATGCCCGTAGCGAGTTGGCAGCACCTCAGCGGTTTACCGTGATGGAACTGACGATGGCTATGCGGTTTGGGATGATATTCAGGACGGCATTCATGTGGAGCCGGATGGTGTCAGCGAAGAGTTTACCAGCGAATGGGAGGCAGAGACCTACCGCCAGCAGTTGATTAAAAAGTCCAGGAACGGGAAGCCAAAGACTGGCTCTATGTTGAGCAGAGCAAGCAGGATTTGCAGCAGGACATTCCATTCCCGGATGTGGAATCCGAAGAAGTACAGGAACCGGCTCACGCAAAGGCAGATCCTCTGGTGCTGGAAATGCAGGAACACGCCAGAGAACTTGCCAGAGAGTCAGGCTATGCACCGGATGAACGGTTTGTAGTCACGATGACCGGCGATAATTTCCCGGATTCTAAGGATGCGTTTGCCATCTGGGATTATGTTAAAGAAGAGTATTACGGATATTCGGACGGAAAAGTGCAGACATTTGCCGATTATGTAAGCGCATCAGAGGCGTTGCAGGAGATTCGCGGCAGGAACATGAAGGCTGAAAAAGAGCCTGCAACTGTGCAGCCAGAACCCGCAGCTCCGGTGCAGCCGGATTATCGTGTCGGCGATACGCTGTATCTGGACGGAAAGGCATTTACGATTGAAAAAGTCGGGCTGTTCGACGTGGAGCTTCGGGACCCGGATTCCGTGTATCCGATCTTCCGCTCGGAAAGCAAGGAAAATCTGGCAAGACTTTTGGGGCACGAGGATAATATTCACCTGCACAATCTGGTGGTTGATCTAAATTCTGGAAAAGAAGCAGCGTCAAAAGATATTGAGAATACAGGTACTGTATGGTCGGATGAGGCGTTGGATCAGCTCCCGATTACAGCTGTGATTGATGGGACCGTTCAAACATTTCCTAATGCAGCTGAGGAAGAAGCGTTCCGGGCAGAGCATGAAGCAAAACATGCGGAGAACTATCGCATCAACAGCTTTCACCTCGGCGAAGGCAGTCCTAAACAGAAATTCCGTGCCAACATGGATGCCATCTATACGCTGAAAACCTTGGAAAATCAGCACAGAGATGCGACACCGGAGGAACAGGAAACGCTGGCCAATTATGTCGGCTGGGGCGGCTGGCAGATGCCTTTGACGCAGAGAAAACTGCCTGGGCAGGCGAATATAAGGAGTTGAAAGCAGCTCTTACGGAAGAAGAATATGCCGCAGCCAGGGCTTCAACTCTGAATGCGCATTACACCAGCCCTACCGTGATCCGTGCAATCTATGAAGCATTGGACGGTATGGGATTTGAGAAAGGCAATATTTTGGAACCGTCGATGGGTGTCGGTAACTTCTTCGGTATGCTGCCGGATTCCATGCTGGGAAGCAGACTGTATGGTGTGGAACTGGATTCCATCACCGGGCGTATTGCGCAGAAGCTGTATCCGCAGGCAGAAATCAAGGTGGCAGGCTTTGAAACCACCGACCGGCGCGACTTCTATGATCTGGCCGTGGGCAATGTGCCCTTTGGCAACTACCGTGTCAGCGATAAGCCCTATGATAAACTCGGATTTTCTATCCACAACTATTTCTTTGGTGCGACTCGTTCCTAAGTGAAAAGCTTAGGTGCAAATTTTGAAAGGCAGGTGAAACAGAATATTTGCAAACTAACAATTCGATTGGTGGAATGATGGGGTAACGCCCTGAAACGCCAACCTTAATACTCCGACTGGCTCTGCTCAAAAGGTAGATGTTCAGAAGCTCGGTGAAGTCGGCAGAGAGCTACCGTCTTGCAGTTGTGAAAACAGATGCAACGAAAGCTGTCCAGCGGTGGATGGTGTAGCCTATATGCCGGAGGTCTACAAAATATCTATGGTGAGAATGACTGTAAAAGGTCTGACAAATCCTCGAATGTAAGGGTCTATAAGTAGGCTGTATAGAAATGTGCAGTTATCCAAACGGATAGTATGTGGGGAAAAGTAAGAATCGAAGATATGAAATTCCCTATGCCGTTACAGGCGGTATCAAGCATACAGGTTCAGAGAGGACACCTACGGATATATGTATAGATAGAGTTGTTGGAACGAGGAAAGCAGAAAAGCTAACCAAAGGTTAGTTAGCGCAGGAAATCATAACTGCGTGAGTTTTCTGTGAGAGCGATGGCACGACCGTTGATGTTCCTGTAATGGGAACGGAGGAACAGCCATTAGCCGTTTATGATTTTCAAATAATAGCAAAGTAAACATTCACAGCTTCGAGTATGACAAAGAAAATCAAATCCGAAAGGAGGAGATGCCTGTGACAACTACGAAGCAGAAAAAGAACTCAAAAATACGCCATTTGGAGTATTATGACTTGCAAAATACGCTTGACACATTGTACGCAGATAGCGGGCGTGGGAAGATTTTCAATAATCTCATGCCACTCATTGAGAGCGAGGAAAACATTCGCCTTGCTTATCGAAATATAAAACGCAACTCTGGAAGCAATACAAGCGGAGTAGACAGGCTGACGATTAAGGATATTGAAAAAATTCCCGAAACGAAGTTTGTTGAAGTTGTGAGAAAGAAACTCCAATGGTATAAACCAAAAGCAGTAAGAAGAGTTGAAATTCCAAAACCGAACGGAAAGTTAAGACCGCTCGGTATCCCTGCGATATGGGATAGGATAGTCCAACAATGTATTCTGCAAATCCTCGAACCTATCTGCGAAGCTAAATTCAGCGACAGAAGCAATGGATTTCGACCTAACAGGTCGGCAGAACACGCTATTGCACAAGCATATGCGCTAATGCAAAAATCCAATCTGCATTTTGTTGTGGACATTGATATTAAAGGATTCTTCGATAATGTCAACCACAGAAAGCTGATAAAGCAGATGTGGAATATGGGAATACAGGACAAAAAGTTGCTATGTGTGATTAAGGAAATGCTAAAGGCTCCGATTATTTTGCCAAACGGCGAAACAATTTACCCACAGAAAGGAACGCCGCAAGGCGGAATCCTATCGCCGCTGCTGTCGAACATTGTTCTTAATGAACTGGACTGGTGGATAGTAAGCCAGTGGGAGAAACAACCTGCCCATAATGTTCGTGACCATATCACGAAAACAGGAGCAATCCACAGAGGGCGAGCCTATGACGCATTTCGTAAATCGGGATTAAAAGAGATGCACATGGTAAGATACGCTGACGATTTTAAGATCTTTTGCTCTACCCGAAAAGATGCCGACAGAGCATACCATGCGACGAAGGCGTGGCTTCAGGAGCGATTGAAGCTGGAAATCAGCGAAGAAAAATCTAAAATCGTTAATCTGAAAAAAGGCTATTCGGAATTTCTTGGGTTTAAGCTCACTCTTATGAAAAAAGGGGCGTCCTATGTTGTCAAATCGCATATATGCGACAAAGCAAAACGCCGAGAAACGGACAAGCTGAAAGGTCAAATCAAAAAGATAGCACATCCCCAAAATGATGAGGAACGAGCTACTCTTATCAACGAATACAATTCCATGATTATGGGTATGCACAACTATTTTCGGATTGCGACCTGTGTGAGTTCGGATTTCGCAGATATGGGGCGAGAAGTTGATGTTGTGAAACTAAGCCAATTAAAGCGAAAGGCACTTTCCGCAAAAGGAGATTACAAAGGATTTTCGTTCATTGAAAAGAAATACGGAAAAAGCAAACAAATCCGATTCTATAGTGGCAAACCTTTGATACCCGTTGCTTATGTTAAGCACAAAAATCCAATGTGGAAGAAAAAATCGGTATGCAAATACACGCCAGAGGGCAGACGAGAAATTCATAAAAATCTTGGCATAGATACCAGAACAATGCTTCTCCTTATGAGAACAAAGGAAGTTGGTCGAAGTGTTGAGTATATGGACAACCGAATTTCTCTCTATGTGGCACAGTATGGAAAATGTGCAGTTACAGGGCAAATACTGGAATTACACGAAATTCATTGTCACCACAAAAAGCCTGTCAGTCAAGGTGGAAACGACAGATACGAAAACTTGATTATTTTACACAAGGATATACACCGATTGCTGCACGCAACAAAAAAAGGAACAATCAAGGCTTACCTCACACAACTACAGCTCACCTACAAACAAAAGGCGAAGCTGAACAAGCTACGCAACTGGCAAATATGCAAGCCATCTAATATCAAAATGAGTTTCTTTACTGCTCGAAAATTGTAAGTTTACTTTAGTTAATACTGAATCATAAACGGTGGAACGCCGTGTGCGGTGAAAGTCGCACGCACGGTGTGGAGCGGGGGAAAATCCGAAGATAACTTCAAAGGATTACCTATCGCTATCCAAGGCATTGGATCAGGTTCGTCCCGGTGGTATTGTGGCCTTTGTTACCAGCCGCTATACGATGGATTCCAAGAATCCGGACACGCGAAAGTATCTGGCACAGCGGGCAGAACTGCTGGGAGCCATTCGACTTCCCAACAACGCATTCCGCGCCAATGCCGGTACAGATGTGGTTTCGGATATCATTTTCCTGCAAAAGAGAGACCATCCCATTGATATCGAACCGGATTGGGTGCATCTGGGGCTGACATCGGAGGTATTACCCTCAACAGCTACTTTGTTGACCACCCGGAAATGGTGCTGGGTGAGATTACAACGGAAAGCACCCAATACGGCAAGGAAGAATGTACGGTCATTCCGATTCCGGATGCAGATCTTGGAGACCAGCTGCATGAGGCTGTGCAGCACATCGGTGTCATTATGAAGCGCAGGAGCTGGCACCGGAGGAAGAGCTGTCCTTGCAGGGCGAAACCATTTCGGCAGACCCAAATGTAAAGAACTTCTCCTATGCGGTGGTAGATGGGGATGTTTACTTCCGTGAGAACAGCATCATGCGGAAAGCTGACCTTTCTGCGACAGCCACCGGCAGGATCAAGGGTATGGTGGAACTTCGTACCATTGTGCAGGAATTGATCGACTATCAGCTGAACGATTATCCGGAGGACGCGATTGCCCAGAAACAGCGGGAACTGAATGTGGCCTATGACCGATTCGCCGATCAGTATGGACTTATCAATTCCCGTGCAAATGCACAGGCTTTTTCGGAAGATTCGTCTTATTATCTGCTTTGCTCTCTGGAAAACGTAGACGAAAACGGCAGGCTGGAATCCAAGGCGGATATGTTCACCAAACGGACGATTCGACCGGAACGGGCTGTTACCAGCGTAGATACTCCGGCTGAAGCTCTGGCAATCTCTATCGGAGAGCGCGGCGGAGTGGATTTGCCCTATATGTCGGAGCTTTTAGGAACGCCGGGGGAATATGAAAAAATCCAGCAGGAACTGCATGGTGTCATTTTCAAAGACCCGATGACGCAGGGCGGCGAGGAAACCGGCTGGGTGACAGCTGATGAATATCTGTCCGGCAATGTTCGGGAAAAGCTCCGAGTGGCAGAACTGGCTGCGGCCTCTGACCCTGCCTTTACGGTAAATACGGAATATCTGAGAAAGGCGCAGCCGAAAGACCTGGACGCTTCAGAGATTGATGTGCGCCTTGGTGCCACATGGGTCAATCGGGGTTATATCCAGCAGTTCATGGAAGAAACCTTTGAACCGCCGTTTTATCTGCGCCGGAACATCGAAGTGAAATTCTCGCCCATGACGGCAGAGTGGCAGATCACCGGTAAGAGTACACCGAGCCGGAATGATGTCCATGCCTATATGACCTACGGCACCAGCAGAGCCAACGCCTACCGGATTCTGGAGGATACGCTGAATCTGCGGGACATCCGTATCTACGATACCGTGGAGGATGCAGACGGCAAGCAGAAGCGGTTCTGAATAAAAAGGAGACCACCCTCGCCCAGCAGAAACAGCAGGCCATTAAGGATGCGTTCCAGAACTGGGTGTGGAAAGACCCTTATCGCCGTGCGGAACTTGTGGAAAAGTATAACGAGCTGTTCAACAGTACCCGTCCCCGTGAGTACGATGGTTCCCATATCCGCTTTGGCGGCATGAATCCGGAAATCCGGCTGCGGGAACATCAGCAGAATGCCATTGCTCATGTGCTGTACGGAGGCAATACGCTGCTGGCCCACGAGTAGGTGCTGGCAAGACCTTCGAGATGGCAGCTTCTGCTATGGAGGCAAAACGGCTGGGACTGTGCCAGAAATCCATGTTTGTCGTTCCAAATCATTTGACCCTTCAGTGGGCAAACGAGTTCCTGCGCCTGTATCCGAGTGCAAAATTGCTGGTGGCAAGCAAAAAGGACTTTGAGACTGCCCGCAGAAAAAAGTTCTGCGCACGAATTGCTACGGGTGATTACGATGCAGTCATTATCGGGCATTCCCAGTTTGAGAAAATTCCGGTGTCCGCAGAACGGCAGGAGCGGATTTTGACTGCCCAGATTGATGAAATCGAAAACGCATTGCTGAGATGAAATCCCAGAATGGCGAACGTTTTTCTATTAAACAGATGGAAAAGACCCGGAAAGGATTGGAGGCGAGATTAGAGAAACTCCGGGCAACCGACCGTAAGGACGATGTGATTACCTTTGAGCAGCTGGGCGTAGATCGACTGTTCGTAGACGAGGCACACGCGTTCAAGAACCTGTTCCTCTACACAAAAATGCGCAATGTCGCAGGCTTGTCCACTTCGGAAGCGCAGAAATCTTCGGATATGTTTATGAAGTGCCAGTATATGGACGAGTTGACAGGCGGGCGCGGCATCATTTTCGCGACCGGCACCCCGGTCAGCAACAGCATGACGGAGCTTTATACCATGATGCGGTATCTCCAATACGGCACATTGCAGCAGAAAGGGCTGACCCATTTCGACAGCTGGGCTTCTACCTTTGGTGAGACCACCACAGCCATTGAGCTGGCACCGGAGGGAACCGGATACCGGGCAAGAACGAGATTTGCAAAATTCTTCAACCTGCCGGAGCTGATGAACATGTTCAAGGAAGTGGCGGATATCAAGACTTCCGATCAGCTGCATCTGCCGGTGCCGGAGGCAAAGTTTGAAACCGTGGTGGTGCAGCCTTCGGAGCATCAGCAGGCGATGGTAGTGGAGCTTTCGGAACGGGCGGCGGCTGTGCATTCCGGTGTGGTAGACCCATCGGTCGATAATATGCTGAAAATCACATCGGATGGCAGAAAGCTGGGGCTGGATCAGCGGCTGATGAATCCACTCCTGCCGGATGACCCCAACAGCAAGCTCAACGCCTGTGTGCGGAATGTGCTTCGTATTTATGAGGAAGGACAGTCGGACAAGCTGACCCAGCTGCTGTTCTGCGACCTCAGCACGCCGAAGAACGATGGAACCTTCAATGTCTATGAGGATATCCGCGCCAAACTCATCCAGTCAGGTGTACCGGAGGAAGAAATCGCATTTATCCATGATGTTGATACCGAGGCAAAAAAGAAAGATCTGTTTGCCAAAGTCCGTACTGGGCAGGTGCGGGTGTTGTTAGGTTCGACACAGAAGATGGGCGCAGGCACGAACGTGCAGGACAGGCTGGTGGCCGTGCATCATCTGGATGTGGGCTGGCGGCCTGCGGACATGACCCAGAGAAATGGTCGTATTATCCGTCAGGGAAACCGAAACAAAGAAGTGCAGGTTTATCAGTATGTGACGGAAGGAACTTTTGACGCTTACCTCTATCAGACACTGGAGAATAAGCAGAAGTTTATCAGTCAGATCATGACCAGCAAATCCCCGGTTCGTTCCTGTGACGATGTGGATGAGCAGGCACTTTCCTATGCGGAGATCAAGGCACTTTGTGCAGGAGACCCGCAGATCAAGGAGAAAATGGACTTGGATGTAGATGTTGCAAGGCTGAAAGTATTGAAGGCAGACCATCAGAGCCAGCAGTACCGATTGGAGGATAAGCTGATGAAATATTTCCCTGCGGAGATTGAGAAAACGCAGGGGTTTATCAAGGGCTTTCAGTCGGATATTCGGACGGTGGCGGCACATCCGCTGCCGGAAGAAGGGTTCTGCGGCATGGCAGTGAATGGCACATGCTTTACTGAAAAAGTCGAGGCCGGTGAAGCAATCCTCGCAATCTGTAAAGCCAATCAGAGTCTGGAGCCGGTGCCACTTGGCAGCTACCGTGGTTTCAAGATGGAGCTGACGTTTGACAGCTTCCAGAAAGAGTATCAGGTGCTGCTGAAAGGCGAGATGACACACAGGGTGCCCATCGGCACCAGTGCCGCGGGCAATATCCAGCGTCTGGATAATGCTCTTGCCGGGATTCCTGCAAGGTTGGAGAAGGCGGAACAGCAGCTGGACAATCTTAGGAGCCAGCAGGAAGCGGCGCAGGCCGAGCTTGGAAAGCCGTTCCCCCAGGAGGCAGAACTGGCAGAAAAGAGTGTAAGACTGGCAGAACTGGACGCACTGTTGAATATGGATGACCGTGGAAATGATGATCCAGACCGTGAGAGAACAACGGAAAAGCCGTCTGTCCTGGCAGAGCTGCGTGACCGTGCAGGGCGCATTCCGCCGATGACACATCGAGATGATGAGGAGGTGGCATTATGAGTGTTCGTGAACACTGGATCAATGTCCGGGTAAACCCGGAAGAGCTGGCGAGGATTCGTGAAAAGCAGAAGGAATTGGGGATTCGGAATACCGGTGCCTATATGAGAAAAATGGCGATGGACGGGTACTGCGTGAATCTTGATTTGTCGGATGTGGCGCAGGTATCCACCCTTCTTCGCCGATGCAGCAACAACCTGAACCAGTACGCAAAACGCGCCAATGAATCCGGAAGCATCTATGCGGAGGATATCCGGGATTTGCAGAAGCGACTGGATGAACTCTGGGAGATGCAGAAGCTGATCCTGAAGAGGCTTTCTGGTATTCGCTGACGGCGCAAATGTGCGAGATTTCTACCGCACATGGCACAGATGAAACTGTCTGTGCCATTACATATTTTTTGTAGGTCTTCCTGTTGACATCGTGGTGTTTGGCAAGCGGGTACGGTAAAATGAAGATGAAAAGAAAAACGAAGGGGTGAAATCCATGAAGATCGTAAGTTTTTTGTTGAAGCTGATGCTGAAAATCCTGTTGCTGCCGGTTGCATTTTTTCTGCGATTTCTATGCTTTATCTGGAATCTGCTGATGCAGCTATCTCTGTGGGTACTTTCGCCGGTTATGCTGTTTGTTCTTGGCTGCGGCATCTATTCGGTGGTTCGGGCGAGCTGGACGGATGTGTTCCTGCTGACCATGATTGAGATGGGGCTGTTCGCAGCTGCGGTTGGTGCGGGCAGCATCATGGAACTGATGGGACGGCTGTGTGAGCGTGTAGAGGATGTTTTGACAATTTGAATTCAGGAGGGATTCGATGGATATTCAGTTTATGAAAGATTATTATGATTTGCGGTACGAGGAAACAGATGGAGAGAATCATTTTGTGGAAGAGACAGCTTATCAGGAAAAACAGTCTGAGCATTCGAAGATGGAAGACCAGCTGATGGAAATGGTGGGCGGCACCGAATCTAATGTGTGGAAGCTGTACGAAAGCATCATGTGTGTCTATTTCGATATGGAAGAGATCATCAAGCAGGCCGTTTATTTGCAGGGAGCTTATGACCGGGAACGGATGTTAAAATGAGAATAGTAGATTGGTAAGAGCTGCCTTCGGGTAGCTCTTTTTAGATGGAGGAATATGAAAATGGCGGCTACAAGACTAATTGCGCTGCATATCAATAAAGGAAAGACGGTAGCGCAGTGTCTGGCTGACCGTACTGATTATTCTGAGAATGCAGCAAAGACGGAAGATGGAAAATACATTAGTGCGTATGCCTGTGATGCAAAGACCTGTGATGAAGAATTTCTGCTTTCCAAACGGCAGTATGAGCATATCACGGGAAGAACCCAGGCACATGATGTGATTGCATATCAGATTCGGCAGTCCTTTAAGCCCGGAGAAATCACACCGGAGGAAGCAAACAAGGTTGGGTATGAGACAGCCATGCGATTCACCAAGGGAAAACACGCATTTATCGTAGCTACCCATGTTGATCGTGCGCACATTCATAATCACATTATTTTTAATTCGACTACATTAGACTGCACCAGAAAATTTCGGGATTTTCGCTTATCCGGTCTTGCACTGGCGAGGCTCAGTGATATCATCTGTCTGGAGCACCGATTGTCGGTCATTATCCGGAAGCCCTATGGGGAGCGGCAGAAGAGAACGGAATACCCGGAGAAAAAATCGCAGCGGGATGAAATCTGCGAGTCCATTGATGCAGCATTGGCAAGAAAACCAAAAGACTTCCGAGAACTGATTGGAATTTTGCAGGAAGCAGGGTACGAGTATAAAGATGGAAAACAGCCTGCCCTGCGGGGAAAAGGCCATGCCAGATTTGCCCGCTTCCGCTCTTTCGGCAAGGGCTATTCAGTTGAAGAACTTTGCGAGGTGCTTGCCGGGAATGCGATTCATAAAAGCAAATTTGCAGAGAAAACCCGCACAAGCGCACGGTCTGCGCAGGTGCATCAGAAGGCGGAGCTGTCGTTCCTTATTGATGTCCGTGCCAAAATGCAGGCAGGCAAAGGCGCGGGGTATGCGCGTTGGGCGAAAGTCTTTAATCTGAAACAGATGGCAAAAGCTATGATGTTCATGGAAGAGCATGGAATCAAGAGCTATGCAGAGCTGAAAGAAAAGGCAGATGGAATTTCTGAAAAATGTGATGCGCTGCTGGAATCTGTAAAAGCAGATGAGGAACGGATGTCGGAAGTGTCGGTGCTGCGGAAGCATCTAATCAATTATGCCAAGGCAAAAGATGTTTTTGCTGCGTATAAAGCATCTGGCTACAATCGAGAGTTCTATGAAGCCCACCGGGATACGCTGGCCTTGCGCAGCGCAGCAAAAAAGGCGTTTGATGCTTATAAGAAAGAGAACGGCTCTGACAAAAAGCTCCCGCGCATCAGCGAGCTGAACGCAGAGTATGCGATGCTTCTGGAACGAAAGAAAAGCTCCTATGCAGAGTACCGCAAAACAAAATCAGAAATGCAGGATTGGCTTGTGGCACAGAAAATCGTGCAGGAAATCCTGAAAGAGGACGAACAGAAGAAAGAGCAGCTGCATGAGCAAGAAGTGCGGCAGGAAGAAGAAAATAGACAAAGCAGTCGATGATGGAAAGTCCGGTGCAGTGTGGGTGTAATGCTCATGCTGCACCGGGCTTTTTTTCTTTGGCAGGAACTGCCGTTAAAGCATCCGGAACGGATGCGCAGCCCGATGCCGCAGGCAGCGTTCTAAGGGGATTGGGGAGTTTCCCCAACAAGCAGAAAATCGCTTTCGTGTCACGAAAGCCCTGCTTGCAGAAGAGTGGGTTCTAAAAAAATCGTTCAAAATTTGGAAGAACTTTCGATTGATTTTGTTCGTTTCTTGGAGTAGAATATAAATGAGAAATTTTAACTTGCTGCGAGTGACTTTAGACATCGAAAAAGAGGTTCCGTATGGATTTCATGACGATTAAGCAGGCTTCTGAAAAATGGGGAATCTGCACAAGGAGAGTACAGACATTATGCACGGAAGGGCGAATTGATGGTGCCGAGCGTTTAGGCCATCAGTGGGTCATTCCTATTAACGCCGAAAAGCCGAAGGATGCCAGAATCAAAAGCGGCAGATACATTAAAACAAAATCCGGAAATGGAGAGAACGAAGATGGAAAGAAAACCGTATAGTGCCGGAGCAGTGAAATTTTCGTTCTGGTTCATGGAATTTCGGAAAACCGTGCAGCTTTTGAGCGAGGGTAAGAGCTTTGCAGACATTAAAAAGTTGAATGAAGAGACAAACATCTATGGCGCACCGACAAAACTACGAGCGCAGCAGATTTATTCTACCGTAACAGCCCGTATCAAGACATTAGATGAAAGCTTTTACCCAATCTTTCTGAGCAGTGATCTTGCTACACAAAAATTATTTGTGCTGACTGCGGCTCTTTTGCATGACACGCTGTTCTTTGATTTTGTGTATGAAGTAGTGCGGGAAAAAATGATTCTTGGTTCCGACGAGCTGACGGATGCAGATATCCGGATATTCTTCAAAAATAAGCAGGAACAGAGTGAGAAAGTGGCTTCTCTTCAAGACTATACGCTGCACCGCCTCGGCTCCTGCTATAAAACGCAGCTTTATGAAGCTGGGCTTTTAGAAAGCAACCGGGCAAACAGCACAAGAAAAATACTGAAGCCAATTCTTGATATTGCATTTGAGCATTGGCTTTATGACCATGACCTTGGCATCATGGTAAAAACACTGACGGGGGTAAGATGAAATGGATTTAAGCCAAAGACTGGATGAGATGGAGCTTGCAATCCATAAGCCGTCTTTCCGAAAAGGAACAGGCCGCGCAAATGAGGTCAACTATTGGGTGTTTGATTATCCACCGGAAAAGGAACTGGAAGTTCGGGAGCGTGTAGAGTATCTGAAAAATAAGAACGACCGGGGCGATGATGATTTTGAGCTTGTGGTCTTTGACCTGTATGATATCATCATTGACTTTTTGGAAAAGAAAAACTTCATGGAAAAGTGCTATGACTTTGAAAAAAAGCGAGGGATCGAGCGTATCGTCAAGGCAGTGACCAACTCCATGAAGGTAAATGACGATGACAGCCTGATCGTGCAATATATCAAAGAACATACGCCGGAGAATGCAGTCGTGTTCCTGACCGGTATCGGCAAGTGCTATCCGATTTTGCGCTCCCACAAGGTGCTTAACAACTTGCATCAGGCATTTGTGCGCTGCCCGGTCGTGATGTTCTTTCCGGGAACCTATAATGAGCAGGAGCTGATTCTGTTCAATGAGATTAAAGACGATAACTATTACCGGGCATTCCGACTGGTAAAGTAATGGATGGAGGAAACTGTTATGCAGATCAAGGACATGTTCCGAAAGAAAATTGACCGTGAGATACAGGGTGTTATCATTGTCGGTCAGGGTGAAGAGACAAATGTAGCGCAGGAGCTGGAAGAGTATGTTGTGACCCGTGAGCTTCAGCGTCATTTTGCGGATTTCTTTGCAGCATATAAAAAAGGTATTCAGGGAACCACACCGAAAATGGGTGTCTGGATTTCCGGCTTCTTTGGAAGTGGTAAATCTCATTTCCTGAAAATCCTGTCCTATCTGCTTCAGAATAAACAGGTCGGAGACAAACATGCCATCGACTACTTTATCGAAGATCAGAAGATTACCAATCAGATGGTGCTGGCAGATATGCAGCTGGCAGCAAACACTCCATCGGACGTAATTCTTTTCAACATTGATTCCAAAAGTGATTCTAATGGCAAGGAAAACAAAGATGCCATTGTGAACGTATTCCTGAAGGTCTTCAATGAGATGCAGGGCTTCTGCGGTTCCATGCCTCACCTTGCTGACCTGGAGCGTAGGCTTTCCGAAGAAGGTCGTTTTGAAGAGTTTAAGGAAAAGTTTGAAGAAGAGTATGGCGATCCGTGGAAAAGCTCTCGTCAGGACTTCGATTTCATTCAAGATTCTGTTGTCGATGTTCTTTCTGACATGGATTTCATGAGCGAATCAGCTGCCCGTAACTGGTGCGAGAAAGCAACCGAGGGCTACCAGATCAGCATTGAGGATTTTGCTAAGCGTGTAAAGTCCTACATTGATAAAAAAGGCAATAACCACCATGTTGTTTTCCTTGTGGATGAGATCGGTCAGTACATTGGTGATGATTCCAAGCTGATGCTGAACCTTCAGACAGTGACGGAAGAACTGGGCAAGGAATGCATGGGTAAGGCTTGGGTAATCGTAACGAGCCAGCAGGATATCGACTCCATTACCAAGGTGAAGGGGAACGACTTCTCCAAGATTCAGGGACGTTTCGATACACGCCTTTCTCTGTCCTCTGCCAATGTAGACGCTGTTATCAAAAAGCGTATTCTGGATAAGACAGAGACCGCAGCACAGAGCCTGCGTCTGCTCTATGACCAGAAAGCGACCATCATCAAAAATCTGATTGTCTTCAACGACGGTGTGGAGAAAAAACTGTACGCTAACGCAGAAGATTTTGCAGAGGTTTATCCTTTTGTTCCATACCAGTTTAATTTGCTTGCCAGCGTGCTGACCAGCATCCGTACCCACGGTGCATCCGGCAAGCACCTGTCCGAAGGTGAACGTTCCATGCTGGCTCTGTTCAAAGAGTCTGCTATGCAGCTGATGGACGATGAGATGGGGGCAATCGTGCCGTTCTATCGGTTCTATGATGCATTGGAGAACTTCCTTGACCACAGCCACAGCAGCGTGATCATCCGCGCTTATGACAACAGTTATATCAACCCGGAAAAGAAGGAAAAAGATGTCTTTGCCATCAATGTGCTGAAGACCCTTTTCCTGATTAAATATGTTTTGGAGATCGAAGCCAACGTGGACAACATCGTCAGCCTGATGATTACCAGCATTGACGATGATCGTATTTCTTTGAAAGCACAGGTGGAGGATGCACTGAAAGTGCTGATGCGCCAGATGCTGATCCAGAAGAATGGCTCCATCTATGTTTTCCTGACCGATGAGGAACAGGAAATCAACAACGAAATCGAAAAAGAAAATGTGGAGATGCCGGAGGTCATCACGAAGATTGCGGAGATGATCTATGAGGACATTTTCTCCAGCAAGAAGTATCAGTACCCAAGCTTCAGTGGACGGTATGCGTTCTCCTTCAATCAGACAGTGGATGACCGCCCCTATAAGGCAAACCAGAATTACGATATCGGCCTCCGTGTGCTGACCCCGTGGTATGAGGGCGGCACCGATGATGGTACGCTGCGCCTGCTCTCTGGCCAGGGCAAGGAAGTTCTTGTGGTTCTGCCGAATGATGATGCGTTCCTGACGGAAATGCGGGCATACTTGAAAATTGAGCGGTTCCTGCGCAAGAACACTTCTGTGCAGCTTGCCAAGTATGAGACCATTAAGGAAGCAAAGCGCGTAGAGATGCGGGAACGCAACGGTAACGCCAAGCTTTACCTGACGGAAGCTCTGAAAGAGGCTACCATCTATGTCAATGGTGATGTGCTACACACCTCCGGCAAGGAAGTGACCAGCCGCATCAACGAGGCAATCGGAAGATTGGTGCAGACGGTTTACCACAAGCTGTCCTACATCGACGTAGCGATGGGCGAAGCAGACATCCGGAAGATGTTCAAGACCAGCAACCAGCTGTCGCTGGCACTGGGAGATACCGGAGAATCCAATGTTCACGCACTGGATGATGTGCTGCAATTCGTGGTGGGCAACTCCCGGATGCACATGAAAACTTCTATGAAAACCATCAAGGATCGCTTTATGAAAGCACCCTATGGCTTTGTGGAAGATGACATCCATTGGCTGGTGGCACGTCTCTTTAAGCGTGGAGACCTGTCCTTTACGGTCAACGGTGAGAGTGTCAATCTGAACAACCGTTCCGAAGAAGAAATCATCGGCTATATCACGAAGAAGCAGTTCGTGGATAAGCTGCTGACGGAAGTGCGCGTCCGTGTGCCGGAAAACCAGAAAAAGGCCGTCCGCACCGTGATGAAAGAGCTGTTCAAGGTGGCGCCGCCTGCCGATGACGAAGATACCATCATGAAGAACTTCCAGCATTACTGCGAGAATCGGATCACCGAGATTGAGCGGCTGGAACCGAAATATGAGAATTATGCCTATCCGGGAAAAGAACTTCTGGAAAAGGGTAAGAAGCGGCTTTCCGCACTGGTGCAGATTCAGGCACCGCTGGAATTCTTTAAGACCGTATTTGACGAGCAGGATGATCTGATGGATTTTGGCGAAGACTATGAGCTATCCGTGATTTCTTTGGCAGTGAACAGCTGACTATCTTCACCCGTGCGCTGGATATGCTGAATATCTACGAGGACAGCAAGACCTACATCGTGGATGCAGAACTGGAAGACGTGGTGGCTAAGATGCGTACCATCGTCCGGATGGCGAAGCCCTACAAGGAAATTCCGAAGCTGCCGGAGCTGCGCGAGAAGTTTATGAACTGCTATATGCGCATTCTGGAAGAGCAGGCAGAGCCGGTCAAGGATTCCATCAATCAGGATCGGAACCGCGTCTTTGAAGTGCTGAACACCAAGCCTTATAAGGATGCAAGGTTTAATCGTTATCTGGAATTGTTTAAGGAGATCATGGACGGTGCAGAGCACTGCAACAATGTTTCCACTTTGCGCAGTTATGCAGATAAGGCGGAGGCACTGAAGCTGCGCCTGCTCAATGAGATGAACGCAGAGGACATTCGCCTTGCAAAGGAAGCAGCGGCAAAGGCCGAGGCAGAGCGCAAGCGTCAGGAAGAAGAGGCGAAGAAGCGCGGCGAGGCCGTGAAACCGGAAGAAAAGGTCGCAGAACCGCAGCCGGTATATAAGGTGCGCACCACGAAGAATGTCTCCATTAAGACAGTTGCCAAGACTGCATCGTGGCGGCTGGAGAGCAAGGACGACATTGATAAATACCTTGCCGCATTGCGTGAAAACCTGCTGAAAGAGATGGACGAAGATACAATCGTCAACATTGAACTATAAATGACAGGAGGATTGGCTCCATGAACAAGACAGCCATAAAGAATTTTGCGATCTGGGCGCGGAATAAGCTGATTGCAGATGTCAGCTATGATGCCCGCCTGATCGGTATTACGGAGGACGGCATTGCCAAGCCGTTGCCGCAGAGCTTCGGCGGCACTCAGTTCTTCGATATCGGCACCGCAGAACCGTATTCGATTTCCGGCGAGGCCGTGCGGCAGCGTGACAAGCTGATAGAGGTCATCCAGCAGAAGGAAAAAGATACCGACTACAAAACCGCATATCAGTATGTGATTGAGGAGGTTGCCTATACATGGTTTAACCGCCTGATCGCCATCCGTTTCATGGAGGTCAATGACTATCTGCCTTCCCATATCCGAGTGCTCTCTTCCGAGAGCGGAAAGCTGGAGCCGGATCTGGTTACAACACCGTTTGACGCAGAGCTGCCCTTTACTGCGGAAGAAGAGGCACAGATTTTCCAGCTGAAGCAGGACAACAAGCTGGACGAGGTGTTCCGCATCCTGTTCCTGAAGCAGTGCAATGCCCTGAACGAGATTCTGCCTGCTCTGTTTGAAAAAACAAAGAACTACACCGAGCTGCTGCTCAGCCTGTCCGTCATTGACCAGGATGGCGTGGTCTATCATCTGATCCACGACATCCCGGAGGATGACTTCAATATCGAGCGCGGCGGTCAGGTGGAGATCATCGGCTGGCTGTACCAGTATTACAATACCGAGCCGAAGGCCGCTGCATTTGCCAAGAACGGTAAGATCACCAAAGAGGAAATCCCTGCCGTGACCCAGCTTTTTACCCCGGACTGGATCGTCCGTTACATGGTGGAGAACAGTCTTGGCCGTCTGTGGGTGGAAGGACACCCGGAATGTGGCCTGAAAGAAAACTGGAAATACTATCTGGAGGAAGCACAACAGGAGTCGGAGGTGCAGGCAAAGCTGGCTGAAATTCGCAAAGAGTATGCCGCCCTGAATCCGGAAGACATCAAGCTCATCGACCCTGCATGGGTTCCGGCCATATCCTCGTATACGCTTTTGATGTGCTGATGCAGATTTACGAGAGTGCCGGTTACAGCCAGCGCGATGCTGCAAAAAGCATTCTGGAGAACAACATCTACGGTCTGGACATTGATGACCGTGCCTATCAGCTGGCGTACTTCGCCGTGATGATGAAAGCACGGCAGTACAACCGCCGTATCTTAAACGGCGAGAACACCTGTCATGTCTATGCCATTCAGGAGAGCAACAGCATCAACGTGCGCATCTGAAGTATTTCGGCGCAGGGTTGGACGATATCGAGAAAAACGCTGCTAAGATGCAGTTGGAAGGTTTGATGGACACCCTGACCGATGCCAAGGAGTACGGCTCTATCCTGAATGTGGAGCTACAACTGGGAGCTGCTGCGCCGATTTGTGGCAGCGGAGGATACCGATGGTCAGATCAGCATGGATGAGCGTGGGCGTGGAAGATACTGCCGAGGCAAGCTGAATCGGCCTTGTTGACATTGGT
>ENA-OUNI01000299-OUNI01000299.1-human-gut-metagenome-genome-assembly--contig:-NODE-299-length-23271-cov-2.929874_pt1 | contig 23271 bp, 36 predicted proteins | sample MGYA00242499_ERZ504580 | MGnify/ENA primary metagenome ERZ504580 (study PRJEB26092, sample SAMD00036315) | human gut metagenome | host: Homo sapiens | study: EMG produced TPA metagenomics assembly of... | reverse complement strand
CTTGCCATCGACCACGATGGAGTCTTCGGTGGAGGTGACCTCAACGGGGTGCCATCGTCATGACGGAAGGTGCCGTGGTGCTGTCGTACTTCAGCAGGTAGGCCAGCATGGACGGGGTGGTCAGATCGTTGATTGCAGCGACCTCAATGTCACCGGCCTGGCCGCCACGAGCCTGCAGCTCGAAGATGCGGCGGAAAGCCAGGCGACCGATACGACCAAAGCCGTTAATACCAATCTTAACTGTCATGTAATTCTCCCTTTAGGGTAGGCCACGCGTGTGCTGGGCACACAGAAGCCATTGTTTACCAACGTCACCCACTTTAGTGCGTCACCTGTACTTAAGGCAACGCACTCGCGCGTGTGTTTCAGAAAACGTCGTGTTTTTCCGTGAACGCTCACATCATCTTTTCGAGATAAACGTGATAGACGAAAGGTGATTTTCTTCGCTTTGCGATTAGCGGGATTGGCGTTCGTGCTTGGCAAGCGCTGAAGATACTTTGGTGTCCAACGATCCGAGGTCACCCTCAAATGTGTGGTGCCAAGAGACTGCTGGTAGTGGGGCTTCCGAGGGGAAAGTCACCACCAAGGTGCCATGTTCGACGCCGATATGGGCGGCGGCTCCGTTGAGGAATTCGTTACTGACGCCGTTGACACGTGTGCTGGTCATCGTCATGTCATCTACCTCGTATTTCAGTCCACGTTCGCTCACGCCAAGAGAGGTGTCGGAATGGGAGAATACGGAAACCATACGTCCTGGTTCGACGTTGTTCTCGCCGAAATCGAGTGCTCCATCGCAAATCGCGGTCACAATGGAGCCGTTCCCGTGCAGAAAACCTACTGCACCATGCTGAGCCAGCAATGCCATCAGTTGGATATTGGATATGGTGTGATCGATTCGTCCGCCGAGCGCGCCATATATATGGAAAAGCCGCGCATGGTGTGACCAGCCGATTTTTAGTGCCGACAGAAGGTCTGGATCGTCTTTTTCTGGAGGTAGGGCAATGGTGTGTTCACCCTGTGTCGGACGTTCTCCAGTAAGCGAATCGAAATCGCCCACCACCACGTCAGGCGACATATCAAGTGCGCGTGCATGGTCAAGCCCTCCGTCCGCCGCGATAATGAATGCTCCAGACGGAACGATGGGGGTATCGCTGTAGTATTCGCCAGCCGCGAAAATCACGCATGTGTTGGAATTATCTGTCATATGGGGTCAGTGTAATATGGCGTTGGAATGATTAAAGAAGATGTTTCAGAAGGTTTCATTATGCGACACGCTGTGGTCGCGGTGTGTGGTATTATCTACAAGGCTTGAGAAATCAAGAAAGCGGGATATCTCCACCTGGAAGCCTTTCAGGGCCTCGGGTTCAGGCATAAGCCTCTGGTGCCGTATGAAACGGCAGTGGAAGAGCTGTGGTATGGCTCTTTGTTGCGCCCTCGAATTGGGTGTTTTGGCTTGCGTGAACATGCGAGACTTTGAAAAACTGCCGATCTGGGAGCATTCCGTCGAATGGAACATGAGGATTGGAGTCATCATCAGCGACGAACCACGCATTAACGACGAGATTCGCGTCTCCCAGGTGCGTCTGATCGGCCCGAACGGCGAGCAGGTGGGAGTCATCGCGACTTCCGTCGCACTGAACCTGGCAAAGGAAGCGAACCTCGATCTCGTGAGGTGGCGCCCAACGCGAAGCCTCCGGTTGCCAAGCTCATCGATTACGGCAAGTACAAGTACAACGAGAAGATCAAGGCTCGTGAGGCTCGTCGTAACCAGAGCACTGCGGAAATCAAGGAAATTCGCTTCCGTCTAAAGATCGACGACCATGACTCGAAGTCAAGAAGGGCCATGTTGTGCGCTTCCTGAACGGTGGAGACAAGGTCAAGGTCACCATCATGCTGCGCGGTCGCGAGCAGTCCCGTCCGATCGGTGGCGTCGAGCTCTTGCAGCGTCTCGCCAGCGAAGTGGAGGAATACGGCACCGTCGAATTCGCTCCGAAGCAGGAAGGCCGCAATATCATCATGACGCTCGCACCGAAGGGCAAGAAGGTTCACACCCAGTCCGAGCAGCGTCGTCGTGGTGATCAGTCCCGTGCCGAGCGTCAGGCCCGTCAGGCTGCACGTCTGGCGGCCAAGCAGGAAGCCCAAGCTCAGGCGGCGGCCGAAGCCAAGGCTGCAGTGGCATCCGACAAACCGAAGACTTCCGAAACGAAGTAATAAACAAGGAGGCAGCAATGCCGAAGATGAAAACTAATTCCGCCGCTTCCAAGCGCGTCCGCGTGACCGGTTCCGGCAAGCTGATGCACGCTGGCTCCGCGATGCGCCACAACCTCGAGCACAAGTCCGCTCGTAAGCGTCGCGCACTGAAGGCCGACGGCGTTCTGGCTACTTCCCAGAGCAAGAACATGAAGAAGCTGCTCGGTCGCTGAGTATAGCGAGAGCGAATAAGAAGACTTAATAGAAAGCTGAGGAATCAAATATGGCACGTGTCAAGCGCGCAGTAAACGCCCACAAGAAGCGTCGCGTCGTTCTCGAGAGGGCTTCCGGCTACCGCGGCCAGCGCTCCCGTCTGTACCGTAAGGCCAAGGAGCAGCTGCTTCACTCCTTTACTTACAACTTCCGCGATCGTAAGGCTCGCAAGGGCGACTTCCGCAAGCTGTGGATCCAGCGCATCAATGCTGCTGTCCGCGCTGAGGGCATCACCTACAACCGCTTCATCCAGGGCCTGCACCTCGCTGGCATCGAACTGGATCGTCGCGCTCTCGCCGAGCTGGCCATCTCTGATCCGGAGACCTTCAAGGCCATCGTCGAGCAGGCCAAGGCCGCTCTTCCGGCTGATGTGAATGCTCCGAAGGAAGCCTGAGCTTCTTCGCTGATTCAGCGTGATTGACAGGAACCTCGCTCCAGCAATGGGCGGGGGTTCCTGCGTTGCATGGCAGTGAAGTCCATGTTGCCGCCCACGTTGAGCTGGTCCAGCAATGGGCGGGGGTTCCTGCGTTGCATGGCAGGGCTCGTTTGACCTATGGTAAGGGACCGCTCAGTGGTATACGATGAGCCGGATGGGATCTGCTGGAAGGAGGGTGATGGACGATTTCGAACGGACAATTCGGCAATTCCTCGCTCATATCGACGTTGAACGAGGACTGTCGAAGGCGACGGTGTCGGCGTATGGCGCCGATTTGAAGAAGTATCGTCAGTGGCTTGCCGACCAAGGCGTTGGCGGTATCGCGGCCGTGACGACACAGGATGTGGAACGTTATATCGTCTTCCTTGACGAGTCGGGAGAGTCATCTCGAAGCAAGGCACGCCGGTTGGCCAGCATTCATGCGCTTCATCGTTTCGCAGTGAACGAACATATTGTTGTCAATGATGTGTCCGCGCAGGTAAAGGCCCCTAAGGGCGTGAGCACGCTTCCCGATGTGCTGACCGTTGATGAGGTGGCTAGACTGCTGGACTCTATCCCCGTTTCTCAAAACAGAGAGCATGATGGTGTCGTGTCGGAGTTTCCCGATGATCCGGTGATGTTGCGCGACAAGGCATTGCTTGAATTCATGTATGCGACCGGTGCCCGCGTGTCGGAGGCGTGCGGTGCGAATCTCGATGATGTCGATGTGGACGGCAGAATCGCAAGACTTATGGGCAAAGGCTCTAAGCAGCGGCTGGTTCCCGTCGGCAGCTATGCGTGCGAAGCGATCATCCGGTATTTGCATGCGGGGCGTCCTAAGCTGGAATCCAAATCGAAAGGTCCCGTGGAACGGCGTGCCCTATTTCTGAATAAACGAGGAAAAGATTGTCGCGACAGTCGGTTTGGGAAATCATCAGGGGAGCGGGGGAGCGTGCGCACATCGATAAGCCGCTGCATCCTCACACCTTGCGGCACTCTTTCGCCACGCACCTTATTCAGGGCGGTGCCGATGTGCGTACCGTGCAGGAGCTGCTTGGTCATGCAAGCGTTACCACCACACAGATTTACACGCATATCAGTCCTGAAAACCTGATTGAGACATATCTGATGTCTCATCCGCGCGCCAGATGATGGTGTTGCTGCCGTTTTGAACGGTGACAATGGACTAGCATGGATTACAGTGAAAATTGACACAAGGATGTTGGTAAGGTAAACGGTATGCCTACGGATTTGCTTGGACGTGATTATGAGACGTTTCCCGCTCCGGAGCCGCTGCAGACGCACGGTCCGGCGAGGATCATCGCCATGTGCAACCAGAAAGGTGGCGTCGGCAAGACCACCAGTTCCATCAATATCGCTGGTGCATTGAGCCAGTATGGGCGTCGCGTGCTTATCGTCGATTTCGACCCGCAGGGTGCGGCCACGGTGGGGTTGGGCATCAACGCCAATACCGTGGAAGATACGGTGTACACCGCACTGTTCAATCCTCGCATGGATGTGCATGATGTGATTCGACATACCGATTCGAGAATCTCGATATCATGCCGGCCAACATTGATCTGTCCGCCGCTGAAGTGCAGTTGGTCACCGAAGTTGGGCGCGAGCAGGTGCTGGCTGGCGTGTTGCGTCAGGTCAAGGATGAATACGATGTGATCATCGTCGATTGCCAGCCTTCTCTGGGTTTGCTTACGGTGAATGCGCTGACCGCTGCCGATGGCGTGATCATTCCCGTGGCTGCTGAGTTCTTCGCACTGCGAGGCGTGGCCTTGTTGATGCAGTCCATCGAAAAAGTACAATCCCGCATCAATCCGAGTCTGGAAGTGTACGGAGTGCTCGTCACCATGTTCACGCATACCTTGCATTGTGATGAAGTGTTGCAGCGTATTTATGAGGCATTCCAAGGCAAGGTCTTCCATTCAGTCATCTCACGTTCCATCAAACTTCCGGATTCCACGGTTGCGGCCGCGCCTATCACCATTTATGCGCCGAACCATAAGACCGCGAAGGAATATCGTGAGGTTGCCCGAGAGCTGATTGCTCAGGGCATCGTCGCATAAGACGCATAGGGCTCCTTCGTGGGGCCTTTTTCGTTGAAGGGCATACGTGGGTTGAAATTCAAGCGGTGTGGTGAAACACTGCACTTATAGTCACGTTGACTATAAGTGCTACACTGTGATTCCGGAACAATTCAAATCGACAAAAGATCGGAGAGGTGAGGTCGCGATGATCATGGGCAATGTCTCAGAACGGCGCAAACAGCCGCCGCAGGTGGGCGTTTCCGTGGTCATTCTCGCTTTGGGGCCAGCTTCCCACGGAACGCAGGAACATGCTCGAACCAGTGCGGGATCCACCTTGTGGATACCGCTGGTCCGGCGCGTGCGCCAGCCTTTTCTTGGCCAGTGGCGTTGCCCGGTGGTGGTTTGAGGCTGACCACTCGCTGGAGCAATCTGCCTACGTTGCGCTGGAATCCACGACATCGTTGCATCCACGGTATCTTGAACAGCTGTATACATTCGGCGATCCAGCGCGCTCACACGGCGGGCTGCCGATGGTATCCATCGTCTATTGGGCGTTGGTCGACGATTTTAACGGGCAACTCGGCAGAGTATCGACGACAATGTCAAATGGTTTCCTGTGGATGATCTGCCTGAGTTGGCATTTGACCATGGCGACATCGTGGACTACGCCCTCAGCAGACTTCGTGGCAAAATCGAATATCCGCAGATCGTCACCAGATTGGTAGGCGAGAGGTTTACGCTGAGCCAGCTGCATGACGTGTACGAGGCCGTTGCCGGTCAGAGCATCGATCTGGCGAATTTCCGCCGTAAGATGCTCGCATCCGGGCAGCTGGAGGACACCGGTGACAAATTGCGTGTCGGACGCAATCGTCCGGCAACGGTGTATCGCTACACCATGGATGTGCTCCGACAGTCGACATGGAGCGATGCTCGGGATCGCCATGATTTCGATGTGCGGGAAACGCAGGATGATGTGCTTTCCGCGTTGACGACGATCTGACGTCTTTTCGGATTGTTTCCTTTTCAGACGATTCTGTCTGGTTTTCGGCATGCCTTGTAGCATGGTCGTTTCGTATGAGAGGAAGAAGTATGACATCCGTGCAATCCGCATCGGTTGCTTCGTCGGGTTCGTTGACACGCAATGAGCGTCTTGATCGCCTGCCGTTTAACAAAGCGCATAGGAAACTTCTGGTGGCGTCCGGTATCGGCTGGGCTTTCGACGCCATGGACGTCGGCTTGGTGTCCTTCGTTGTGGCGGCCATCGCGGCTGACCCGCATTTCAATCTGACACCAACCGAGAAAAGCTGGGTGCTGTCCATCGGCTTCGTCGGCATGGCGATCGGTGCTGCGCTGGGTGGTTTTGTAGCCGATCGTGTTGGCCGCAAAACGGTCTTTTCCGCGACGCTGGTGATTTTCGGTTTGGCGAATGGCGGCATGGCACTGTCATGGTCGTTGGCCGCGCTTTTGATCGCTCGTCTGATCATCGGTCTTGGTTTGGGCGCCGAACTGCCAGTGGCTTCCACTCTGGTTTCTGAATTCTCTCCGACCAAACAACGCGGTCGTATGACGGTGCTGTTGGAATCCTTCTGGCTGTCGGCTGGATTGTCGCCGCCTGCATTGGCTACTTTGTGATTCCGAATACCGGCGATTGGGGTTGGCGCTGGGCTTTGCTCATTGGCGCGTTGCCGCTGCTGTATGCCATTGTGACGCGTGTTCATATTCCGGAATCCGTGCGATTCCTGGAATCCAAGGGGCGTGAGGACGAAGCCGAACAGGCCGTACGCTATTTCGAACAGGCAGGTGGCATCGAACCAGTGGCTTCCCCGAAGGGCAAACCACTGCCGAAGATCAACACCCGCGAACTGTTCGGCAAAAAGTGCATCGCGCGCACCGCAGCCATTTGGGCCACGTGGTTCTTCGTGAACTTCTCCTACTATGGAGCGTTCACATGGATGCCGTCGCTGCTGGCCGACCAGTTTGGCTCGCTGACCAAGTCGTTCGGCTATACGCTGGCCATCGCCGTCGCGCAGTTGCCGGGATACTTCCTGGCCGCATGGCTGGTGGAGATCTGGGGCCGCAGGAAGACGCTGAGCGTGTTCCTTGCCGTGTCGGCCGTGGCCGCGTTTGCTTTCTCGCAAGCGGGTTCCGTAGCTGCGGTGTTGGGCTTTGGCATGTTGTTGTCCGCATCCAATCTTGCGCGTGGGGCGTGCTGTATGCGGTGACTCCGGAAATCTATCCGACCCGCCTGCGCGCTGCTGCGTCCGGTGCTGCTGCGGCATGTGGCCGAGTGGCTGCCATCATAGCTCCGCTGCTCATGCCGTGGTTCCTGACGCTGTCCGGTGGCAACAAGGCGGTGGCATTCATCGTTTTCGCGGTCGCCTTCATTCTGGCCTGCGTTGCGGCGTTGTGCTTGCCGGAACGCACTGGTAAGGAACTTGAGGATTAACGAATTATTTTGAGTGGTCCCAAGAGATCATACGTTTGCGGTTGTTGAGATTCGACAACCGCAAACTTTGTATGTGGGCGAAAGCGCTGGGACCGGAACTGTCGTAATGGTTCGCTAGGATTGGCTCGGTTTGTGTGGAGTACGGATTTGTAAGTACCGATAACCAGTATGTACCGAACGGTAACGCAAGAGAACAGCAATACTAAGAGAGGTTTCGATGGCGGTTCGCGGCGATATTCGAAATGTAGCGATTGTGGCACACGTCGATCACGGCAAGACCACGTTGGTCAATGCCATGCTGGCACAGTCCCACGTGTTCAACGAACGTGAGGAAGTTCCGGATCGTGTGATGGATTCCAATGATCTGGAACGTGAGAAGGGCATCACCATCCTCGCCAAGAACACCGCTGTGCAGTACACCGGTCCGCTGGCCGCCAAGTACGGCCATCCGGAAGGCATCACCCTCAACATCATCGATACTCCTGGTCACGCCGATTTCGGCGGCGAGGTCGAGCGTGGCATCTCCATGGTTGATGGCGTCGTGCTGCTCGTCGACGCATCCGAAGGCCCGCTGCCGCAGACCCGCTTCGTGCTGCGCAAGGCTTTGGAAGCCAAGCTGCCGGTTATCCTGTGCGTGAACAAGACCGATCGTCCGGACGCACGTATCGAAGAGGTCGTTGGAGAATCCTCCGATCTGCTGCTCGGCCTGGCTCAGGACGTTATCGAAGAGGGTGTCGATCTCGATGAGGATGCGCTGTTCGACCTGCCGGTCATCTACTGCGCGGCCAAGGCCGGCTACGCTTCCGAAAACCAGCCGGAGAATGGCGGTCTGCCGGATAACGAAGATCTCGAACCGCTGTTCGAAGCCATCATCAAGAACATTCCGGCTCCGGAATACGAGGAAGGCGCGCCTTTGCAGGCACACGTCGCCAACATCGATTCCTCTGATTTCCTGGGTCGACTCGGCTTGGTGCGTATCTACAACGGCACTCTCGAAAAGGGCAAGACCTACGGTCTGTCCCGTGTGGACGGCTCCGTCGAAAACTTCCGCGTCTCCGAACTGCTGCGTACGCAGGGTCTTGAGCGCACCCCGGTCGATTCCGCGGGCCCTGGCGACATCGTCGCAGTCGCCGGCGTGAATGACATCATGATCGGCGAAACCATCGTTGATCCGTCCGATCCGCGCCCGCTGCCGCTGATCCACGTTGATGATCCGGCCATCTCCATGACTTTCGGCATCAACGATTCCCCGCTTGCCGGAACCGAAGGCAAGGACCACAAGCTTACCGCCCGCATGATCAAGGATCGCCTTGACCGCGAACTCATCGGCAACGTGTCCATCAAGGTGCTGCCGACCGACGCCCGGATGCATGGGAAGTCCAGGGTCGTGGCGAGCTCGCCTTGGCCGTGCTTGCCGAACAGATGCGTCGTGAAGGTATGAGCTGACCGTCGGCCGCCCGCAGGTGTCACCAAGACCATCGACGGCGTGATCAACGAACCGATGGAAAACACCACCATCGACGTTCCGGAAGAGTACATGGGCACGGTCACCCAGCTGCTCGCCGACCGTAAGGGCCGTATGGAGAACATGACCAACCATGGCACTGGCTGGGTTCGTCTGCAGTTCACCGTGCCGTCCCGTGGTCTGATCGGCTTCCGCACCGCACTGCTTTCCGCCACCCGTGGCACCGGTATTGCATCCTCCATCTCCGCCGGCTACGCTCCGTGGGCTGGCCAGATCGTGACCCGCCAGAACGGTTCCATGGTCTGCGATCGCAAGGGTATCGCCACTCCGTACGCCATGCAGCGTCTGCAGGCACGTGGCAACTTCTTCGTCGAACCGCAGTCTCCGGTGTACGAAGGCCAGGTCGTCGGCGTGAACAACAAGCCTGACGAGCTGGATGTGAACATCACGCTGGCCAAGCATATGACCAACATGCGTTCCTCCACCGCAGATGTGCTCGAAACCCTGACTCCGCCGATCAAGATGAGCCTCGAAGAGTCCTTGGACTTCGCCAACGAGGACGAGTGCGTGGAAGTCACTCCGGAATCCATCCGTGTGCGCAAGATCATTCTCAGCCGTGAGGATTGGTACAAGTGGCGCGCCAAGCAGCGTCGACAGAACAACGCTCAGAATAACAAGTGATTCTTCACGTTGTTCTGTCGGCTTCGCAAGCACGGTAGTGTGCTTGCTCACTTCGCCTACGGTGAGCCCGCTGGGCTCTCCGTTTGACGGCTCAGCAGAATAACGCTCAGAAGAACAAGTGATGCTGTTATTGCTCCATGAAAAGAGATACGTGTCCTCGCGTATCTCTTTTTCTTTTCAGGTTGGTGAGCGATAGTAGGGGATATGATGCAACAGATGAAGCAATCGCATGATACGTATGGGTCGAATCAAGACGCGGCGCCCGATGCGCAACTGATGCCATGGTCATACCGTCTGCCGATTTGGGGACGGTTCCTCGTCGATCTGGTTTCCGGAATCATAGTCGGAGTAGTGGGAACCATGGCCCATCGCATGGGCGCATCCATGAATATTCCCTACGGATTGGCGATCGCCTATCTCATGGTGATCATTTCGACATGGTCAGCTCGATCACGCGACGGTGTCTCAGGCCTCGCATTGCACCTGATCGGCTCCTCTCTGGTGGTCTGGACGGTGATGTCGGGGTATGGTCCGGGAGGAGACGCCATGATTCCTGTGGGATTCGGTGGAGATGATCCCATGCCGTTCTTCAGTGAACAGGCAGGATACATGTGGCTGTACGGTGTCGTGCTTATTCCGGTTGTGATGCTGGTGCTGCCGAAACGTTGGTTCGTCACACCTCCGCGTAAGGAGACGCGTGATGGTGCGTTTGCTGCTGATACGCAGACGAACGAGGGTAAAACATCTGATAACGCCCAACCGGTGGAATAATCGGCAGTCGATTCCACGGCAATGAGGTAAGGTTCAGGGGAACACCAAGAATAAGGAATGGGGTTGAATGAGCGCACGAAAGCTGTTCTATCTAGGTCCGCAAGGCACCTTCACCCATCAGGCCGCAGTCAATGCATCGCAGGCACTGGCCCATCTTGAGCCGGAAGGATTCGAATTGGTGGCTGCGGATGACGTACCGCAAATCCTTGATGCCGCGCAGCGGGGCGAAGATGGGGCGTCGTGGCATGGGAAAACAACGTCGAAGGTTACGTGGTGCCGAATCTGGACGCGCTCATCGACGCCAAAGATCTAGTCGGATTTGCGCGAGTGGGTGTCGACGTAACTTTCGACGCATATGTGCTTGCGGGATCCAATCCGGAAGACGCCACCGTGGCTACCGCACACGCGCATGGTCTCGCGCAATGCAAACGTTTCATCGCGGAACACCATTTGGAACCGACTCCAGCGCCATCCAATGCTGCCGCATGTCGCGATATCAAAGCAAACGAAATAGCTTTCGGGCCAAGTATTTGCGGTGAACTCTACAATGTGACGCGCATCGGTACCGCCGTGCAGGATTATCAAGCGCACAGACTGATTTTCTTGTGCTCGCACCACGCAAGGAAGCCGGAAACTGTTGGAACAGCCTCGTTCGCAAGCTGATATGGAATACGAATCCGTGCTGACGCTTATTCCGCTTGTCACAGGTCCTGGCGTACTCGCGAACCTGCTGGACGTATTCCGCGATGCAGGCCTCAATATGACAAGTTTCATCTCGCGGCCAATCAAAGGACGCACAGGCACATACAGTTTTATCGCGACGCTCGATGCGGCGCATGGGAGCAACGCTTCCATGGCGCGCTGGTCGAAATCGCCGAACACGGTGACTGGGCCAAAACTCTGGCCGTATACCCACGAAGAGAACGCCCCAATCCTCCAGTCACCTCATGGATGCTGCCGCAGGGAGGCGTACGGCTTGACGAACAGCATCTGCCAGATGATTGGCAGAACAGCGAAACGGTCGGAAAGGAGCTGATGTGGTGAAGCAGCGTATCGCAATCGTAGGCCTTGGTCTTATCGGAGGGTCACTGGCTCGCAGACTCGTTAATGCTGGCTGTGAAGTCATCGCATGGAACCATAACGATCGTCCATATGAAACTGCGAAAGCGGACGGCATACGATGTGTGTCCACACTGGCCGCGCTCGCCGACACAAAACCTGACGTGCTTGTGTTATGCAATCCGCTCAAGGCCATGCCGCAAATCCTGGGTGCGTTGAAGCCACTGATCGATACGGACATCACCACGCTCACCGATGTCGGCAGTGTCAAAGCAATGGTTCGGGAACAGGTTAAAGCCGTTGGATTGGAACATTGCTATGTGGGCGCGCATCCCATGGCAGGCAATGAGCTGTCCGGATGGGAATCGTCGGATCCGACGCTTTACGATGGCGCGCTCTGGGCCATCACCGTAGATGAAAATACCGAGTATCAGCGGTTCCGCGCCGTTGCGACAATGATTGTGGATCATTGTTCCAACCGACTCATCGTTCTTGACGATGCGACCCACGATCGTTGCGCGGCACTGATTTCCCACATGCCACACGTCATTTCCACAGCTATGATCAACGAGCTGGTGGCCAATCCCAACCGGAACATCGCAGCCGCGCTCGCCGCTGGTTCATGGCGGGACATGACTCGTGTTGCGCTAACCGATCCAAACCGTACCCGTGCAATGGTGGAAGAGGACGCCGCCAATGTCGAAGCGTTGCTGCGTAATATGGCCAATCGGTTGACGCTTATGGCCAACGTGCTGCACGGCATGACCACGCAACAGGGCTCGCCCACTGCCGGTGACGACAAGGAGATGGCGCGTTTCTTCATACAAGGGCAGCCATTCCGTGAATACAAGGCTCTCGCCAAAGAACCTGACTTCGAAGAACGTTGCGAAACGGTCGAACTGGCAATTCCCGAAACCGGATGGCAGCAGATGCTTCTGGAGTCGGCGCGTAGGGGAGAGCATATCGTGCGATTCGACGGTTACCGTCAAGCTATGGCACAGGTGCGTTCCGCAGTGTGACGCGCTATGGGCGCGGCCGTGTCATGGAACGTTCCGGAACCGGTTTGACAGTGACGATGGTGTCGGCGGGAATGCTGACACGTTGCTCTGGGCGTGAACCGTTGGCTGCCGCATCGCGCGTCATTTCCAATGTCTGCCCGTCCCAAGAACGTACGTGACCGACATAATCGCGGAATTTCATGCGCTGGTCCTTTGGGTCGACACCTTCGCAGGTGCGCACCACAATGCGTGCACCTGCTGGAATTTCGTTTGGAATCGGCATAATCTCTCCTTCGAATAGACGATCATCGACGGATTCGCTGAGCGAACGCTACTGGACAGCATAGTTGGTCTCCTTTCAAGTTGTGCCGGTATTTCGGTTTCTATCGGAGAATGGACACATAATGGAAAGAAATTCATGGATTCGGGCTTGCTGTTGAGCTCGGGAAAGGCTGATCGGCATGCTGTTCGATAAGAGCGTAGAGGCATTCGATACATATCTGAAAGCCAACCGTGGATTGAGTGAAAACACACGGAAAGCATACCGAGGCGATGTCGAAGAATGTCTGCTTGCCTTGGAGCGGCTTAGATGCAGGGATCTTAACGAGGTGACCATCGAAGATCTTCGCATGTGGATGGCGGAATCATCGAAAAACCATGCGAAAAGCAGCATGGCCCGAAAAACTGTGGCTGTACGTGGTTTTTCGCGTGGACGCATGAGCATGGCGTGACGACGACGGATCCGGCTTGTGCGCTCATGACCCCGAAAATACCTGATACGTTGCCGGATGTGCTCAGCGAATCACAGGCTGAACAGCTGATGGAACGCGTGGATGAGGACGGTGAAACGTCTCAGCCGAAGGAACGGACCATGAAGCAGCAGGCCATTGAGCTGCGTGACGCCGCAATGCTGGAGCTGTTGTATGCAACGGGCATGCGTGTGGCTGAACTGGTGGGACTTGATGTGCCGGATGTGGTCTTTTCCAATCGAACGGTCAAAGTGACCGGCAAAGGCAACAAACAACGAGTCATGCCATTTGGCGCTCCGGCGCAAAAAGCGATACGTCGGTGGCTGGATGATGGGCGTCCCCTGTTGGTGGGGGAGCAGTCCGCGGCTGCGCTGTTTCTTGGGAGACAAGGCAAACGCATTGATCAGCGGATGGTACGTCGTGTGGTGCACGAATGCGCGCGTGATGCCGGCGTTCCCGACATTAGCCTCATGCTCTGCGGCACAGTGCCGCCACGCATATGCTTGACGGGGGAGCGGATTTGCGTGAGGTGCAGGAGCTCTTGGGACATTCCTCGCTGAAGACCACGCAACGGTACACGCATGTCTCCATCGAACAATTGAAAGCCCGATACGGTCAGGCATTTCCTCGTGCGTAGTCGCGGTCCATGGATATTTCGTTACATTCCTGTAACAGAAATTGGTGTTTCTTCTTGATTTAGGGTGTATTACCTAGATGAAGCTGGTACGGGGAAACAATACCGACCGGTAATCCGAATAATGAGGGAAAACATAATGAATATAAGGAAAAGCAAGGTGTTTGCCGTTGCGGCGGCGGCCTGTGTGCTTGGCATGATGCTGGGCGGCTGTGGGTCTTCCACGTCTGGGAACGCGACTGAAGGATCGAATGTCATTACGGCATTTGACTCCGAACCGCAGAATGGCTTGATTCCGGGCAACACCAATGAAACCGGCGGTGGCCGTCCTATCGATCTGCTGTTCGCTGGGTTGGTGTCTTTCGATAAGGATGCAAGGCCCAGAATGAAGTGGCTGAGTCCATTACCGCCAATGATGACGCCACCCAGTACGACATCAAGCTCAAGGATGGTTGGAAGTTCACCGATGGCACCGATGTGACCGCCGAGCCTTCACCAAGGCTTGGAGCTATACGGCTAATGCGAAGAACGCGCAGCTGTGCTCTTCCTTCTTCTCCACCATCAAGGGCTATGACGCGCTGCAGGACACCGACAACCTCAAGGGTGACGAACAGCTTGAAGGTCTGAAGATCGTCAACGATCACGAGTTCACCGTCGACCTGAGCCAGTCGGATTCCGCGTTCGCCACCAAGCTGGGTTATTCGGGATTCTATCCGATGCCGGAATCCTTCTACAAGGATCCGAAGGCCTTCGGAGAGTCGCCGGTTTCCGATGGCCCGTACAAGTTCGATTCCTGGGACCATGACAAGGAAATCAAGCTGGTCAAGAATCCCGATTACAAAGGCAATCGCAAGGTGAATAACGACGGTGTGACGTTCAAGATCTACACGGATGCCAACGCGGCCTATGCCGATGTTCAGGCCGGCAACCTTGATGTGATGGATACGGTGCCGTCCGCCGACAGCAAGACCTTCGAATCCGATTCCTCCGTGGTGCCATACAACAAGGCCGGTTCCGTGATTCAGACGTTCACCATTCCGTCGGATCTTGAACATTGGAAGACATCCACCGAAGAAGGACAGTTGCGCCGACAGGCGTTGTCCATGGCCATCGACCGTCAGGCCATCTGCGACAAGGTACTGAATGGTTTGGGAACTCCAGCGGTCGAATTCACGTCTCCGAAGACTCCGGGCTACTCCGATTCGCTCAAGGGCAACGAGAATCTGAAGTACAACAAAAAGAAGGCCAAGGAACTCTGGGAGAAGGCCAACGCCATCAGCCCGTGGACTTCCGACGACAAGCTTACGTTCTCCTATAATGCAGACGGCGGAGCAAGCCGATCTTTGAAGCCGTGGTGAACTCCGTGAAGAACACGCTCGATATCGACGTGACCACTAACCCGGTGCCGACCTTCCAGGAATTCCGAAACGACGTTACCGGCCGCAAGATGACCGGCGCGTTCCGTACCGCTTGGCAGCCGGATTATCCGTCTCCTGAAAACTACCTGTACCAGCTGTATTCCTCTGACGCTGCTGATGGCAATGGTTCCAACGATGGCGATTACAAGAATTCGGAGTTCGATGACCTGTGCTCCAAGGCTGCTGCCGCACAGACCACCGACGAGGCCAATAAGCTGTACCAGCAGGCTCAGGAGATTCTGTTGAACGATCTGCCTGCCATCCCGCTGTATTACTCCAATGCCAATGGCGTTGCCGCATCCGGAGTGAAGAACTTCGTCATGAACTGGCAGAACGTTCCGGTGTATAACGAGATTTCGAAGAGCTGACTTATTCTTCGGATACATTGTTCGACATGACGCGAAAACGTATGTTTTCCGCCGTCATGTCGTCAAGGAAGGTGTGCGTTTTTTGGGTTGCATGGAAAGGTTGTCCGTCAATTGAGCAAGAATAGTGCACTATCGCCAAATAGAGATGCGTCGGTGAGTAGGTCGGCTCGTTTCCGTTTGTGGGATGATAATCCCGATGTGATATCGAATAGGAGAATGATTATATGAAGAAGAAAGCACTGGCTTTCGCTGCCGCCGCGTGCGCTTTTGGCATGTTGCTGAGCGGCTGTGGCTCTTCCAACGGCAGCGACACCGCCGCTGAAGGTGCCAACATCATCACCGCATACAATTCCGAACCGCAGCACCCGCTCATCCCGGGCAACACCAACGAGACCGGTGGTGGCAAGCCGGTTGATCTGCTGTTCTCCCGTCTGATTTCCTTCGACGCCAAAGGCAATGCTTCCAACGAAGTGGCTGAGTCCATTACCGCCAACGATGACGCCACCCAGTACGACATCAAGCTCAAGGATGGCTGGAAGTTCACCGACGGCACCGATGTGACCGCCGAGTCCTTCACCAAGGCTTGGAGCTACGTGGCCAACGCCAAGAACGGTATGGTCGGCTCATCCTTCTTCTCCACCATCAAGGGCTATGACGCGCTGCAGGACACCGACAACCTCAAGGGTGATGAGCAGCTTGAAGGTCTGAAGATCGTCAACGATCACGAGTTCACCGTCGACCTGAACAAGTCTGATTCCGTGTTCGCCATCAAGGTGGGCTATTCCGCATTCGCTCCGCTGCCGGAATCCTTCTACGATGACACGGATGCCTTCGGTGAGGCTCCAGTCGGCAACGGTCCGTACAAGTTCCAGTCCTGGGATCACGACAACGAGATCGTGCTCGTGAAGAACCCTGACTACAAGGGCAACCGAACCCCGAAGAACGACGGTGTGACCTTCAAGGTCTACACCAAGGATGACGCAGCCTACGCCGACATCCAGTCCGGCGCCCTCGATGTGATGGAATCCGTGCCGGCCTCCGCCACCAAGACCTTCGAAACCGATGAGACCGTGCAGGCCTACAACAAGGCCGGTTCCGTCATCCAGCAGTTCACCATTCCGTCCAGCCTGAAGCACTTCGAAGCTGGTACCGAAGAAGGCACCCTGCGTCGTCAAGCCATCTCCATGGCCATCAACCGTGAGAACATCTGCGACAAGGTGCTCAACGGCACCGGCACTCCGGCCGTTGACTTTACCTCTCCGCTGACCCCGGGCTACTCTGATTCCCTCAAGGCGTCGGCAACCTGAAGTACAACGAGAAGAAGGCCAAGGAACTCTGGGAGAAGGCCAATGCCATCAGCCCGTGGACTTCCGATGACAAGCTCACCTTCGCTTACAACGCTGACGGTGGCCACGAGACCACCTACACCGCTGTGGTGAACTCCATCAACAACACGCTTGGTTCCGAAGTGGCTGCCACCAACCCGTACCCGACTTTCAACGATTACCGTACCGCCGTGTCCGATCGCAAGGTCAGGGCGCATTCCGTAGCGGCTGGCAGCCGGATTATCCGTCCGCCGAAAACTACCTGGTGGCCAATTACGCTTCCGCCGCCGCTGATGGCAATGGTTCCAACGATGGCGATTACAAGAATTCGGAGTTCGATGACCTGTGCTCCAAGCTGCTGCCGCGCAGACCACCGATGAGGCCAATAAGCTGTACCAGCAGGCTCAGGAAGTGCTGCTCAACGATCTCCCGGCCGTTCCGCTGTACTACGCCAACGCCTACGGTGTGGCTGCTACCGGCGTTTCCGGTTTCGAAATGAACTGGCAGAACCTGCCGGTCTATGAGAACATGACCAAGTCCGGCAAGTGAGCCGATCTTCGTGAGTGAATCTCGCTGAGCCAATTGCAGGAAGGGGCGGATCATATCCGTTCCTTCCTTTCCATGTAATACGCACCGTTTCAGGGTGACATCAGTGTGGCCAAGAGGCGTCAGGGTAGATGCCGGTAGCCAAGCATTTTTCCCAGCTGATTCCCATGAAACTGCAATATAAAGCAGTTTGTTGTGTGTTGCCACAAAACTTGCGGGGTAAATCGTTAACCTTCCCCGATGATTATGAGTAATAATCTGAAAAAGGTTGACAATGAATAAGCAAAAAAGGAGAAACCAATGGGCAGATATCTTCTGCGACGCATTCTGCAGATGATCCCTGTGGTTCTCGGCACGACGCTTTTGGTGTACGCCTGGTGTTCGCGTTGCCGGGCGACCCGGTTAAGGCGATGTTTGGCGATAAGCCGGTCAATGAGGCCGTCGCCGCGCAGATTCGTGCCGAATACAATCTGGATAAACCGTTCATCGTGCAGTATTTGCTGTTCCTGAAAAATGCGCTGACTCTTGACTTCGGCAAGACTTTCTCCGGTCAGCTGGTCATCGACCAGATCGGACGTGCATTCCCGGTCACCATCAAGCTTGCGCTGATGGCTTTCGTGTTCGAAGCCGTGTTCGGCGTGATCTTCGGCGCGATTTCCGGCCTGAACAAGGGCAAGTGGTGCGATACCGTGATCCTGATTATCTCTCTGTTGCTCATCTCCGTACCGACCTTCGTCACGGGCTTCCTTGCCCAGTATTTCTTAGGCGTGAAGTTGCGTCTGCTTCCAGTTACGGCCGGTGCCAATCCAGGATTCATCGACCTGCTGATGCCAGCATGGTGCTTGGATCTGTGTCTATGGCATATATCATCCGATTGAGTCGTTCGGAGATTTCTTCCAATATCGCGCTTGACTATGTGCGCACCGCACGTGCCAAAGGCATGGACAACAGGTCGGTCATGAATCGTCACGTTTTGCGTAACTCCATGATTCCTGTCGTCACTTACCTTGGTCAGGATCTTGGCGCACTGATGGGCGGTGCCATGATTTCCGAAACCATCTTCAACGTGCATGGCATTGGTTACCTGACTTATCAAAGCATTCTCAAGGGTGAAGGCAATCTGGTGGTGTCCATTGTGACTCTGCTTATGCTGATCTTCGCAGTGTGCAACCTGCTGGTCGATATGCTCTATGCGGCGCTTGATCCGCGAATCCGCTACGCGTGAGTTGGGAGGATTGAACAATGACTGATATGAACGAGACGAATCTTTCTCACGCGCTTCCGGGACAGGAACGATATGTTGCTCCTCTCGAGGAGACGCCGCTTAAGGACGTTGACTCGGTAGATGAGTCCGCACCGGCTTCAAGCCTTTGGGCTGACGCATGGCGTACCCTGCGCAAGAACCCGATGTTCATCATTTCCGCTGTGCTTATTGTGTTCATTATCTTCGTGGCGCTGTTCCCAGGAGTGATGACCAAGCAGAATCCGAACTACTGCACGCTTGAGAACTCCTTGGAACCGGCTTCGAAGGGACATCCTTTCGGATTCGATCTGCAAGGCTGCGATGTGTACTCCCGCGTGGTGCATGGTACTCGTACCTCGCTGAGCGTCGGCGTGTTCGCTACGGTGCTAGTGGTGCTGTTGGGTACGCTGATCGGTGCGTTGAGCGGTTTCTTCGGAGGCTGGGTCGACACCATTCTCAGCCGTTTGACCGATATTTTCCTGCTTTGCCGATTTTGCTTGGTGCCATCGTGGTGCTGCAGATGTTCAAGACCAACGATTCCATTTGGAAGATTATTCTGGTCATGACGTTATTCGGCTGGACATCCGTTGCGCGAATTGCGCGAGGCGCTGTTATGGAAGCTAAGAATCTGGAGTTCAATACGGCTTCCACCGCACTTGGCTCCACGCCGTGGCGTAACCTGTTCCGCCACATTCTGCCGAATTCCTTGGCACCGATCATTGTGGTGGGCACAACGTCTCTGGCTACATACATCGTGTTGGAAGCAACATTGAGCTTCCTTGGTGTGGGTCTGCCGACCACTACCGTCAGCTGGGGTGGCGACATCTCCAATGCGCAGTCCATTCTGCGTACCGATCCGATGGTGCTGTTCTACCCGTCCGCGGCACTTGCCATCACTGTGCTTGCCTTCATCATGATGGGTGACGCCGTGAAGGATGCGCTTGATCCGAAGAGCCGTACGTGAGTGTAAGTGAGGGATATTCGATGACTGAAATGAATACCGAAAACAAGCTCGAGGCCATGCAACGTGCCAACGGTCCGCTGCTGGAAGTCAAGAACCTCCAGGTCGACTTCACCACTGATGATGGCCAGCCGGTACATGCGGTTCGCAACTCCTCTTTCAGCGTATACCCGGGTCAGTGGGTGGCTATCGTTGGTGAGTCCGGCTCCGGCAAGTCCACATCCGCTATGGCGGTGCTTGGTCTGCTTCCGGGCACAGGCCATGTGGTCGGAGGATCCATCAACTTGACGGCGAGGAAATCTCCGGTTACAAGCAGAGGGATTTCGACAAGTTGCGCGGCAACAAGATGGGTCTTGTCCCGCAGGATCCGATGAGCAACCTGAACCCGGTGTGGCGTATCGGTACCCAGGTGAAGGAGGCTCTGGCCGCCAACAATATGGATATCGCCCATGAGAAGCGTTCCTCGCTGTCGAAGGCTCTCGCCGATGCCGATGTCGAACTTAAAGGCAACGACGATGAAACTTTCCTTGGCTCCAAGGAGCTTCCTGAGCTGTTGTCCGCGGCGAAGGAAGCGCTGTCCAAGATCGGTAAGACCGGCGACGACTTCGACAAGACCGTGGCGTACTTCGAGTCGGAGTGGGTCCCAGGATCTGAAACGCGTTGGCGCGTGGCCGACGACCTGATCAAGGTCGGCGTGGCCGAGGATGACGCTTGGTACATCGCCAAGAAGTATGTAATCGGCTCCACCATGGATGACCGCATCGCAGGTCTTCTTTCTGAGGCTGGTCTGCCGGATGCCGCCACTCGTGCACGCCAGTATCCGCACGAGTTCTCCGGTGGTATGCGCCAGCGTGCGCTCATCGCCATCGGCTTGGCATGCCGTCCGGAACTGCTGATCGCTGACGAGCCGACCTCCGCGCTTGACGTGACCGTGCAGAAGAAGATTCTTGATCATCTCCAGATGCTCACCGATTCGTTGGGAACCGCAGTGCTGTTCATCACCCATGACTTGGGTTTGGCGGCTGAGCGTGCGCAGCACATCGTGGTTATGTACAAGGGGCAGGTCGTTGAATCCGGCCCGTCTCTGGAAGTGCTGCAGCATCCGCAGCATCCATACACCAAGCGACTGGTGGCGGCGGCGCGTCGTTGGCCTCGCAGCGCATCATCTCCGTCAAGGAGCATGGTGGCGATGCCAGCGGCGTGATGGAACACAAGGTGAATGAAGATTCCCTGAAGTCCGGCGAATCCATCATCACGGTGGATCATCTGACACGCGAGTTCAAGCTGCCGCGCAAGAAGGAGATGTTCAAGGCCGTTGACGATGTGAGCTTTTCCGTCAAGAAGGTACCACGCTGGCAATTGTGGGCGAGTCCGGTTCCGGCAAGTCCACGGTGGCAACATGGTGCTGAAGCTGCTTGAACCGACCTCAGGCACCGTCACTTATGAAGGCAAGGACATTTCCGGCTTCCAAGGCAAGGAATTGCTTGACTTCCGCCGCCACGTGCAGCCGGTGTTCCAGAATCCGTATGGCTCGCTTGACCCGATGTACTCCATTTACCGTTCCATCGAAGAACCACTGCGTATCCACGGCATTGGAGACAAGAAGAGTCGTGCTGCCGCGTGCGTGAGTTGCTCGATATGGTGGAACTGCGTGTCCGTGCGTTTCCGCTACCCGAACGAGCTTTCCGGTGGTCAGCGTCAGCGCATCGCCATCGCACGAGCCATGGCTCTCGATCCGGACGTGATTGTCTGCGACGAGGCCGTATCCGCTTTGGACGTGCTGGTGCAGGATCAGGTGTTGCGATTGCTCAATGACCTGCAGACGGAAAAGGGCCTGAGCTACCTGTTCATCACCCACGATTTGGCGGTCGTGCGTCAGATCGCCGATGAGGTTGTGGTGATGCAGCACGGCAAGCTTGTGGAGCACGCCACCACTGACGAGGTCTTCGACCATCCGCAGAAGCAGTACACCCGTGATCTGCTTGGCGCCATCCCCGGCGGCAAGCTGCAGCTCGGTCTTGACTGATTTGATGCGATAACATCATCAAGATAAGCCTTCGGCATGTGCCGAGGGCTTTTCTTGTATGCAAGCTAGGCTAGAACGCTATGACGATCACTATCACGACTTCCAATGTGAACGGAATCCGAGCGGCAAAACGCAAAGGCATCGAGGAGTGGGCCGGACGCAACACACCTGACGTGTGGTGTATGCAGGAGGTGCGTGCCCCGCAAAACGAAATCGATCCTATTTTCGACGAATTCGGTTTCGAATACTCAACGGCGGGACGTATTTCCGATCAGAGCGAACTGCATCGTATGAACGAGATTTGCCGTATCAAGGGGCGTGCCGGCGTAGGTCTGTTGTCGGCATTGCCGGTTGTCGACAAACGATATGGATTGCCGGGACTTGAGGATGACGTCGATTCCGGCCGTTGGATCGAAGCGGACATGCAAACTCCACAAGGCTATGTCATTACCGTGGTTTGCGTGTATGTGCATGCGGGAAATACCGATGATCCGGAAAAAATGAAGCAGAAATACCGTTTCCTCGACACCATGCTGATACGCATGGAACAGTTGCGTGACGAGGCAGCACACGGCGGAAAACAAGCGGTGCTCTGCGGTGATTTCAACATCGCGCACACGCCGCTCGACATCAAAAACGCCAAAGCCAACGAAACGCATGCCGGGTTCCTCCCCGAGGAGCGCGCATATGTCGACAAATGGTTGGGAGAACTGGAGTTTGTGGATGTGATGCGTAATCTCGCCGGAGACATCCAAGGACCGTACACATGGTGGAGCCAGCGCGGTCGTGCATTCGACAACAATGTCGGCTGGAGGATCGACTATCAGTTCGCAACACCGGAACTGGCGGATACGGCCTGCGGATTCGTGATCGATAAGGCTCCGACCTACGACCTGCGCTGGTCCGATCATGCGCCGCTCAGCATTATGTATGACATTTAAGCCACTTTTTATCGTGAACAGACTGGGAATTGGAATATCACACCCCGATTCCCAGCCCATATTAAGCATAGGTGCTAGGCTATTCACGGTTGCAACTGTTATGAAATGAGGAACATCATGGGATTGTTTGGATTCGGTAAGAAGAAGCATCAGAGCAAGGAAGCTCTTGAAGCGGCCGCCGGAGAAAACGAAGAGGCTGTCGACGCAGCTGAAAATGTTGACGAAGCTCAGGAAGTTGTGGCGCTTCCGGAGCCTTCCGCTGAATACGAGGGCCGCGGTGACGAGCATGGTCCGTGGGATGTGGAAGATGAGAACGTTCCCGACTACGACGAGTACCTCGATATGGGATCATATTATCTGCCGTTCCTGAAGGGCATTGAATTGCGAGTGAAGGCCAACCGTGCCACCCAGCAGGTTCTTGGCACCACCATCACCTACGGTTCCTCCAGTGTGGAGATTGAGGCATTCGCGGCACCGAAGACGTTCGGATTGTGGGATGACGTTCGTGCCGACCTGATTGAAGCCAACAAGGATGCGAAGGAAGTCGAAGGCGTATTCGGCACCGAACTGGCATTGCCGGTTACCGTCAAGGGTGGACGCAAGGTGCTTACCCGCATCGTAGGCGTCGACGGTCCGCGTTGGATGTTGCGCGGCATCTTCTCAGGCAAGGCTGCCACCGATCCTGAGGGTGAGGAAGCAAAGGCATTGAACCAGTTCTTCGCT
>ENA-OUNI01000298-OUNI01000298.1-human-gut-metagenome-genome-assembly--contig:-NODE-298-length-23295-cov-3.201528_pt1 | contig 23295 bp, 25 predicted proteins | sample MGYA00242499_ERZ504580 | MGnify/ENA primary metagenome ERZ504580 (study PRJEB26092, sample SAMD00036315) | human gut metagenome | host: Homo sapiens | study: EMG produced TPA metagenomics assembly of... | reverse complement strand
CGCACGAAGGAGCCATTGCCGTGGCATACGCGCTGTTCATGGCCGCTTCCGGATTCGTGCTGGTGCCCGATCAGACGCATGCGTTGAACCAGTTGCCGTCTTCCATGACGCCGACGGTTCCGCGGTGATGAATACCATGCAGCAGCTCGCAGGCGCCATCGGCACGGCTGTGCATCCACGTTGATTTCCGAATTCTCGGCCGCCAACGTGAATGCCGGCATGCAGCAGGCTGACGCTTATGTGGCTGGCTTCTCCACCAGCATGTGGGTGTTCTTCGGCATGGCCGTATGCGGTGAGATTCTGGCGTTGCTCATGTTCCGCTTCTCGGTGAAGCGTGCTCAGGAGTAGCCTGCAAGCCGAACCATTTGGGGCATGACTGCCCCAAATCTCAGTCATGGTGACATGCGGCCAATCCTCAGCGTCGAGCGATTCAGCCAACGCCATGCCATCCTCAAAGCATTGCGCCAACGATTCACGCTCGATTACGCGACTTTCCGCAGGACCTCCGGGAGGATTGATAACAACGGTTCCAGTGGGAAAGTGGTAATCGTAGGTTACTCGCGAACGATCGCCGGAATGGAAAATATCAAGCATGCGCTGCGTTGGCGCGAACTGTTGAAAAGCGAACGCCTTGCATTCCACCAAATCCAACAGTATGCCTCTGCGCAGCAAATGCGGTGCCTGCGCATCGCGAATCAAGGTACGCAACGACGTCATTATGCGTAAATATCGTTTTATATCGCAAACATTACCGTAGAGGCAAGGTTGTGCAACCAGCCAAGTCGGCAGCAAATCGGCACGCACCAACCCATCTTCGGGGGAGAAGGCCTTGCGTACCAATTCCCCGGAATAATCGGTGATTGACGTCTGCAATCGTCGTAATTGCTGAATGCGCTCATCCACCTGCGACTGCGCTGCGGCAAGTAACGCTCGCCAATCAAGCGAACCGTCTTCGAAACGGAATTTCTCCAACGAATCCAATGGCACGCCGGCGGCGATGCAGATACGCATCACATCGACGTCAAGCATTTGATCGGGGTGTAGTATCGGTAGTTGGTAGTCGGTAGTCGGTAGCCGGTAGCCGGATCTACTGCGGCTGGTTTCAAGATGTTATGCGCATCGTAATAGCGCAACGCCTTGGCGGTGATGCCGTCCAATTTGGCCACTTCGCCAATCGTCAGCAGCTCGTCATCATCGCCGGCCACGTATTGTCTCCTTGTCGTGGGCTTCACTGTTCGTGTTGACCTTGCCCTCGGGGCAAAGTCTATCATTCCGTGAGGTTGCTCCGTGAGGATGCGGAGCCTGAATGATATGCCGCTTCGACGATGAATGGCGGTAGGAGGTAATGCCATGGGCAATGAGGGACAGCGCGACTGGCTTGGTTCGGCCACACCGGTATTCGGTGACTTGCAAGACAAGTCCCGTGCCGCAGTCTGATGGTTTGAAATTTTCAAACGCTGCAGAATAGTAGTAAGGGTGGGTTTCGCCAGGTAAGGAGACCCACCTTGCCGTTGTGTTGCGTCGAGTTGGGCTGTGCTAACAGTGTTCCGCATGCGATTATGCGCGTGTGGATTCGCGTCGGATTAGAGTCGGCTCGATAAGCGTGGTGCTGTGCACGTGTGCGGCGGGATTGTCGATGTAGTCGAGCATCTGCGCCATGGCCTTGCGCCCCATGTCGATAGCGGGCGCGTTCACTACGGTCAGCGACATGGGGCATTTGGTCTCCAACCGTGCCCCCTCCATGCCGATGACGCAAACATCTTCTGGAACCGTGGGCCGTTATGGTCATGGAATGCCGACAGCACGCCGGCGGCAAGCGCGTCCGAGACGGTGATGATGCCGTCTGGAATGGCGTCCAGGCCGCTACGCTTCATTGTGTCGATGATGTCCAGGCCGAGCTGGTAACCGTCTTCAAACATCAGACCTTTGGAATTGATGAGTTCCAATTGCGTGCTTCCATGCGTGCGCGCAATGGTTTTTTCGACGCCCATCTGCCGATCTTGTACGGATTCATAGTCGAATGAGTGTGCGGCGAACGCGATGCGGCTGCATCCGATGCGAATGAGTTCATCGGCTGCGATCTGCCCGGCCGCCATATTGTTTTCAAGCACGCAGCACACCTGATCGGCGTGACGGGGATTGGTATGGTCGAGCAGGATGATGGGAATGTTGGCCGCTCGTGCCGCGGCCACGTCTTCGGGGGAGTCGGATATGGTGCTGAGCAGAATTCCGGCCACGTTCATGTCGATGAGTGTTTTCACCAGTTCGTTTTGCCGTTGCGCGTCGGATGATGCGTTCAAGGCGATAAGCTGCAGGTCGTTTTCTTCGCAGACCTCCTGCGCTCCTTCATGGATGAAGGTGAACAGGGAATGTTCGATATCGGTCATGATATAGCCGATGAGGCGCGGTCCGGCGTTCTCTCGCTGGGGGAGAAGCGTGTTTCTGCGGGGGGTGTAGCCCAGTTCGTTGATGCTTGCGCCGATTTTCTCTTTTAAGGTGTCCGATACGCGTTCGGGGTAGTTGAGATAGTTGGATACGGTGCCGATGGAGACGCCGGCATGTTTGGCGATGTCGGAAACGCCCACACGTTTTGCTGCTGGCATGAGATTGCTCCTGTTCGTACATAAACCGGTTATTCCTTGATGTATCAATAGTCTACGCGCTCTCTTTTGAAATTGTATATTAAAAAAACGCGCGACGATTTTGAAATTTTCAAAAACGAATGTAGTATTTCAACTACAACATCACTGGAGGTGCTGCTGAGGACGGCAGGATGTTCTGGTGTATAAAACAATGGAATCGCAGTGTTTTCTGAATGCTGGACAGATCAAAGGAGATGCCTCGGCAATTTGAAAACGCAGTGAAAACAATTTGAAAAAAGAAGGACATACTTGTGTGAAAAAACGCATGCAAGTATGAAAAAGTAAGGAAAGAGCAATGAATACTTCAACCAAGAAGGGCAAAGGATTGGGCGAATACATGCCGCTCGCCTTCGCCGCAGGCATCGGATCGATGCTGGGATCCGGCATCATCGTCGGTCTGTCGGCAACCATTGTGGTCTGGCAGGAAGGCCTTGGACTCGATACCACGCAGGTCGGCCTGCTTTCCGGTATTCTGACCTTCGCCATCGCCTTCGGCTCGCTGTTCGGAGGCCGCTTGGCCGACAAGATCGGCCGCGTGCTGTTTTTCAACTGGATCAACCTGTTCTACGCCATCGGTGCCGCCATCTGCGTGTTCGCCCCGAACTTCACCGTACTGCTGATCGGCCTGATCATTGCAGGTTTGGCTTCCGGCGCGGATCTGCCGGTTTCCATGACCATCGTCTCCCATGATGCTCCAGACGAGGCCACCGCCGCACAGCTCGTCTCCACCACCCAGGTGTTCTGGCAGGTGGGTGTGTTCATCTCCTTCATTTGCGCGTTCCTGGTTTCCGCCATGCAGGGTGCCACCGGTGGTCGTGTGGTGTTCGCCATCCTCGCAGTATTCGCTGTGATCGCATGGCTGTGGCGACTGCTTTCTCCGACCTTCCGCCGCTTCCATGAAGCTGCCGACGTTCGTGACGCCGCACGTCCGGCTGTTGTAGGCAACGGCAAGGTTTCCGTGACCAAGGTGCTGTTCGGCGCCGACAAGAAGGTGCTGCTCACCTACTTCCTTGCCATCGTGATCTTCTACGTCGGCTGGAACCTGCTGGCCAACACGTGGGGCCAGTTCCAGACCTACATGTTCTCCAAGGCCGGAGCCGCCCAGTCCCTGGCCACCGGCTTGGGCATCATCCTCAACTTCGTGACGCTCGTGCTCAACATCGTGTTCGCGTCCATCGCAGGCGGCAAATATCGTAACAAGGCGTTCTTCGCAGGCATCGTGATCTCGCTGATCGCCATGGCCGCCATGGCCATGGGCGGTGCGAACCTATGGGTCATCGTCGGCGCGACAGCTTCATGAACCTCGGATCCCCGCTGGCAGGCGAAGCACTGTACAAGGTGTGGACCCAGGAATCCTTCCCGATCGAGATTCGCGCCTCCATCCAGGGCTTCATCAACGGCTTCTCCCGCCTGTGCTGTGGCCTGTTCGCGCTCATCACCCCGGCTCTGGTGCTTCCTGAAACCATTCAGACCACTATGTGGTGCTTCTTCGGCATCGTAATCATCGAAGGCATCGCCGGTACCATCATGATCCGTGCTCAGAAGAAGTACGGCACCGACGAAGAACGTCAGGCACGCAAGATCGCAGCCTGATTAGCAACAGCAATCACATAACAACTCAATATCTCCAATCGCAAGTCAGTTATGCAATACCTTGCGATTGCCAGCCAAAGTCCCAGCCATCGTCGCCGTTCGTTTCTCTCTCCTTGCGGCATGGCTCGGACTTTGGCTTCCCACCATCACAAACAAGTGATCTATTATTTTTGTAGACAAAGGGGTCATCATGGCCATTACTGATCCGCAGATTGTGCCCAGTACGCTGGCTTCGGATCTTGACATCATCAGCTTCACCGTGGAACACTACCCGGGAGATGCGCTCGGCATCGCCACCGCAGCCCCACGCATGACGTGGGTGTGCTCCGGCATGCTGCCAATCGACGCGCAGATCCTGCTCAAAGTGACACGACGTGTTCCCGGCGGGCAACCTGTGGAAGAACGCACCTACTGCACTGACACTTCCGTGCTTATTCCATGGCAGTTCGCGCCGCTCGCCTCACGCGAAGAAGTGTTCGCCACCATGCAGGCCGTTTCGGCAAGTCACCAGCCATTGGGCAAACCGAGCGCAACCCTGCATTTCGAAGTCGGACTATTGGAAGAACATGAGCATGTCGCCGATTTCGTCGGACCATCGTGGAGCGAATCCGAAACTGACCATCGTCACCTGCCATTAGTGCGCACCGAAGTCGAACTGAAGGAACAACCCAAACGCGCACGCCTATATCTAAGCGCACTCGGTCTTGTGGAAGCCGAAATCAACGGCGTCAAAGTCGGCAATGACGCGCTCGTACCAGGCTGGAGCAACTACAACCAGCGCGTGGAATGCTTCACCTACGATGTGACCGACGAACTGCAGTCCGGTGCCAACGCATTGGATTCTGGCTCGGTGACGGATGGTACCGCGGACGCCTCGGCTTCGATGGCGGTTACTCCAACTTCTATGGCGATCGTATTGCCGTATTCGCGCAACTTGAGGTCGAATATGCCGACGGCAGTATGCAGAACATATATTCCAACGCATGGGACCGCCAATGGAAGGCGACGCTCGGACCGATCGTCTGCTCGGATCTGTGCGAAGGCGAACGATATGACGCTCGACTGGAACAGCCGGGATGGTCGAAACCAGGATTCGACGACAGCTCCTGGCAGCCGGTCGCGGAAGTCATGTATGACCCGGCACGTATTGAAAATCCTGAAACATCGCCGGTGCGCGCGCATGAATCGCATGAGCCGGTCAGCATCGAACGCATCGGCAACACGGAAGATGGTCGTGGCATATGGCTGGTTGACTTCGGACAGAACTGTTCGCAGCGCATCCGCCTGCACATGCGCGATCTTGAAGCAGAACAAAGCGTGACGTTACGTCATGTGGAAGTGTTGGAACCGGACGGATCCATCGCCACGCGAACCTTGCGCAGAGGCCAGCAGTGCGATGTGTACACTTCCAACGGTTCCGACGCTTGGTGGGAGCCACGATTCGCGATGCACGGCTTCCGCTATGCACAGATCGAAGGTTTCGCAGGAGAACTGACCGCAGCGACATGGATTGCCGCGTCTACCATTCCGTGATGGAACGCACCGGCGAACTGACCACATCGAATCCGCTGCTCAACCGTTTGCACGAGAACGCCGTATGGTCGATGCGTTCCAACTTCGTGTCCATTCCAACCGACTGCCCGCAACGCGACGAACGCATGGGTTGGACGGGAGACATCTGCCTGTTCGTGCCTACCGCGGCTTATTTGTATGACGTATACGGGTTCCTGAAAAGCTGGCTGAAAGACGTGCGTGCCGACCAGGTCAAGTGGGGCACTGTGCCGTTCTACGTGCGTTCGTGCCGTTGGGCGTATGGGCGCATCCACAAGCCATCTCCACGTGGGGCGATTCGGCGGTGGAAGTGCCGTGGACGCTGTACATGGAAAGCGGGGACGTGCAGGTGCTCGCCGATTCCTACGATCTGATCCGTGATTGGATCGATGAAGTGGCAGGGTACCTTTCGCCCGATGGCGTATGGGATCGCAAGCCGGACTATCCGCTCGGGCAGCTTGGCGATTGGCTTGATCCGACCGCGCCTCCGGAAGATCCTACGCAGGCCATGACCGAAAAGGAACTGGTCGCCACCGCGTTCTACGCACGCAGCTGCATGCAAGGCACGCACATCGCGCATATTCTCGGCAAAACCGATGATGAAACTCGATTCGCCGCCCTGCGTGACCGTGTGATTGATGGATTCCTGCAGCGTTTCACCAACCTTGACGGCACCATGACATCCGACACCCAGTGCGCCTACGCGCTCGCCATCGCCTTCGGACTGCTTGACGGCGAACCGGTGCGCCGCGTGAAGGCCGGCAATCGACTCGCCTGCCTGGTGCGCGAATCCGGCGGCAAGGTAAGCACCGGATTCGCCGGCACGCCATTCGTGCTTCCGGCGTTGACCATGACCGGCCATAACGACGAGGCCTACGCGCTGCTTACCTCCACCGAATGCCCAAGCTGGCTTTACCAAGTGGTTATGGGGGCCACCACCACGTGGGAACGTTGGGATTCCATGCGGGCCGATGGTTCGCTGAACCCCGGCGGCATGACCTCGTTCAACCATTACGCGCTCGGATCGGTGGCGGAATGGATGCATGCGCATATCGGCGGCCTTGAAGCCGTTGAACCCGGCTGGAAGCGGTTCCGTATCGCTCCGGTGATCGGGGGAGATCTCACCCATGCCGAAACCTCTCACATCACCCATATGGCAAGGCGGAAGTGCAATGGGAAGTCAACGCCAATGTGCTTGATCTGACGGTTGCGGTACCTGCCGGAACCACGGCATTCGTGGATATCGTCGACCATGAGCGCGTCGATCTTGTTGCGGGAACGCATCATCTGCAGATGGCGCTGTAATCGTACGGAATCGTGTGAAATCGTATGAACGAAAGTCCTGCCGAAGCTGAAGCCGAATAAAAGTCGGCGTCGGCAGGACTGCAATCATACCAAAAATGAAAAAAAGCTTTCTTCATCGTATATTTCAAATCATTGCAATATTTCAAAAAAGAACATGCTTCCAAAGGGGGAATCATGACAGCAAACGCATCACGCGAGCCAAGCACCGCAGTATTGGGTGATATCGCACCTGACAGCGGCCGCAAACTGACATCCACCGAAAAATGGCGATTCGGCGTCGGCTTCGTGCTCTTCTCGCTGATTTGGATGGTCGCAGGCACTTCCGGATCGGCCGTGCTGCTGCCGCAACGATTCACCGAACTGAACATAGGCGTGCCCGAAGTGATTCTCGGCACCATGAATTCCGTAGGCTGCGTATTCGCACTGTTCTCCAACGTGATTTTTGGTGCGTTAAGCGACATCACGCGCTCGCGTTTCGGCAAGCGCACGCCATGGATTGTGCAGGTGGTCTGATTACGGCAGCCGGCTATGTGCTCGCCTTCTCCAGTGCGCAGTTGGTGGGTATTGTGGCCGGATGGTGCATTGTGCAGGTCGGCGTCAACATGATGATCGCTCCGGCTGTGGCAGTGCTGTCCGACCGCATTCCGGAAAACGTGCGTGGTACGTTCTCCGCATTCTATGGTGGTGCGCAGATCGTCGGATCATCCGCCGGAACGTTCCTCGGATCGAAATTCATTGAAAACATGGGCACCGGATTTGCGATCGGTGCGGCACTGTTCGCAGTCACCGGTATCGTGACCGTGCTGATCTGGCCGCGCGAACGCTCCTCGGCTGCTTCTGTGGCTTCCGTCGAGTCTTCGGATGCCACCGCAAAGCTCGACGTCAAGCAGTTGCTGCGTTCGTTCATTCCTCCTACCAAGAATTGCCGAGATTTTTACTTGGCATTGATGGGCAGATTGCTGCTTATCTTGGGTTGGAACATGATTTCCGGCTATCAGCTGTATATTCTGCAGAAATACTGCGGGTTGAGCGTAAAGGATTCCGCGGCGACGATTTCCACCATGTCGGTGATTTCCATGGTTGTGCTGATCGTCACGTCCATGGTGTCGGGTCCGCTGTCGGACCGTCTGCAGCGCCGCAAGGTCATCGTGGCGATCGGTTCGGTGATTATCGCGATTGGTGTGGCCATTCCGTGTTTCATGCCGAATGCTTTGGGCATGATGCTGTTTGCAGGCATCGGCGGTGCCGGTTATGGCATTTACATTGCCGTCGATCAGGCGTTGAACGTCGATGTGTTGCCAAGTCAGGAAGAAGCTGGTAAGGATCTGGGCATTCTGAATCTTGCCAACACCGTTGGTCAGGTGCTTGCGCCTGTGGTTGTCGGTGCGATTGTGCTTGCCACTGGCAGTTATGCGGCGCTGTTCCCAATCGCTGTGGTCGCGGTGCTGCTGGGTGCGGTGTTCATCATGCTGATTCGCAGGGTGAAGTAGCTGCGGTGATGCGCAATGTGCTGGCGATTGCGGCACAGGTGATTTCGACATTGCGTTCCGTGTTGGCGATCAACGTTGTAAGATCTGCTGGCCCGGCGCAATGCCGAATGTTGCGATAATGCCGGTTTCGTTCAGCGCTTCGACGGTGTGTGGGTCACGGGTTACCGTTCCGCCGATGGCAATGGTTGGTTTTCCTTGCGATTGCGCCAATTTTGCAATGCCGCTTGGCACTTTGCCGTATGGCGTTTGACTGTCGATAGAACCTTCTCCGGTGATGACGACGTCAGCCCAAGCGCACGCTTCACGGCCATGTGCAAGATTAAGCACGAGTTCGATTCCCGGCTTCACTGTTGCGTTGAACAGGCCAAGCATGCCACCTCCGGTACCTCCCGCAGCGCCCGCTCCCGGAGTGTGCTCGATATCGCGGCCGTTATATTGCATGATTGCGCGCGCGAGATTCGCAAGCCCCTGATCGAGAAGCTCGACCTGTGTTGCGGTCGCGCCTTTTTGCGGGGCGAACACATGGGCGGCACCTTCCGGGCCGGTCAAAGGATTGGTGACGTCGCAAGCGAGAACAATCGGAACATTTTTTACAAAATCGGGAACTTCCGAATCATCAATCCTCGACAAATCAACAAGAGAACCGCCACCAAGCGGAATATCATGACCTGCCGTATCAAGAAAATGAAATCCAAGCGCGCGAGCCAATCCCGTGCCACCATCCGTAGTGGCACTACCACCCAAACCAAGCACAATACAATCCGCGCCAGCGTCAATCGCAGCACGAATCAGTAAGCCGGTACCGAACGTGGAAGCAACCAACGCATTGCGGTCGGCAGGGGAGACCCGTTCAAGTCCGCTTGCCGAAGCCAATTCGACCACGGCGGTGTGGAGAATACAAGAAGCATGATTATTGCCAAGAAAGCCAAACTGAGCGGTAATCGGGCGGCCGATCGCATCAACTGTCTCAACATTGTGCAACGTGCCGCCGGTGGCATGAACCAAGGCTTGTGTCAATCCTTCGCCGCCATCGGAAAGAGGCATGAGCCGGCATTCCGCCTGCGGATTGCCACGCTTAATGCCGCGAACCATCGCCTGTGCGATTGCTTCAGCCGAAGCGGACTCCTTGAACGAGTCTGGTGCCAGCAAAATCCGCATACATGTCTCCTTTTACGTCTGCATCCATACAGTAATGCAGTGCCGGGGCAGAGGCTTATCGGTAGCCTTCCCACATGGGCAGGGGGAACAGGGTGTCTTCGCATTCCGCCCACATGGCGTTCAGGTCCTGACCGGGCGTGCGCAGCCAACGCAGCTGCACGCCATCCATCATGGCGAATCCCGCATTAAGCAGCCGACGCGTATTAACGCCTTCGGGCACACGCCAACGGATATTGAGCGCGGTATCGGCATTATGCAGCTCACGATTGGCGAAGTACTCGTGTGCAGGGTGGTTCGGGTCGATCGCTTCGGCACTCAACGTGGAAAACATGTGCACCTGAAGCGGTCTGCGTGCGTTCACCGCCACGATTCTGCGCCACATGTCGGCGATCAACGGTCGTGGCTCACGTACCATGTCGGTAAGAATGTCTTCCGTTTCGGAATCGTAGACTTCGTCCAGCGCGGCTGTGAGCAGTCCTTCCTTACTGCCGACATAATGCAGTACGCCAGCCTTGGTGAGTCCTACGCGATCGGCGATTTTCTGCAGGGAAGTGCCGTAATAGCCGAGCGTCCCAAACAGTTCGACGGCCGCGTTGAGAATCTCCGCCCTTCGGTCGACTTCTTCGTTGGCCATGATGATTCCCTCTCTTGCCCTTCATTGATGGCGATTCATGTGCGCTGCAATGCTTATGAATCGTCATTTCTCTCAAGTTGTAAATACTGCAGTTACTTTACGGTCGGTTAATTGATTTTTCAAAGAAGATTGGCGTGTTGCGGTGTTGGTTTTGATAAAGTACCTACCAACCGGTTAGTAGAGATTTCGGGGTTGAGGTCTCATGCAGATCGGTTAACCGATACGAACTCAAGAAAACGATGCGAAAGAGGAACGTATGAGCGAAAAAACCTATCCTTCCATCAATGATCTGACGCTTGAAGAGAAGGCATCCCTGACTTCCGGCGGCGACGCTTGGCATCTGCAGGGTGTTGAAGCCAAGGGCATTCCCGGCTATATGATCACCGATGGCCCCCACGGCCTGCGCAAGTCCAACTCGGCCACCACCGGCGAAGTCGATTTGAACAACTGCGTGCCTGCCACCTGCTTCCCGCCGGCGGCTGGTCTGTCCAGCTCCTGGAATCCGGAACTCATCCACCGGGTCGGCGAAGCCATGGCCGAAGAGTGCATTCAGGAGAAGGTCGCCGTAATCCTCGGCCCGGGCGTGAACATCAAGCGCAACCCGCTTGGCGGCCGTTGCTTCGAATACTGGTCCGAAGACCCGTACCTGGCGGGTCATGAAGCCATCGGCATCGTCGCCGGCGTGCAATCCAAGGGCGTGGGCACTTCGCTCAAGCATTTCGCCGCCAACAATCAGGAAACCGATCGTCTGCGCATCAGCGCCAACATCTCCCAGCGTGCGCTGCGCGAAATCTACTTCCCGGCGTTCGAGCACATCGTCAAGGAAGCCCAGCCGTGGACCATCATGTGCGCATACAACTGCATCAACGGCGTGCATGCCGCCCAGGACCACTGGCTGCTCACCGACGTGCTGCGCGACGAATGGGGTTTCCAAGGCATCGTCATGAGCGACTGGGGCGCCGACCATGATCGCGTCGCATCCCTCAACGCGGGCCTCAACCTCGAAATGCCGCCAAGCTACACCGACGACCAAATCGTGTATGCGGCACGCGACGGTCGCATCCAGCCGGCACAGCTCGACCGCATGGCACAAGGCATGATCGACCTGGTCAACAAGACGCGCGCAGCCATGAGCATCGAAAACTATCGTTTCGACATCGAAGCTCACGACGAAGTCGCACATCAGGCGGCCATCGAATCCATGGTGCTGCTCAAGAACGATGATGCCATCCTTCCGATCGCCGGCGATGCCAAGGTCACGGTCATCGGCGAATTCGCACGCACTCCGCGCTACCAGGCGGCGGCTCCTCGCACATCACCCCAACCAAGATGACCAGCTTCCTCGACACCCTCACCGAACGCGGCGTGGACGCCAAGTTCGCCCCAGGCTTCACCCTCGACCTCGAACCGGCCGATCCGGCACTCGAAGCCGAAGCCGTCGACGCTGCCAAGGGCGCCGACGTGGTGCTCATGTTCTTGGGGCTCCCCGAAGCAGCCGAATCCGAAGGCTTCGACCGTGAGACCCTCGACATGCCGGCCAAGCAGATCGCACTGCTCGAAGCCGTCGCAGCCGAAAACAAGAACGTTGTGGTCGTACTCTCCAACGGCTCCGTCGTCACCGTGGCACCGTGGGCCAAGAACGCCAAGGGCATCCTCGAATCCTGGCTGCTCGGCCAGTCCGGCGGTCCGGCGCTCGCTGACGTGCTGTTCGGCAAGGTGAGCCCGTCCGGCAAGCTCGCGCAGACCATTCCGTTCGGCATCAACGACGATCCGAGCACCATCAACTGGCCGGGCGAAGAGGGGCATGTCGACTACGGCGAAGGCGTGTTCGTGGGCTACCGCTATTACGACACCTACAACAAGGCCGTCGACTACCCGTTCGGATTCGGCCTGAGCTACGCCACGTTCGAAGTGAGCGACGTGAAGGCCGTCAAGACCGGTGCCTGTACCGCATCCGTCAGCGCAGTGGTCAAGAACACCTCGAACGTTGACGCCGCCGAAACCGTGCAGGTGTACGTGGCTCCTGGCAAGGCGACGTAGCCCGCCCGAAACACGAGCTTAAGGGCTTCAAGAAGGTATTCCTCAAGGCTGGCGAATCCGCAGAAGTCTCCTTCGAGCTCGACGATCGCGCCTTTGCCTACTGGTCTGAGAGGTTCAATGACTGGCACGTGGAGAGCGGCGAATACACCATCGAGGTCGGCACGTCCAGCCGTGACATCGCCGGTTCCGCGGTGGTGGAGCTCGACGGCGACGGCAAGGCCCAGCCGCTCACCGAATGGTCCAACTTCATGGAATGGCGTAAGGATCCGCTCGGTTCCAAGGTGCTTGAAATCCTGCGTGCCGAGGGCGAAGTCGGCCGCATGCCGGTGGTGCCCGACAACGACATGACCCGCCTGTTCCTCGATTCCATGCCGATCAACAGCATGTCGGTGCTGATGGGCGCCGATGGCAAGCAGATCTTCGAATACATGCTTGAGAAGTACGCTGAACTCACCAAGTAGTTTCGTAGGATTCAAGGCTTAAGGCCGAGGGATTCGATCCGTTAACGCTGAACCGGTGCGGATCTGATTCCTCGGCCTTTTTTGTCGCGGACGATGAGATGCGCGACACGCTAATCGTTGCATGTACAACAGTTGTATATGCAACGGTTTAGCATGTGTGGTGTGACAGAAGTGACGAATGAACAATACAAGGAACCGTCAGGTTCACGACTTGCCGAAGTCTGGGAAAGTGGCCTGACCAAGCCTCCCAGCGTGGCCATTCGCTCGCTGCACAACGTGGTCAACCGGTATTTGCGCGTCACCCGTCCCGAAGAGGCGGAAGACGTCAGCAACGGCAACGTTGACATCATCGTGTACTTGGCAAGACATGATAACGAGGAGATCTTCCCTCAAGACATCGAGCAACGTTTCGGCGTGACCCGATCCACATCATGCCGGGTGCTGGGACTGATGGAGCAGAAGGGGCTGATCGCCCGCGAGTCGGTGAAGCGTGACGCACGTCTGAAAAAGATCGTATTGACGGACAAATCGAGCATATTGCCGAAGTGCTGCACGACAATGCGAAAAACATGGAACGAATCCTGTTGGAAGGTCTTGATGACGACCAGATCCGCCAATTCATGCACATGCTTGACGTCATGCAGACGAATCTGGTGAAAACAGGTTTGATCGGAGACGAAAGCCGATATTCAAGCTTGGAAATACAGGAACAGGATTTTGGCGAATCGCAGGTTTCGCAAAAGCCGCAGGTTTCGCAAGAATCGCAAGAATCATGCGATGGGCGGAATCCGCATAATCGCGATTCTCATGATGAATACGTTTCGCGCATACTGCGAATGTCGCAGGAAATGGCGATCGCAAACAACCTCAGGTAACACACGCAAGCAAGTAAGTACGAAAAAGAAAGGACAAGGAGTGACAGCGGCAAACGCAACGACGTCCACAACGTCAAAACCAAAGCAACACGTCATTCGCACACTGGGCAAATCCCTGCGCGAATACAAAAAAGCCAGCCTGCTCTCCCCGGTATTCGTAGCCGTGGAAAGCGTGCTGGAAATCCTTATTCCGACTGTCATGGCATCGCTGATTGATGAGGCATCAGCGGTGGCAGCATGCCGGCGATTTTGAAATTCGGCTTGATTCTGCTGATTTGTTCGGCGGTTTCGCTGACATCCGGCTTTTTGGCCGGAAAGTTCTCGGCCATTGCGGGCGCAGGATTCGCCAAAAACCTGCGTCACGACCAGTTTGAGAAGGTGCAGGGCTACAGCTTCACCAATATCGACCGTTTCTCCACCGGTTCGATCATCACGCGACTGACCACTGATGTGACCAACCTGCAGAACGCATATTCAATGATCATCCGCATGGGTGTGCGCGCTCCGATCATGGTGATTGTGGCGTGGATCTTCTCCTTCCGCATCAGCCCATCCATTTCGCTGGTGTTCCTCGCCTGCATTCCGGTGCTCGCCATCGGCCTGTGCGGTCTGGCAGTACTGGTGCATCCGGTGTTCGAGCGCGTGTTCCACACGTACGACAAGCTCAACAACGTGGTAGACGAGAACCTGCAGGGCATCCGCGTGGTCAAGTCTTACAATCGCGAAAACCACGAAACCGAAAAGTTCAACCGCATTTCCGAGCGCATCTTCAAGGACTTCACCAAGGCCGAACGCATTATGAGCTTCAACAATCCGCTCATGATGCTGTGCGTGTACGTGTCCATGCTGCTTATCGCCTGGATGGGTGCCCAGCAGATCGTGGCATCCGGCAACAATGCGGCCCTTGGATTGACCGCCGGCGATCTGACCGCATTGGTCACCTACGCCATGCAGATTCTCATGGCCATGATGATGCTGTCCATGATTTTCGTGATGTGCATTATTTCGCAGGCCTCCGCCGAACGCATCTGCCAGGTGCTGAACGAGGAAAGCACGGTTACGAATCCGGAAAATCCGGTTATGGAAGTGAAGAATGGTGAGATTGATTTCAACCATGTCACCTTCCGTTATTCCGCCACTTCCGAAAAGCCGGTGCTTGACGATATTGATTTGAAGATCCGTTCCGGTATGACCGTCGGCATCGTCGGCGGCACCGGTTCCGCAAAGTCCAGTTTGGTGCAGCTTGTGCCACGTTTGTATGACGTGACCGAAGGCTCGCTGAAGGTCGGCGGCGTGGATGTGCGCGATTACGATTTGGAAGTATTGCGCGATCAGGTCGCCATGGTATTGCAGAAGAACGTGCTGTTCTCCGGAACCATTGCCGAAAACCTGCGTTGGGGCAATCCGAACGCCACTGATGAAGAGATTCGTCACGCATGCCAGCTTGCGCAGGCCGACGGCTTCATTCAGGAATTCCCCGACAAGTACGATACGTACATCGAACAGGGCGGTACCAACGTTTCCGGCGGTCAGCGCCAGCGTTTGTGCATTGCGCGTGCGCTGCTGAAAAAGCCGAAGATCCTTATTCTCGACGATTCCACGTCCGCGGTCGACACCAAAACCGATCAGCTGATTCGCGCCGCATTCCATCATGAGATTCCCGACACCACGAAGATCATCATCGCCCAGCGTGTGGCCTCCGTGCAGGAATCCGACATGATTCTCGTCATGGACCACGGCCGCATCATGGCGGCCGGCACGCATGAACAACTGCTCGAAAACTGCGACGAATATCGCTCCATCTACGAATCGCAAACCAAGAATCAGGCTCAACCTGAGGAACTGCAGTGAAAGGAGGCAACAGATGACTGAACAAACTTCCGCATTGAAATCCAAAGACAACAACAACGCGGCCGGCATGCAGCAATCGCACGGCAAACCGCCGATGCAGAAAGCCGCACCCGGCACCACCAAGCGTATCTTCGGTTACATTTTCCAATACAAGTGGCGTGTGGCACTTGTGGTAGTGTGCATTCTCGTCGGTGCCGCGGCCCAGGCCGGATCGTCGCTGTTCCTACAGTCGCTGGTCGATACGTACATTCTGCCCATGGTCGGTGCCACCAATCCTGATTGGATGCCTCTGCTGCGTGCGTTGACGCTTATGGCATGCCTGTATGCGGCCGGCATTTTCTGCAGCTGGCTGTGGCAGTGGGTCATCGTCACCGTGGAACAGGGCACGTTGAAGAAGATCCGCGACGACATGTTCGCCCACCAGCAGACCCTGCCCATCCGCTACTTCGACACCAACGAACACGGCGACATTATGAGCCGCTACACCAACGACACCGACACATTGCGCCAGGCCATCAGCCAATCGTTCCCGCAAATGTTCTCGTCCGCGGTGTCCGCAATCGCCGCGCTCGTCTCCATGCTGTGGCTGTCGGTGCCCGTCACCATTTTCGTGCTCGCATTCACCATGATCCTGTTTGTGGTGGTACGCAAGGTCGTTTCCCGCTCCGGACGTTACTTCGTCAAGCAGCAGATCGCCATCGGCGACGTGAACGCATTCGTGGAAGAAGCGGTCAACGGCCAGAAGGTCATCAAGGTCTTCAACCACGAAGACGCCACCCAAACCACCTTCGACAAGAAGAACGAAGAACTGTTCGAAGCTTCCGCCGAAGCGAACACGTGGGGCAACGTGACCATGCCAATCGTAGGCAACATGGGCTACCTGCTGTACATTCTGCTGGCTATTTTCGGCGGATTTGCTGCGATTAGCGGACTTGGCAACTTCGGATTGTCCGGTACTGGCCCGCTCACCCTGGGTACGCTGATCTCGCTGTTGACGCTGTCCCGCTCTTTCGTGAACCCGCTTGGCCAGGTGTCCATGCAGTTCAACATGGTGATGATGGCGCTTGCAGGCGCATCCCGCATCTTCGCGCTTATGGACGAGCAGCCGGAGGACGACGGCGGTTCCGTGACCTTGGTGAACGTGGAACTCGGCGAAGATGGACGCACCATGACCGAAGTTGACCATGAAACCGGTCACTGGGCGTGGAAGCGCGAGGAAGGCGATGACGGCACCCGTTCGCTCAAGCCGCGCAATCCTTGAGCCGCGTGCCGCCGAAGTGGCCATGAAAGCCCGTGAAACCGCCATTACCTCACCGGACGGTCGCCTCACTCTCCTGCAGGGCGATGTGCGCTTCACCGACGTGAACTTCGGCTATAACCCCGACAAACCGGTGCTGCACGACATCACCTGGTTCGCCAAGCCCGGACAGAAGATCGCATTGGTGGGCGCAACCGGTGCTGGCAAAACCACCGTCACCAATCTGATCAACCGTTTCTACGACATTCAGGACGGCATGATCCTGTATGACGGCATTTCCGTCAAGGGCATCCGCAAGCCGGATCTGCGTCGTTCGCTGGGTGTGGTGCTGCAGGACGTGAACCTGTTCACCGGTACGGTGATGGACAACATCCGCTACGGTCGCCTCGACGCCACCGATGAGGAATGCATCGCCGCCGCGAAGCTCACGAACGCCGACGGCTTCATCCGCATGCTGCCCAACGGCTACCAGACCGTGCTCGAAGGCGACGGCTCCGGCCTGTCCCAGGCCAGCGCCAGTTGATTTCCATCGCACGTGCTGCCGTGGCCGATCCGCCGGCCATGATCCTCGACGAGGCCACCTCGTCCATCGACACCCGTACCGAAGAGGTGGTGCAGGCCGGCATGGACAACCTCATGAAGGTCGTACCGTGTTCGTGATCGCCCACCGCCTCTCCACGGTGCGCAACTCCGACGTGATCATGGTGCTCGACCATGGCCGCATCATCGAACGCGGCTCGCATGACGAGCTCATCGCGCAGAAGGGCGAGTACTATCAGCTCTACACAGGTGCCGTAGAACTCGAATAATCTAATAGTCTCCTGAATTGGAGCGATGCGAGCACACGCTAGCGTTCTACACTAGCCGCGCTTCGATCCCTGTCGGCTGATACCGCCCTTATGGCCGGTGGCTTTGAACGGCACGGATCCTCTGGAAAATCCCTTGCTTTGAAATTGCGATTTTGAAGCAAGGGATTTCTTATTGTCTTTGCCATGCATGGTATTCGGCTGCGGCCAGCCCGCCTTCCGTGAAGGCGGTTCCGTCATACGTTCATGAGACTGCTGCATGAGCAGCGATTATAATTGGCTTGCGTAATCGTTGCATAAATCTCGCTTGGTTTGTCGTTATGTCAATAATAGGTTATCCTTTCATGGGTAAACGATTTACTAAATTGGAGAGCGAGACATGGCGACGATTAAAGAGATTGCGCAACGTACCGGGTTTTCTCAGGCTACGGTGTCTCGACTTCTGAACGGTGATCCCACCCTATCGGTGCGTGAAGAGACTCGTCGCAAGATCATTCAGGCGAGCGAGGACCTCGGCTATAGCGTGCAGACCAAGCGCATCGTCATCCCTCATGAGGTTGCATTGCTTGACAATGAAAAGTCCGACGAGGCGTTGCGGGACTCCTATTTCACCGATTTGCGTTCAGCGCTCGAACGCAATGCGGAACAGCAACGCATGGAAATGACGGTGTTCCACAATCTCGACGATATGATCGCTCGCAGTTCCAAATTCGACGGGTTCATGGCGATCGGCGCCGACCAGATCAGCGAGGAAGACTTGGAGCGGCTGCATAGGGCCATGCCGTATGGCGTGTTCATTGACGTGAATCCGGCGCCGAATCTGTTCGATTCCGTGCAGCCTGATTTGCAGCAGACCATGCATGATGCGGTCGCGGCCTGTGCTGCCAAGGGCATGAAGCGCGTTGGATTCATCGGAGGCAAGGGCTGCCTGATGAACTTTTATGAGGTCGATGAGGAGAATCGCGCCACATATTTCCGTCGTGAGGCAAGGCGTTTCGGTATTCAATCCGACGGATTGGTGTATTCCGACGGCTTGTTCACCGTGAGCAACGGCCGTGCGTTGGGGGAGCAATTCGTGCGCGACCATAATGGCGTGCTGCCTGATGCCGTGATCGTAGCTGCCGATGTGATTGCGGTTGGCGTGCTGCAGGCGTTCAATGCGGTTGGCGTGCTGGTGCCGCGCGATATCAGCGTGATCAGCATTAACAATCAAACGATTTCGCAGTTGACCTCGCCGCCGTTGAGCACATTCTCCATCGATCAGAACGAGCTTGCGCGTGTGGCGACGCTGATGTTGGGTGATGCCATTTCCGGCAAACGCACGATTCGTCAGCATGCGTACCTGTCGACGTCGCTGGTGGTGCGCGATAGTTTTGTGCCGGCAAAATAGCGGTTATTTCTTTACTTCTGTATAGTAATCGGGCTATTTCCAGATTGGCTTGGTTTCGTTTCGACGTGGAAGCTTTTGCATATCGTAAATATCGATTTTGGTAAAAGCTGCCACAAGATAATGCGACAGTTTGCCTATTTTGTTGTGTAAATGGCGGAAAAATAACGTTTTTAGCTATCTTTCGAACAGAAGCTCACAAAATATGACACGCCGATAGGCGATATGTTCAGTGATAAATTTTACTAACTTTAGGTAAGGGGATATACTGATAGTTAGGTCAAGGAAGGACCTGTATCTGACTTCTAAGGAGAAGCAAAGATGGGAAATGGCAACAACGGTTCCAAAGGCGGGAACCTCTTGTCTCGCGTGGCGTACTCGTTCGGTAACGTCGGCCAGTCCGCGTTCTACAACGCACTGAGCACCTATTTCATCGTCTACGTGACGAGCTCGCTGTTCTCTGGCGTCGATAAGAGCGTCGCCACCAAGCTGATTGGCATCATCACCGGCCTGGTCGTGGTGATTCGTATCGCAGAAATCTTCATCGACCGCTGCTGGGCAACATCATCGACAACACCAACACCAAGTGGGGTCGCTTCAAGCCGTGGCAGCTCATCGGTGGTACCGTTTCCGCCATCCTGCTGGTGCTCGTCTACACTGGTCTGTTCGGTCTGGTGAACGTGAATACTACCCTGTTCATCGTGCTGTTCATCATCACCTTCATTGTGCTCGACGTGTTCTACTCGCTGCGTGACATTTCCTACTGGGGTATGATCCCGGCATTGAGCTCCGACTCCCACGAGCGCTCCACCTACACCGCACTCGGCTCCTTCGGCGGCTCCATCGGCTACAACGGTCTGACCATCGTGGTCATCCCGATCGTCACCTACTTCAGCTGGGTGTTCACCGGCAAGTACGTCGAAAGCCAGTCCGGCTGGACCTGCTTCGCCATCATCGTGGCCATCCTCGGCATCCTCACCGTGTGCTCCGTGGCGTTCGGCACCAAGGAAAGCACCACCACGCTGCGTGCCAAGCCGAAGACAACGGCGGCCCGCTGCAGGCCTTCAAGGCTCTGGCCCAGAACGATCAGCTGCTGTGGGTTGCCTTGAGCTACCTGCTGTACGCCATCGCCAACGTGGCCACCACCGGCGTGCTCATGTACCTGTTCAAGTACATCCTCGACAACACCGCCGCATACTCCATCGTGGGCGTCATCCCGGTCATCACCGGCTTGGTTATGGCTCCGCTGTACCCGATCCTGAACAAGCGCATTCCGCGCCGCTACCTGTACTTGGGTGGCATGGTGCTCATGATCGTCGGCTACCTGCTGTTCGCCGTCGGCTCCAGCAATCTGGCAATGGTCATCGTCGGTCTGGTCTTCTTCTACCTGCCGCAGACTTTCATTCAGATGACCGCCATCCTGTCGCTGACCGACTCCATCGAATATGGTCAGCTCAAGAACGGCAAGCGTAACGAGGCCGTCACCCTGTCCGTCCGCCCGATGCTCGACAAGATCGCAGGCGCATGCTCCAACGGTATCGTCGCTTCATCGCCGTAGCCGCAGGCATGATCGGTGACGCAACCGCCGCGGATATGACCGCCGCGAACATCGGCATGTTCAAGGTCTGCGCATTCTACGTGCCGCTGGGCATCATCGTGCTGAGCCTGCTCGTGTTCCTCTTCAAGGTGAAGATCACCGAGAAGATGCACGACGAGATTGTCGAAGAGCTCGAAGCCAAGCTTGCTTCCGGTGAAATCTCCGAATGATCGAACATAGTATGTTCTAAAAATACATATTGAAAATACGATTACAATGCCGATACTGATGGGCTGTCAGTATCGGCATTTCTGTTGTATGTAATCCTACATAAGAGCTATTGTGAATCGTCATGAAACCTATTGTGAAATAGTCCATAATCATGCAAAACAAGCGAAAATAGTTCGCGCTGCATGCTATAGTGACAACCGAAATGCGAGCGATGATCCGTTATCAGCGGGGAGCTTCCGGAAGAACGGTCGCGTGAGCGACTTATTAGACCCGGCGGGAAGGCCCGAATAGCCGAACATACAGCGGTCGCACGTATATTTGAAAGTGCGGCAAACGAGGTGGTACCGCGGTGGCGGCGTCCAGCAGACGTTACGGCCATCGTCCTCGTAGGAGATAGATAGCAAGAACCTACGAGGAGATACGGTGAGCGAAAACAACGTGTATCCGAAGGCAGCTGCGGGTGAGCAGAGCGCCAATGTAGCGCCGAACCCCAGTTTCCCGAAGCTGGAAGAATCCGTCCTTGATTATTGGGAGAAGGACGACACTTTCCAGAAGTCCATTGAACGCCGTCCTTCCGGCGATCACAGCCAGAACGAATTCGTGTTCTTCGACGGTCCGCCGTTCGCCAACGGCCTGCCGCATTACGGCCACCTGCTGACCGGTTACGCCAAGGATGTGATTCCGCGTTACCAGACCATGAAGGGCCACAAGGTCAATCGTGTGTTCGGCTGGGATACGCACGGTCTGCCGGCCGAGCTTGAAGCCCAGAAGGAACTGGGCATCGACTCGGTCGATCAGGTCAAGGAAATGGGTATCGACAAGTTCAACGACGCCTGCCGTGCCTCCGTGCTCAAGTACACCAACGAGTGGAAGGACTACGTGCACCGTCAGGCACGTTGGGTCGATTTCGAGCATGGCTACAAGACGCTGAACATCCCATACATGGAATCCGTGATGTGGGCGTTCAAGCAGCTGTACGACAAGGGCCTCGCATATCAGGCTACCGCGTGCTGCCGTACTGTCCGAAGGATCAGACGCCGCTTTCCGCGCACGAGCTGCGCATGGACGCCGACGTGTATCAGGATCGTCAGGACACCACCGTGTCCGTGGCCGTGAAGCTGCGCGACGAGGAAGACGCCTATGCGGTGTTCTGGACCACCACGCCGTGGACCGTTCCCACCAACTTCGCCATCGTGGTCGGCGCAGACATCGACTATGTGGAAGTGCGTCCGACCGAAGGCAAGTTCGCGGGCAAGAAGTTCTACCTGGGCAAGCCACTGCTCGGCTCCTACGCCAAGGAACTCGGCGACAACTATGAGATCGTGCGCGAACTCAAGGGTGCCGAGATGGAAGGCTGGCGCTACTACCCGGTGTTCCCGTACTTCGCAGGCGACGAGAACGCCGTCGAGGGCAAGGTTCCGGTCCGGAAGGCTATCAGATCTTCACCGCCGACTATGTCGATACCGTTGAGGGTACCGGTCTCGTGCACCAGGCTCCGTACGGCGAGGACGATATGAACACGCTCAACGCTAAGGGCATCAAGAGCGTTGACGTGCTCGACGCGGGCTGCAAGTTCACCGCGCTGTGCCCGGACTACGAGGGCATGTACGTGTTCGATGCGAACAAGCCGATCCTGCGTAACCTGCGTGCCGGCGACGGTCCTCTGGAGCGTATTCCGGAAGACCAGCGCGCGATCCTTTTCCAGGAGAAGAGCTACGTACACTCTTACCCACACTGCTGGCGTTGCGCCACGCCGCTCATCTACAAGCCGGTGAGCTCGTGGTTCGTGTCCGTCACCAAGATCAAGGACCGTCTGCTCGAACTGAACCAGGAAATCAACTGGATTCCGGGCAATGTGAAGGACGGCCAGTTCGGCAAGTGGCTGGCCAACGCCCGTGACTGGTCGATCTCCCGCAACCGTTTCTGGGGTTCGCCGATTCCGGTGTGGGTTTCCGATGATCCGAAGTATCCACGCGTTGACGTGTACGGTTCGTTGGACGAGCTGAAGGCTGATTTTGGCGATTATCCGCGCGACCATGAGGGCAATGTCAACATGCACCGCCCGTACATCGACGAGCTGACCCGCGTCAACCCGGACGATCCGACCGGCAAGAGCCACATGCACCGCATCAGCGACGTGATGGACTGCTGGTTCGAATCCGGTTCGATGAGCTTCGCTCAGTACCACTATCCGTTCGAAAACAAGGAAACCTTCGAACAGCACTTCCCGTGCGACTACATCGTGGAATACATCGGCCAGACCCGTGGCTGGTTCTACGTGCAGCACGTCATGGCCACCGCCCTGTTCGACAGGCCGGCGTCAAGAACGTGATCTGCCACGCATCGTGCTCGGTTCCGACGGCCAGAAGATGTCGAAGCACCTGCGCAACTACCCGGACGTGAACGGCGTGTTCAACGACTTCGGCTCCGACGCCATGCGTTGGTTCCTCATGAGCTCGCCGATCCTGCGCGGCGG
>ENA-OUNI01000297-OUNI01000297.1-human-gut-metagenome-genome-assembly--contig:-NODE-297-length-23342-cov-9.560715_pt1 | contig 23342 bp, 33 predicted proteins | sample MGYA00242499_ERZ504580 | MGnify/ENA primary metagenome ERZ504580 (study PRJEB26092, sample SAMD00036315) | human gut metagenome | host: Homo sapiens | study: EMG produced TPA metagenomics assembly of... | reverse complement strand
CTGAAATGGTTGATAAGGGTCTTGAGGAGATTCAGGAGAAAAATAATGTGGGTCAAAAACTGCATAATAGCACCGCCTTTCATGGATGGTGGATAAAAACGCGGCTTGGAGCACGGACATTTAATAAAACTGCAAGCTGCAGAGGGCTTTCCGCTGCTGCTCAAGCCGCCGTATGGAACAATGCCCTCATTTCATCTATCATTTTTGATTGATGAATGATAGATGAAATGATATGAGCAAACACAAAAAGTGTTCGACGGAAACAAAAAAGCCGACTGCTTTTCGGCAATCGGCAAATCATAATCAAAGCTATATAGCTGTTTTTATAAGTCGCGAACAGGAACCTTATGATAAACATCAAGGATGCGTTTTTCTCCATTTCGCCAAAAGGGGTTCATATAATAACAATCGCATTCTTTACAATACCAAATGTATTCAGCTTCTCCGTTGATCTCTAATGTGAATGCCTTCATTTTTAGAAGCGGATGCCACGGGCAATGTTTCTGAAGCTTTTCTTTTTGACGATCAGCTTTGCAAAGTCCAAAAAGCTTACCACATTTTAGAGGGGGCGGATTAAACTTAAAACGACTATCAATGGGATTTTCTATATAATCATTGAAGTTTGATAATCCAAGTTGATTGAGAGGTCTATAATGAAGCCCTGCATTATGTTGATTTTTTGCCATTATAACAATCCTTTCTCAAGCAAGCATTTTGCCCTCCAGATAGGAGCAGCGGAGATAATCAGGATTGGTGTAGTATACGTTGGAATTGAAATCGGAGATCTCATCCGTGATAAACGACGAAAAAACATCCAGAATTGCCTGTGCAGCATCTTCATCTTTCATGGTGGACAGCACCAGCCCCTGATACAGCATTCCGATGGAGGTTGCAGAAGGGACCGTATAGCGGCACTCCGCAGCAGTATCAAAATCCCCATCCGGGATGTTGAGATCTTCAATCAGCTCATCTGAAACCTGCTCAAAGGACAGACAGTGGTTTACTTCTGCCAGCCGGAGCTGCCGTTCGATGCCGGCTTTTGTGAAGTGACGAATCACATCCTGCCGATGATTTTTGGTCTTACGGGCGATGGTCTCGATCAGGCTGCAAACGTAGAGAACATCATTTTTCTGCTTTTCGGTCATGGATGGATTCACTCCTCTCAAAGGTCAGGCAGTGCAAAGCGTTTACGGTATGAAAGCTGATCTGGTGTGTTGGATGCTTGAACTTCGCCAATGCCCAAAATGCTTCACGGCTGATCTGCCCGGACGTAAATCCATTGACATAGTCCCAGATGGTGTCATCTGCCATGGGACCCTCCACAATATCATAGGGATGGGTTTCGCCTGCACGACATTTTGCAATGAAATCCAGCCATTCGTCCGACATTTCAGGGAAACGCAGGATTTTCAGGTCAGGATTCTCTACATAGCGATAGACGTTCACAATACCATCGGCAGAACGGCGGTCTGCCCAGCGGTAGGCTTGTTGATAGCTGTTCGTGCAGTAGAATCCCCAAGAAAAGTCCTTTGTATACCGTGTGATGCGGATTTCGGGATAGACAACTTCTTCTTTACTGCCATGATACAATAAAATCTCGCTCATCTGATTCACCTTCTGTATGTGAGATCGTTACTATGGCTTTCCTTATTATAAATATGTACCGGGCGGCAATCGCGCCCGCTGTTCTTAACCGAACAGACCGCTCAGCAGGGGAATCAGGGTAATGCCCACCAGAGCAACGCCGCCGCCAGCCATGAGCTGCTTCATGCCCTGACTCTTGCTGCCGGGGTTGTCGTTACCATAACCTTCCAGCAGGTTGATGGCACCCCAAACGCGAGACCGGCACCCAGAGCGACAACCAGAGTCTGAAGAACTTCGATAGCAGAGTTGAAGAATTCCATAGTCTTTTCTCCTTTATTATAAAGCGTTTCCGGTCGTTTGTACACACCCGAAATCTTGTAGTTTTACGTTGCATAACCGCAGCAAGGCTGATTTTCTGGTGCACCTTTCTGACCGGGATAAAAATAAAACCGCCTACCGGGTCAGGCAGACGGGAGCGAATCAGCATCCACCACGATGAACTCATCTCCGGGTTGGATTTTTTCTTTGCGGTTCAGATATTTTTCAATATCGAAGGTGTTTTTGGGGTCGTAGTCCGAGGTCAGCTTGTAGTTAGGGTGCTGGGTCAGGTCGTACTTGTCGCTCAAAAACGGTCTGACGCCACGCAACTGCAAAATACACTTGCCGCCGTCCAGCACCGCCAGCTCGTCCCGGCTCAACAATTCGTGGCCCATCTTTTGGAACGTAGTGCCGTAACTGGGGCTATTGCCACGGGTGTCTGAGGTGTTGAAGGCGTCGATGGTCTCCTTGCCCAGCATCTCGGACAAGTCTTTCAGGGTGGTCGGCTCACTGCCGCCGAGGAAAATCTGGCTGTCCATGTTGCCCACAATGGTATCCGCGTTATCCTTGTAAATGGCTTTCAACTGGCTTCTCGCCTGCAAAACAAGGCAGGCGGAGATCTCACGGCTGCGGATGGTGGCCACCAGCTTTTCCAGATTGGGAATCTGCCCGATGTTGGCGCACTCGTCGATGAGACACCGTACATGAACGGGCAGCTTGCCGCCGTATACATCATCTGCCTTGTCGCACAGCAGATTGAAAAGCTGGGTGTAGACCATGCTGATGAGGAAGTTGAAGGTGCTGTCCGTATCGCTCATGATGAGGAACAATGCCGTTTTCTTATCGCCCAGCGTGTCCAGTTGCAGCTCATCGTACATAGTGAGGTCACGCAGCTCTTGGATGTCGAAGGGGGCTAATCTGGCACCACAGGAAATGAGGATGGATTTTGCGGTCTTGCCGGCAGCCAGCTTGTAAAGTTTGTACTGCCGCCCGGCAAAGGAATTGGGCTTCTTTTTCGCCAGTTCTTCAAACAGCAGATCCACCGGGTTCTGATATTCCTCGTCATCCTCCAGCACCTGCATGGTGTTGAGCATTTCCAGCAGGGTGGCGAAATTTTGCTCCTCCACCGGGGCTTCATAATGCAGATAGGCGATCAGGGCAGTGAGCAAAAGACGTTCGCTTTTCTCCCAAAATGGGTCCCCACCGGACCCTTCGCCTTTGGTGTTGGTCATCAGGGTTGTGACCAGTTTGAGAATGTCCTTTTCGCTGTGGACATAGGCGAAGGGGTTATAGTGCATGGACTTTTTGAAGTTGATGGTGTTCAGGATTTTCAGCTTGTAACCGTTTTTCAGAAGTGCGTTCCCGCACTCGACCACGATACTACCTTTCGGGTCAGTGACCACATAGGAACTATGACATTGTAAAAGGTTGGGTTTAAGCCAAAATCTCGTCTTGCCGCTGCCGGAGCCTCCCACCACCAGCACATTTTTGTTCCGGGCGTTTTTGGGGTCCGGTGGGCGGTTGGACATCATCAGCCGTTCCGTTTTGGTCAGGATGATGTTGTCTGCAAACTTGGGTGCCATGAACGGCTCAATATCCTTGGCGGTGCCCCACCGGGCAGAGCCGTACTCCATGCCGTGGCGGTACTTCTTGGCGTTTTTTCCACGCAAATAGACCGCCAGCCGTAACCCTGCACCGCAGCACAAGCCCACCAGCAAATCGAGCGGATGCAAGCTGGGCAGCGGGTTCGCAAACGCCACCGGAACGGTGCCCATCATCGCCATGATCTTATCCCCCAGCTCTTTGCCCTCGGCAAGCCGCCACGCTTCGCCAATGTTGGTTGCCACCAGCCCCAGCAAAATATAGGCAGATACAGTGCCAGCAGCTTTGTCAGCTTTTTCGTGGTCACAGTCCACGCTCCTGTTCCTTATGCCGGACTTTGCCGGGGAGTTCTGCCGCCGCCTGCACCAGTTTATGCAGTTTTGCCAGCACCGAGGGGCGTTTGTCCTTGTTGAGCAGGGATGCCGAATATTCCTTGAACGCCGAATGGAAGGCTTCTGCGTCCGGGGCTTTGAAAAAGACCAGATACCGGGGCGGCACCTCGGAATTGTCCTTGCGGATAGCATAGTCGATGCCGTACTTTTTGGCATAGCGTTCCAGCCCACGGATGCCGGTCTTGCTGATCTCCACGCTGGACACACCCCGGTTTTGCCGCAGAAGGGTGCGGATGCTTTGCTTACCTTGGGATGCTTTGGACTGGTACAGCCGAAACGCCGCTTTTACTGCCCGCAGGACGGTCCGGGCGGACAGCTTTGTGGTGGAGATCATAATGTTGAATGATTTCTGTTCGATTTCTTCCTGCACTGCCGTCACCTCCCACGCAACAGGATGCTTTTAGCGGTCATGCTCTGCCGTAGGCTTGGTGCGAGACTTTTCTGCCGGAGGTTCATCGGGCACCGGCAGCACCAGCAGGCGGTTGCCCAGTTTCAGAAAGGCTTCCGGCTGATGGAAAAGCTGCTCGTACTTCTGTGCCAGTTCCGGGGTCAGGGATGCAAAATCCTCCTCGCCCAGTCCCACCACCAGAAAGGTCCCGGCAACGGCATCGTACATCTGCCGTCCTCGTCCCGCAGGGCACGGTTCAACGGCAGTCCCATGAGCTTGCCGTCGTCATGGCAGATGATAGCCACCGGGTCTGCAAAGGGGTAAACAGCATCAATCGAGCCGCCCACAGCCTGCTGCAAGGCTTTCAGGTCGTTGTCAATCTCGACCTGCTGCGGTTGCTGTCCCGGCGCAATTTTCAGCACCGACAAGGTGTTCTCGTTCTGTTCCATTATCGTCCTCCTCGAATTTGATAGAAATCTCCTGCCCGGCATGGGCGGCGTTCAACAGAGCTGCCACGAAGAAGCCGAAAAAAGCGCCGGCTTCAAAAAATGCGAAACCGATAAAAAAGTTCAGCATGGCACACCTCACTCCATGCAGATGCAGGGCAACTTCTGGTCATCTGCCATCAGGGTGATGCTGTGGCTTGCCAGATACTTCTGGAACAGGTAGACCTCATCAATGGTCAGCGAGATGACCTCGCCATCCATGTTGGTGCGAACAAGAATCACCGGGCCGGTCAGGTAGTGCTTTCCGCCCATCTTTAGCACCTGCGCCGGGTTGTAGCAGAGCAGCAGCGAGGTGTTGGGAAGGTTCAGGCAGGCATCATCCTCCTCAAAGCAGGGCAGGATGCCGGGAGCCTCGTCCAGCGTGATGATGGTCAGCTCCATATCCGGGGCAATGGCAGCGAGATAGACTTCACCAGGCTTTTTTCTGCCGTTCAGAATCGTGTAGATGCGAGTATCAATGGTGACTTTCTCGGAACGGATGTGAGTGGTAGTAAAGTTCATAGACGTTTCCTCCAAAATTTTGCAAAATAAAAGACCCGGAACTGGGTCTTTTGGTTCAGTCTGCGATCAGCGCGCTTCTTCCTGCTTCTTCTGTTTTGCCTGTTGCTTTTTAGTTGCCACTGGTCGAGCAGCTTGATGATGATGCTTTCCATCTGCCGGGGCGTGTAATTGCGTGGAAAGTATTTCCGCAGGGTTTCGTTTTTGATGGTCACGGTGTCCAGTTCGCTTTTCTTTTCCTCATTCATAATGTTGTAGACTGCATCATAGTCAAACTCACCCTGCTGCGCCAGCTTTTTTATCCGAATGGCTTGTGAAAGAGATGGTGCGTTCTGGGAAGCATCCATTGCTTCTAAAAAACCTGTTGCTGTTTTTCGTCCAGATAGGACAGTTCTACCGCAGGGTTAAAAGAGATTTTTTTCTCGTCCACCATGTCGAGCAATTCAGGGACAAGGTTCGTCAGGCGCACAAAACGCTGGACTTGATTGCGACTTTCGCCTGAATCTTTTGCTACTTTTTCATCGGCTCTCAACTTCGTCCCAACTTGGGACGAAGTTAAATCTGACCTAGCACCTTGATTTTTTATTGCATCCAGCTTCATCTTGTACGCAAATGCCCGCTCGCTGGGCAGGATGTGTTCTCTCTGCAAATTGGAATCGACCATCAATATCGTGGCGGCATCATCCTCCATATTTCGCACAATGACAGGCACGGTGTCCAGATTTGCAAGCTCTGCGGCGTGTTTCCGACGGTGCCCGGAGATGATTTCATAGCCACCCTCCGGGCGTGGGCGGGTGATCAGCGGAGACAACACGCCGTACTGCTCTACGCTTTCTACGGTGCGCTGCATGGACTCGTCATCCAAGACCTTAAAGGGATGGTCTTTGAAGGGGAACAGTTCTCCAATGGGAATCTGCTGCACCTGCTCCCGCTGCTGTTCCTGTCGGGATTCTTCCGTGGAGAAAATGTCATCTGCCCCTTTCAGCGACACGCTTAAGCTGCTTTTCGGCATTCGCCAGCACCTCCTTCGTCAGAGATTGGTAGGCTTCTGCCACCTTACCTTTGGGGTCGTGCTGGAAAATGCTTTTGCCCACTGCACTGATTTCCGCAGCACGGACAGACCGGGGAATGGTCTGGTCGAACACCTTGATCTTGCTGCCGTAAGCACCCCGAATCAGGTTGTCGATCTGCTGTCCGTAGTTGGTGCGGCTGTCTGTCATGGTCAGCAGGATGCCCTCGATTTTCAATTTCGGGTTGATCTGCCGCCGGACCTTCTGCACCGTCTGTAAAAGCTGTTCCAGACCTTTTGCGGACAGATACTGCGCCTGCACGGGAATCAGGGTGGTGTCTGCCGCTGCCAAGGCATTGACGGTCAGCATCCCAAGGGAAGGAGTGCAGTCCAGCAGAATAAAATCGTACTCCCGCTTGGCACTGTCCAGCACCTGTTTCAACATCTTTTCCCGGTTCATGCAGTTGACGAGAGACACTTCCAGCCCTGCCAGTTCGATGTTAGCAGGGATCAGGTCAACGCCCTCTGCATGGTGCAGGATGCCTTCACCGGGCGGAATACTCTGATCGTCCATGCTTTTGCCATCAGGGTGGAAAGGGTGGTGGGCAGTTCATCGGGCTGCTGCCAGCCCATGCTGATGGTCAAGCTGCCCTGCGGGTCAGCGTCCACCAGTAGGACTTTTTTGCCCTCCATCGCCAGCCCGATGCCCAGATTTTCACAGGTGGTGGTCTTGCCGGTGCCGCCTTTCTGGTTGACGATGGCTATTGTGGTTGCTTTCTTTGAAATTTTCATCACCTCCGCATCGCTAAGTCGTGGTTGGTTTGGTTCTGGTAGGAAAGTTGCATCGTGGTGGGTGCGTTGTACAGAGAAGCGAGCAGGTATTGTTTCATGTTTCGGATCGGGCTGCTGTTCTCTGCAAGGCACTTCAGCACAAAGCGGATGTGGTCGGCGTTCAACTTCATAAACCGACTGCATACCACCTCGGCGGGCTTATCGTCCCCAGCAATGTGCAGCAGCTTACGGTTGGTAGCGCAGGTGTCCACCAGCAAGTCTACGATCTGGTAGATAATGTCCTCGTCATCCGGGCAGAGCCGGAGCAAAAGGTCTATCTCCAAAGACTGAGAAAAATATTCTTCCAGTTGGGTGCGTTTGCTCATCCCATCCGCTTCTTCAGAATAGAATGGATCAGTCTCACTCATTTCAGTATCATTCTCTTTAGTCTTATTACATCGTGATTTTGAAGGGTCTTGACTTGCGTTTTTGAAGCCTCCAGAATCGTGAAAATCACGATTTTGGAATATTGATTTTGACGATTCTGCCGAAAAGTTCTTCACATACACCAAACTTGGCTTTCCCAGACCTCTGCGTTTTCGTTCAATCAGACCAAACTTTTCGAGTTCCCGGAGCAGCTTGGTCGCTTTGTTGTCTGCGCAACACAACGCCCTCTTGACATCCTCTATCGTGAAGATAATGAACACCCGGTTCTGCTCGTCCAGCCAGCCGTTTTTCACAGACAGGCTCATGCGGTCCAGCAGGATGCCGTACAGGGTTTTTGCATCGGTGGACAGACTCTGGAACCGTGGCTCCTGAAAAAGAGCCTTGGGAATGCGGTAGAACGAAAACAGTTCTCCGGCTTGTCCGTAAAAGTAGTCAAGGGTCATGTGGCTTTTTCAACGTTTTGCTCCAGCTTGTGTTCAAAAAATCAACCGCCTTTCGTTTGAAAATAAAAAGCGCACTCTTTTCTTATTGAAAAGTGGTGCGCTATGTAATATAATGGCTATATAATTTAGCTATCCAAAAGATAGTCGATGAGATATTCTTTCGGAATCATGAAAGATCGTCCGACTTTCAGGCAGCGAATTCTATGTTGATGGATTCTTCTGATGATGGCAGTCTGGCTTTTGAAACCGAGTAAAGTTGTTGCTTCTTCGACAGACAGCACATCAGGATAGTTCACAAATAATTTTTTATAATACTCTTTTGCTTGATTTTGATTCATTATCCTTGACTTTCCTTTCGTTTTGTGCCTAAGCAGAGGAGCGTTTTGCCCTGCATCCCTCCTGAACATCCCTCCAATTTCCATTTGGGTGGTCCAAACCGAAAAAACAGAGTAGAGGAAAAACGCATCGAAAAATCGTGGATATTTCAAATTATTGTTCGTTGAGGCGTGAATTTTGCCTTTGCACAGTGGGAACCAGATATCACTAGATATCACTGGATGACACCAGATGGAAGATGCGGATAAAAACTCAAAATCCCTTGTGCTAATAACACGTGTGGGTTCGACCCCCACCACCGGCATAAAAAGGAAGCCCTCCAGCTTGTCTGGGGGGCTTTCTTTTTATCTGCGGCGTGTGAGCGGGTCGAACAGCACGACCCTGCACAGCAGGGGAGCAATCAGCCCTGCGGGCTGTTGCTCAGTGCGCGGGAGACCCCCACCACCGGCATAAAAGCCCATCAGGCATTCGCCCAATGCCGTTAAGTTAAGAGGCTAAAGAAAAATAGACTTCATCGAAAAGATGAGGTCTATTTTTTTTTGAAAAAGATCAGAAACAAATTTTGCGCACCCTTTGCCGGATATGCCAAGGCCCCCACAGAACACGGGATCTGCAGGGGCCTTGCGGGCAATATTTTTACAGCATTTTGACCGCCAGTGCTTCACTGGTGCGATCCTGTGCGGCGTTGGCATTTTCGGGGTCGTCCATGGTGTAGCGCAGCACCAGCACTTCAGCCACATACAGCAGCGCCACCTTGACCGGGATGTTGCCGGAGTCCAGCGGGCTTTCCTGCGCACCACACAGCAGCACGATATCCGCCAGCTTTGCGCCGGGCGAATCCTCATAATGGGTGAGCAGAATGATCTTTGCGCCCGCCGCCTTGGCCGCGCGCAGCGTTTCCAGCATATCGCGGGTAGCGCCGGAATAGGAAACGAACAGCACCACATCCTCCGGGGTCATCAGGCTGGCCGTGATCAGCTGCATATGGCTATCGCCTGCCGTGCGGAACTTGGTGGAGATGCAGGCAAAGCGGGCGCAGATATCATTTGCAATATACATGCTGCCGCCCTGACCAAGGCAGTACACCTGCCGGGCCTTGTGCATCAGCTCCGAAGCCTTGTCCACCGCCTCCGGCGAAAGATTGTTCTGGGTGCCGTTGATGGTAGTCATCAGCAGGGCGCTGGCGTGCTCGCACAAAGTTGCCGTGTCGGCATCCGGCTCCGGCACATGCTGGTTGACCAGTGCACCGGTGGCGTTGGCCTGCGCCAGCGCAATGCGCATTTCATGATAGCCCTCAAACCCCAGCGCCCGGCAGAAGCGGAACACCGTTGCCTCTGCCACACAGCACTCCTTTGCCAGCGAGGAGATGGACAGATACTGTGCCTCTGCCGCGTGCTGCACAAGATAGTCCGCCACGGTGCGGCCCGATTTTGTCAGGTCGCCCTGATGCTGCTGCAGCAGCTCCCAAAAATTCGTTGCCATTTTTCTTTTTCCTCTTTTCCGGCGCAGCAGTCCACCGACCCGGATCAGCTGCCGACCGTTTCATTCACCTTTATAAAAAGTATAAAAGAATCGTCCCCGCTTCGCAAGAGACGCATTGCCCACATTTTGGCCCGCAGTTCTGTGCAGAGCACACAGTTTTGGCGGAAAAAACGGCCATTTTGTGAAAATATCTTTCAATTTTACATTTTTGTTTAGAAAAACATTTTCACTATCGTTTTTGTGGGTTTGTACCATTTTGTAATAGTTTCAGAAGAGTAAAGCAAGATTTTCTTTGCATTTCAACATATATCCCACACTTTTGTGCACAATGCACACTGTCATTCTGAAAATTTATGAAAACCATGAATGGACAAAATGAAAATATTTTTCTATAATGGAGCCATCAAGAGCGGCCGCTGGCACGGCAGGCCGCCAACAACGTGAAGCATCTTGAATGCGAAGGAGAAACTACTATGAAAAACTGCATTTCCCGCCGTTCGTTCCTGAAGGCCGCTGGCATTCTGGGCGCAGCCGGCGCTCTGGCCGCATGCGGCGGCTCTTCTGCAAGCACCAGCACTGCTGCTTCCACCGCAGGTTCTACCGCTGCAAGCGCAGCTGCTTCTTCCACCAGCATCAAGCTGTGGACATACCCCATCGGCGGCTGGGGCAATGACGAGACCGTTCAGGGTCTGGTTTCCAGCTTCAACGCAAAGTATCCTGACATCAAGGTCACTGTGGAGTATCTGGACTACACCAACGGCGACGATCAGGTGAACACCGCCATCGAGGGTGGCAGCGCACCTGATCTGATCATGGAAGGTCCCGAGCGTCTGGTTGCAAACTGGGGCGCAAAGGGCGTTATGGCTCCGCTGAACGACCTGTGGACCGACGATGCCAAGAAGGACATTTACGAGTCCGTTGAGTCCGCCTGCAAGGACACTGCCGGCAACTACTACGAGTATCCCCTGTGCATGACCGCACACTGCATGGCCGTGAACATGACCAAGGTCAAGGAAGTGGGCGCTGACCAGTACATTGATACCGACAAGCATACCTGGAGCACCGACGGCTTCCTGAAGACCGTTGATGCCCTGTACAACGGCGGTTACGAGAACGTTGCAGCCATCTACTGCGCAGGTCAGGGCGGCGACCAGGCACCCGCGCCATCATCAACAACATGTACGGCGGCACCTTTACCGATGCAGCCCACACCAAGTACACTGCCGACTCCGCCGAGAACATCAAGGCGATCCAGACCCTGCACGACACCAAGGGCATCAACTTTGACGCTTCCATCGCAGGCGGCGACGAGATCACCCTGTTCCGCAACGGCACCCTGCAGATGGCATTCTGCTGGAACATTGCACAGCAGGCCAACAGCGACAACAACGCCGCCGGTCTGACCAACGATGGCGACGAGATCTTCCCCATGGCCTTCCCCACCGACAGCGGCGACCCGAAGCTGTGCGGCGGCATCTGGGGCTTCGGCATCTTTGATAACGGCGACGAGGCCAAGATCGAAGCAGCCAGGACCTTCATCGACTTCATCGCTGCCGACCCCGATCAGGTCAAGGACAGTGTGCTGGCTTCCACCTACTTCCCGGTCCGCACCAGCGTGGGCGATATCTACGCCGACAACGAGATCATGAGCGAGTACAGCAAGTTCATGGCTTATCTGGGCGACTACTACCAGATCACTCCGGGCTGGGCAACCGCACGTACCGAGTGGTGGAACATGCTGCAGCGCGTCGGCTCCGGTGAGGATGTCGAGACTGCGTCAAGACCTTTGTGGACAACGCAAACGCTGCTGCACAGGCATAAGCCCATCCACTCTGCCGGGGGCAGATAATTATTGACGCTTCGCCCCTTCCTCGAAGATCCCGACGAGGGAGGGGCTTTATTTGTAAAAAAAAATCATAACCGAAAGGAACGGTGATTCTCTTGGCTGCAAAAACGGCGATCAAAGAGCCTAAGCGCAGCAGTGCGCTGGTACGGCGCGAGACCTTCGCTTCCTATTGCTTCCTGCTGCCCAGCCTGATCTTCTTTCTGGGCTTCGTCATTTACCCCATGGTGCTGTGCGTGGTGACCAGCTTCTTCGATTCCACCATGAACCGTGCCGATATCTTTGTGGGCCTTGCAAACTATAAGGAACTGTTCACAGACCCCATCTTTCTGGGTGCCTTAAAGAACACCTTCATCATCGTGGTGGTGTCCGTGCCCGTGACCTGTGCCTTCTCGCTGTGGGTTTCCTCTGCCATCGTAGACCTGCCCGAGTGGGCTACCAGCCTTTTCCGCTGCGTGTTCTACCTGCCCGTGGTCACCGGCTCTGTGGCTGTTACCGTGGTGTGGAAGTGGATGTACAACAACTACTATGGCATCTTCAACTATCTGGGCAAGACTCTGGGCCTCATTGACAAGAACATCAACTGGCTGGGCGATGAGCGCTTTGCTCTGGGCTGCATCATCCTGATCCTGCTCACCACCTCTGTGGGCCAGCCCATCGTGCTGTACGTTTCCGCTCTGGGTAATGTGGACCAGTCCATCGTGGAAGCCGCAGAAGTGGACGGTGCCACCGATTTCCAGTGTTTCTGGAAGATCAAGTGGCCCGCCATCATGCCCACCACCCTGTACATTCTGGTCATTACCACCATCAACTCCTTCCAGTGCTTTGCGCTGATCCAGCTGCTGACTTCCGGCGGCCCCAACCACAGCACCGATACCATCATGTACTACATCTACTACACCGCCTTCAAGCTGTACCGCTACGGCTACGGCAACGCAATGGGTGTGGTGCTGGCAGTCATCATCGCCATTCTGTCGGCTGTCCAGTTCAAGCTGGGCAACCAGGATAATTAAAGGAGGTGCCGGACAATGAGTGCAAATGCCGCTGCAAAAAAGCAAAAACCGTTGAAGCGTCACCCCAGCAAGCTCAAGAGAATGAGCGCCTACATGATCCTGACGCTGATCCTCATCAGCATCGTTGCGGTGCTGTTCGCCTTCCCGCTGTACTGGATCATCACCGGTTCCTTCAAGACCGGTGCCGCCATCAACGCCACCACCCCCGAATGGTGGCCCAGCCAGTGGGTGCTGACCAACTATCAGAAGCTGTTCTCCGGCAAGAGCGCCCCGCTGTGGCAGCTGGCTGTGCCCTTTGGCTCCAAGTTCAGCGCTAACGGCGAGCCCATCTACTTCTCGGTAGGCCCCACCGCTCCCGCTGCCATCCGCTGGATGATCAACACCGTGTTCATGGCCGTCATGTCCATGATCCTCACCTGCATCACAGCCGCCATGGCCGGCTATGCACTGGCAAAAAAGCGCTTTGTAGGCCGCAAGCTGCTGTTCACCCTCATCGTGTGTGCAATGGCTCTGCCCAAGCAGGTCATCCTGATCCCCCTGCTGCGCGAAATGAGCAGCCTGAACCTGTACAACACCATCTGGGCCGTCATCTTCCCCATCGTGGCTGGCCCTTTGGTGTGTTCCTGATGAAGCAGTTCAGTGAGGGCATCCCCACTGAGATGCTGGAAGCGGCCCGCATCGACGGTGCAAGCGAGGCCAAGACCTTCATCGACATCGTGCTGCCCATGGTCAAGCCGGGCATCGGTGCACTGGCCATCTTCACCTTCATCAACAGCTGGAACGACTACTTCATGCAGTTGATCATGCTGTCCAGCACCAGCAACCTGACCATCTCGCTGGGCATTGCAAAGCTGCAGGCTGAGAACAGCACCGACTTTGGCCTGATCATGCAGGTGCCGCACTGGCTGCTGTGCCTATCATCATCATCTTCCTCATTTTCCAGAAGTACTTTACCAAAGGCATCGCTATGGGTGCTGTTAAGGGCTAAAATCCCGACCGCCGCCTGCGGGCAAAGACTTCCCCCGGCCGGGGGAAGATGTCGCGCAGCGACAAAAAGGGGCATGCAGGGAGGGATTTTTGGCGCAGCGGTCTGCAAGACGCAAGGCCCGCCCAAGGGCCGAAGCGGATGCAGGGCACCGCAAGAGGCGCTGATGCCGCTGCCCGGAACAGAAAGCGTACGAGCTTGATGCAAAACCATTTCATCTGTATTTATTACTATTTTTAGAGAAGGGTTTGGAACATGAAAGATATCAAAAAATATCAGGGTGTCATCCCCGCCTTTTACGCCTGCTACGACGCAGAGGGCAACATTTCCACCGAGGGTGTCAAGGCCCTTACTCGCCATCTGATTGCCAAAGGCGTCAAGGGCGTGTATGTAGGCGGTTCCTCCGGCGAGTGCATCTACCAGCACGTGGATGAGCGCAAGGCCGTTCTGGAAGCCGTGATGAGCGAAGCCAAGGGCAAGCTGACCGTCATTGCGCATGTCGCTGCAACAATACCGCCGACAGCGTGGAGCTGGCCCGCCATGCCGAGAGCGTGGGCGTGGATGCCATTGCATCCATTCCTCCCATCTACTTCCACCTGCCGGAGTACGCCATTGCAAAATACTGGAACGATATGTCCGCTGCTGCTCCCAACACCGAGTTCGTCATCTACAACATCCCGCAGCTGGCAGGCACCGGCCTGACCATGAGCCTGCTGAAGGAAATGCTCAAGAACCCCAATGTAGTGGCTGTGAAGAACAGCTCCATGCCCACCCAGGACATCCAGATGTTCAAGGATGCCGGCATCGCCGCCCGCAGCGAGGGGAATTTTGTGGTGTTCAACGGCCCCGATGAGCAGTTCGTTTCCGGCCGCGTCATCGGCGCAGACGGCGGCATTGGCGGCACCTACGCCGTCATGCCCGAGCTGTATCTGGCCATGAACGACCACATCAACAAGGGCGAGATCGAAGCCGCCCGCGCCATCCAGTACGATGCCGACCGCATCATCTACAAGATGTGCGAAGCCCACGGCAACCTGTACGCCGTGCAGAAGGAGATCCTGCGCCGGATGTACGGTCTGGAGCTGGGCGGCGTGCGTGAGCCGATGCCCGGCCTGATCCCGGAAGATGAAGCCATCGTGGCCGAAGCACAGGCCATGATCGAAGCTGCCATCGCAAAGCTGTAAAATTGAAGCAGCGCCCCTCTCCGTCTCTTTTCAGAGGGGAGAGCGGGCGCTTGTTTTTGGAGGGACGTTTTATGATCTGTGATACCCTGCAGCACCTGACGCGCTACAAGGGCCTTTGCAAAAATCTCGACACGGCCATTGATTACCTGCTGACCCACGATCCTGCCAGCCTGCCGCTGGGCCGCACCGAGGTGGATGGCGAGGAAGTTTTTATTAACACGATGGATGCCACACTCCATTCGGACGATGGCTACCACCCGGAATATCACAAAAGTACGCCGACCTGCAGCTCGACATCACCGGCAGCGAGGGCTGGGGCTTTACCACAAATCCCGGCAGGGAGATCGGCGATTTTACCGGCGACTGTGGTTTTCAGGACAGCGCCAGTGTCGTGACCGGCGCACTGGGTGAAGGACGCTTTGTGCTGTTCTTCCCCACGGAGCTGCACAAACCCGGCCTTGTACAGCACGGCTGTGTGGGCGTGCGCAAGGCTGTTGTAAAGATTCGGATGGAGGATTGAACGATGGATAAGGAAAAGCTGTTTGCTCAGATCAAAGGCGGTCTGATCGTCTCCTGTCAGGCACTGGAGACGGAGCCCCTGTACACGAAAGAAGGCGGCGTGATGCCGCTGATGGCAAAAGCCGCCGCCATGAGCGGTGCTGTGGGCATCCGCGCCAACACCGTGCGGGACATTACCCAGATCAAGCAGGTGGTGGATCTGCCGGTCATCGGCATCATCAAAAAGGACTACCCCGGCACCCCCATGTACATCACCGTTACCATGAAGGAAGTGGACGAGCTGGTGGAGTGCGGCGTGGACATCCTTGCCGTGCAGGGCACCGGTGCCCTGCGCCCGGACGGCTCCACCTCTGCCCAGTTCATCCGCGCCATCAAGGCAAAGTATCCCGACCAGCTGGTCATGGCCGACTGCGACAACTTTGAAAACGCCATGGCCTGCGCCGAAGCCGGTGCCGACTTTGTGGGCACCACCATGCGCGGCTACACCCCGGAGACCAAGGGCATTGACGATATCGACTTTGATTTTGTCCATAAGCTGGCCGCAGAGTGCCCGGCAAAGGTCATTGCCGAGGGCCACATCCACTACCCGGAGCAGGCGGTCAAGGCGCTGGAAGCCGGTGCATTCGCACTGGTGGTGGGCGGTGCCATCACCCGCCCGGCAGAGATCACGGCCCGCTTTACCGGTGCCATCAACGCCGCAAAAAAGTAAAATGGAGTGTGCCGGATGAAACAGTATTTTGGCATTGATATCGGCGGCACAGCCGTCAAGCTGGGCATCGTGGACGAGACCGGCAGGGTGCTGCTCAAGGGCGAAGAGAGCGTCAGCTTTGACGGCTACCAGACGCCTGTTCTCACCACCGTGCGCAAGGCCGCAAAGGAGTTTTTGACCACAAATTCCATCCCGGTGGAAAGCCTTGCGGGCATCGGCGTTTCGGCCACCGGTCAGATCGACAGCCGCAAGGGCATCGTGGCCGGTACCTGCGGCAACTTTCCCAATTACATCGGCAGCCCTATCAAGTCTGCGCTGGAAGAGGACTTCGGCCTGCCCGTCACAGTGGCCAACGACGCCAACTGCATGACACTGGGTGAAGTGTGGGTCGGCGCTGCACAGGGCTATACGGACGTGATCGGTGTGACCCTTGGCACCGGCGTGGGCGGCGGCATCCTGACCGGAGGCCATTTGTTAGAGGGTGCACGGGGCCTTGGCGGTGAGCTGGGCCACTACCGCACCCACGCACTGGACGGTGTGGACTGTACCTGCGGCGCAAAGGGCTGCTGGGAACGCTACGCTGCCACCACCGCGCTGGTGCGCGCCGCACAGGAAAAGAACCCCGATTGGAAGGATGGCCGCGCCATCTTTGCCGCAGCCGAAGCAGGCAACGAGACAGTTCTTGCCCTGCTGGACCACTGGACGGACGAGATCGCACAGGGCCTTGCAGGCATGGTGCACATCTTCAACCCGCAGCTCATTCTGATCGGCGGCGGCGTGAGCGCGCAGCAGAAACTGCTGATCGAACCCATTGCCGCAAAGGTGAAAGCATCGGTCATGCCCGCCTTTGCAGAGGGGCTGGAAGTGCGCGCCGCTCAGCTGCACAACGATGCCGGTATGGTGGGCGCAGTGTACTACTTCCGGCAGACCATGGAAAAGGAGTAATCATATATGAAAACACATATCCTCTGTCTGGGCGATTCCAACACCCACGGCTACTGTGCCGACCCGAACGACTGCGCCGACCACGGCATCCGCTTCAATGAAGAGGAGCGCTGGACCTGCCGCCTGCAGAAGGCGCTGGGCGACGAATACCTTGTGACCGAAGAGGGACTTTCCGGCCGCACCACCGTATTTGTGGACCCCATCCACGAATCTATGGATGCCCTCAGCGTCATCTATGCCCTGCTCAAGAGCCACGAGGTCATCGACCTGCTCATCATCATGCTGGGCACGAACGATGTGAAGGAGCGCTTTAGTGCCAATGCCGCCTGCATTGCTGCAGGCATGGAGCGGCTCATCCTCAAAGCCAAGAGCGTGGACTGCTGGGGCACCAAGCAGCCCAACATTCTGGTGGTGGCACCTCCTCCCATCGGCGCAGGCTTCCACGACGCTGTGATGGGCGATGGCTGTGTGGAAAAGTCTGCCGGTGTGGCGGAGCAGCTCCGCATCATCTGCGAGCGGCAGGGCGTGCACTTCCTCGATGCAAAGGACTGTGAGTTCAACAAGGTGGATTTCATGCACCTGACCCGCAAGGGTCACGCACAGCTGGCGGAGCTGCTGGCAAAAGAAGTACCGGGCCTGATCTGAGCAGAGCACGATTTTAAAAGCTCCGCTCTGAGCATCTTTAGCGGAAATTATTAGAGCAATACCGGACAGACTGCGGTCTGTCCGGTATTGCATTTTTCACGGAAGGGATCGTGACCGCAAACGGCATCAAACTCACAAGCAGCCTATATTTTATTTTTAATTTCCGTTTTGTTCATCTTGTAAAACATAGCAGAATCGGCTATACTTTCCGCAGAAAGAACCATTGAAAGGAACTGTGCCATGCCTGAACTTTTAAAAGCGCCTGTCACCCCTGCTCAGCAGGCAAGAGATGCTCTTCTCGGTGCCCTCGTGGGGCTTGCCCGGGCCACCACCAACGAGCCCAAAACGGACGACACCGACGAGGTGCTGAACGCCGGTCTGCGCCTTGCCGCGCAGCCGGATGCACCGGAGGAAAGGCTGCAGCGGATGCTTGCCATCGTCCAGACTGAAAAGCACCGCGTTGCCCCGGGCTGCGCCACCTGTGCCATGCCCTGCGGCAACACGAACGATTACGATTTTGTCCGCCTGTGGGCTGCGCCCGAGAGTATCCGCACCCTCAAGCTGCAAATGCTTTCTGCCGCGTTTGCGTTGGCCCAAAAGCGCCCGCAGGTCAGGCGCAGGCCGCCGTTTATCAGCTGCTGTTCACCCTTGCCGAGGACTGGGACGAGGAGCTTCTTGCCCCTGTTGTGCAACGCGCCAAGGAGCTTTGCCGGGAGTAAATCCGGGCCGGAAAGCCGCCGCTTTTACCCGCCGGGTTTGTAGCGGGAGCGTTCTCGGCACAAACCAGAAAGGTCCGCCTTTTTTGCGTGTTTTTGTGGCAGTTCCGTAATACTGTTGCATCAAAATGCATTCCAGTGAGTTTCACACCCGATTTCCTGCCTTTTTCCGAAAGTTTTTTGCAAAGACTTTACAAACCATTTCTAAAAACTTATTATATAAGTAATATATTTCATGGAGCCAATGCTGTGCAGCCCCCTGTGCAGCATTCAAATACGATCAAGGAGGGGTTTATCTATGCCCGAAAAGAAAAAGACCGCAGCGGCTGCTCCTGCTGTGGAAGCTCCTGCCGCTGAGGCCAAGGAGTCTAAGACCCGTAAATCTGCCAAGCCCCTGCACGCCGCGGCCGTCCCCCGCTTGCACCGGAGTTGTATGTGGAGTTCAGCGGCAAGCAGTATAACGTGACCGATATCATCGACCGTGCCAAGGCCGATTACCGCGCTACCCACAAGGTTGGCGTGCAGTCCTGCAAGGTATACGTCAAGCCCGAGGAAGACGCTGCCTATTACGTGATCAACAAAGTCTCCGGCAAGCTGGAGCTGTAACTTTTCCTGTCTTCTTTTCTCCTGCTGCAAAGCACTCCGCACCTGTTTTGCGGCAGGTTGTCCGTTCCCACACAAGGCTCCATTTTAAACCGTAAAAAAGCTGCCCTGCATCCAAAAATGCAAGGCAGCTTTTCATTTTACATCAAACCATCTTTTCCAGAACGGATAATGCTGGATCACGGGGTCCGGGTCCGGGATCTCGAACACATAGCGCTCGGTAGCGTTGATCACGGTGGTCTTGCCGCGGGTGCACACGCGCGGCAGCTTTGCATCATAGTTCAGGTGCACATGGCCGTGCACGAACCACTGCGGCTCGTATTCATCCATCAGATCATTGAAGCACGCAAAGCCCTTGTGAGCATGATCCGTGCTGTCGTTCAGGCCAGCCGCCGGGGAGTGGGTGAGCAGCAGGTCGATGCCGCCCACATGATGGGCCTTGCGCCAGAGTTTGCGCACACGGCGGCGCATTTCCCTTTCCGTATACTGGAAGCTGTCCTCCCGGTTATTGTAGCGGATGCTGCCGCCCAGTCCCATAATGCGCAGGCCCTTCCACACATACACGCTGTCGTCCACACAAATGCATCCGCCAGGTTCATTTTCCCTGTAACTGCCGTCGTGGTTGCCGTGGACATACAAGATGGGCGCAGCCGTAAAGTTCGTAAGATATTCCAGATACTTCTGCGGCAGATCCCCGCAGGAAAGGATCAGGTCGATGCCTTCCAGATGTTCGCGGGTACGTAGTCCACAGTGCTTTAGAGGGCACATCCGAAATTGCAAGAATTTTCACATCGGTTTGCTCCGTTCTCTCTCGGCCTGAGGGCCGCTTATTTCACAAACCTTTCAGGGTATTGAGGCCGTTGATCGCCATAAGCACATGCGTTTTTACATCCAGTTCATCGTAGTGCGGCAGCGCACCTTCACGCATTCGTCCAGCCAGTCCATCTCCATCAATTCCTTGGGACTGTAGACCACGGCCTCCGGCGAGTGCAGCACATGCCCCTGCGCGTACAGGTCTTCCGGGAAGATGCGCAGGTCATCCTCGTGCAGCATCTTTTCCATCAGGTCCAGCAGCTGTAAAGTGCCTGCAGGCAGGTCTTTGCTGTAATCGATCTCCTCTGCGCCGCTGCGCATGCCCCACCAGTAATTCACGGCTCTGGCTCCCGCTGCATCGCTGTCCCATGCACCGTCAAAAATGGAACGCACAATCTCGATATAAAACGTATCCCACCGCCACACGGGCAGGCCCAGCGGCTGCAAACTGCCGTCCGGCATGCGGCGCACAAGGCCGTAATCCCGGTGGGTGCCTTCCGGCTCGCGGTTATCCCGGGCATAGAAGATCTCCACATCCGGCCGGTCGGAGAAATCCAGCGGGTGTGCCGGGTCCGGCAGGCAGGCCCAGCGCAGCACCACCTTTGCGTCCGGGCGCACGGTCTTCAGGCCCTGCGCATAGGCGTTTACTGCCGCCGGGATGCCATACACCGGGTTTGCCGCCACATAGCCCACGCGGTCGGTCCTTGCCATCACGCCGGCCAGCATTCCCAGCAGATAGGTCACTTCATACGTGCGGGGATAGTAGGTGCGCACCAGCGGGTGCGGCGCGTTGAGCGAACAGTTCAGGATGCGGGTCTTGGGGTGCTGGGCCGCCACCTTCAGGCAGGCGGTATGCATCCGGGCACTTGAGGTGAACACCACGTCGGCATTGTCGTGGGCCACATCCTCCAGCACCTGCTCCGCGTCCACCTCAGGCTCGATGTTCTCTTTGCGGGTGATGAATACCCGATCCGGGAACGCCTGCTGCAGCGCTTCGATGCCCTTGTCGTGGGCGCGCACCCATGCGCTGTTTTCGGCGTTGTGCTCGTGCAGGAACACCACCTTCAGCTCGCTGGGCTTTGTAAAGATGTTCAGCTTTGCCAGCAGCGGTTCGCCGGGGCCCTGCTTCGGCTCCAGCGAAAGGGCCACGGCCTGCGGCTCGGTGAGCACCTTCACCTCATCCCACAGCTTTTCCAGATTCTGCTTCATCTGGCTGGGCGTGCTCTCGCAGGCATCCGCGTAACGGTAGACCGACAGATACACTAGCATGGCATCGCCGGCAGTCAGATTCAGTCCGCCGCCGCCCAGAGCCAGAAACTGCTGGCGGAACATGGTATAGAAGGAGGAAAAGCTCAGCCGATCATCATCCGTCCAGCTTTCACCGCTGGCCTTGCACACCAGTGTCTGCAATTTTGCGTAACCCCCCAGACGGGAGAAATGCACATCGTTGACCTTGGAGAGCTTGTAAAAATCCAGAAATTCGTAGTAGATACGGTTTTCCAGACTGTCGTTCCGTTCCGGGATGAGCCGCGTGACCGTACCCGCGATCCTGACCGCATCAAAATACTTGAGCACCGATACCCGCTTGTTGCCTTCCTGCACATAGAATTTGTTCAGGAACTCGTAGGCGATGATGGGGGTGTGGATGCCCTCTTCCAGATGTGCATCGCAGAGGTTTGACCACTTGCCTGCAAACTCGGTGTCCGGCTCCAGCAGGGGCATAAAGTTCGGTGCAAAGGCGGTGTGACGGCCGCTGGTCTTTGTGCCGACGATGCTTTCCGCCGGGATCTCCACAAGGCCCAGCGGCTCCTGCGCCACGATGTTCACATTGACCAGAATATCGTCCAGCACCGCAAGATACGGCGACTGGCCGCGCGCCACACAGGCACGGTAAGCACGCTGGCCGCTCTTCAGTGCGTTCTTGTAATCTTCCAGCATAGTTGCTCCTTTTTCTCAGCTGCAATGCGCTGCAGCCAGCTGCCGCAGCGTCCTTCTTTAGTATACCATGAAATTTGATTTTATGGGAGGATTTTCCGCACAAAAGAGTTGATTTATCCTGCAGTTTCAGGTACGATAATAGAAAGCAAACAATGATAGGAGCATTCTTTCCATGCAGACCGAACAGATCCCCGTACTCAAGGCCGACGAATATCCCGGCGGCATCTGGTATTACGAGCCGCATACATATCAGCCTTACCGTTACGTACTGGGCCGCGTTGGCACCCACCCGCTGGTATGCATTGGCATCAACCCCAGCACCGCCCAGCCCGGCGCACTGGACCCCACCCTGAAAAGTGTGGAGCGTCTTGCCGCCGCCAACGGCTTTGACAGCTGGATCATGTTCAACGTGTATCCCCAGCGCGCCACCGACCCTAACGATATGGACCGTGTGCCAGACCGCGCCCTGTGTGACGAAAACCTGCGCTGGCTCAAAGCCGTTCTGGCCCAGACCGAACCCACCATGTGGGCAGCGTGGGGCACGCTGATCGAAAAGCGGGACTATCTGCCCGGCCTCATGCGGGAGATGGTGGCCCTGACGCGGGAGCGGGAGATCCCGTGGGTCACCTTTGGCAGGCGCAGCAAAAAGGGCCACCCCCACCACCCGCTGTACCTGCGCAAGGATTCCACCCCGGAACCCTTTGATGTGGAAAATTATCTGGACACCTGCTTTTAATTTTTCAGGTGCCCGATGCGGAGGGATCTTTTTTGACCGCAGAACATTATCACGCCCTGCACAGCTGGATGGATGCCCACCCCACAGCCAAGCGCTGTGTGGTGGCACTGGACCGCTGGCTGCCGCTCATCCCTTTTGTATGTTATCCGGTGCTGCTCTGCCTGCTGAACGTCCGGCTGTTTCGGCTGCTGGGCAGTCAGCGTCAGGCCGCGCTGGACCTCACCGCCGTCATTGCGCGGACGGTGTTCGTGCCGGGGCTTACCTTCTGGGGCGGCACCATCCTGCGGGACAGGCTGAACCTGCCGCGTCCCTATGAACAGCCCGGCTTTGAACCGCTGCGGCACAAGGAGACCCGGGGACACTCCTTCCCATCCCGCCACGCGCTGAGCGCTTCCGTGCTGGCCATGGTATGGATGTATTTCTACCCGAAGGCGGGCTGGGTGATGGTGGGCATCACGGTGCTCATCTGTGTTGGCCGTGTGCTGACCGGCGTGCACCATATCCGCGATGTCGTGGGCGGAGCCGCGCTTGGCTTTGCTTTGGGCTTTGCAGGCATGTGGCTGCTGTAAAGCAGTGCTTTGCGGGCTTTGAAAAAGAAAAAAGATTTTTGCATTTTTTGCTTGACAGAATGGGACCTGTATGGTATTATACTTCTCGCAGCGTGTGCCGACACACAGCTGCCGCCATAATGGAACCCATGGGATTACAACGTGCGCCCGTAGCTCAGGTGGATAGAGCAACTGCCTTCTAAGCAGTGGGCCGGGGGTTCGAGTCCCTTCGGGCGCATCTATGTGGTGCCCATAGCGTAGTCGGTTAACGCGCCAGATTGTGGATCTGGAGACCGTGGGTTCGAGTCCCACTGGGCACCCCACCAAATAAAAAAATCCGCCGATGCAAAAGCATCAGCGGATTTTTTA
>ENA-OUNI01000296-OUNI01000296.1-human-gut-metagenome-genome-assembly--contig:-NODE-296-length-23344-cov-9.104665_pt1 | contig 23344 bp, 31 predicted proteins | sample MGYA00242499_ERZ504580 | MGnify/ENA primary metagenome ERZ504580 (study PRJEB26092, sample SAMD00036315) | human gut metagenome | host: Homo sapiens | study: EMG produced TPA metagenomics assembly of... | reverse complement strand
CGCCGCTATGAAGGCCTGAACCAGCGTCTGCGGGACGGCCTGAAGGCCTTTCCGGAGGTGGAGCTCAACAGCCCGGAAAACGCGGTGCCCGAGGTGCTGAACTTCAGCGAGATGTGCATCAAGAGCGAGACCATGCTGGCATGGCTGGCCGAAGCACAGGTGTATGTTTCCTCGGCAAGTGCCTGCGGCCGCGGCCAGCCCAGCCACACGCTGGCAGCCATGGGCAAAGACCCGCTTGCCATCGACACGGCCATCCGCGTGTCCTTCTGCGGCGACAACACCCCGGAGGATGTGGATGCTTTCCTCAACCGCTTTGAGGACGGAATGAAGAGCTTGCAGAGGATCCGGAAGTGATTCCGCAGGCAGGACCATCTGGAATGGCCGCCGCTTTGCTCTGGCCATGTTTAGAGGAAGGATCATTCTGATTAGGGCGTTTGTCGTGCCCTGCGGGGCACTCCAAACGCATTTTTACGGAAGGGGTCCGGACCGGCAGATGCAACAAATTGTTCCTCTGTATTTTTCGTCAGGATACTTTCGCGAATAGGAGGATGGATGCCGCTGACCGTTACGACCCTGCCCGTGAAAAAGTGTTCTGGAAATGACCGCAGTCATTTCCAGAACACAAATATAAATATTAAAATTTCCGCTGAGAATGGCCAGAGCGCAACAGCGACGACCGCTGCCTGCGGCAGAAACAGGGAGGAGCTGTTGGGGCCGCGGCCTGCAAGATGCGAGTGCCGCTCCAAGGCACGAAGCAGATGCAGGGTGCTGCAACCCGTACAAGCGGAGGCCATGTTAAATCGTAACCTAGGAGATACAACATTTATGCATGAAATTATCATGGGCTATCAGGGTGAAATGTCCCTGAAAGGCCTCAACCGCAACCAGTTCGAGTCGGCGATGATGAAAATTCTGCGCTACCGGCTCAAGACCGTGGGCAAGTTCAAGGTCTACTGCACCCAGTCCACCTTTTACATGGAGCCTGAGGAAGAGAACGTGGATATGGACCTCGCCTTTGACCGGGTGAGCAAGGTGTTCGGCCTTGCGGCGCTCAGCCGCGCCGTGGTCTGCGACAAGGACTTTGACACCATCTGCCAGACCGCTGAGGATTACCTCGGTGCCAGTCTGCACGGCATCCGCACCTTCAAGGTGGAAGCCCGCCGCTCCGACAAGACCTACCCCATGACCAGCCCTGAATTGATGCGGGAGCTGGGTGCCTATCTGCTGGGCAAACACAACTACCTCAAGGTGGATGTGCATAACCCGGATTTCAAGGTGATCGTAGAAATTCGTGATTACGGTGCCTACATCCACGGCCCCAAAGTGCCCGGCGAGGGCGGTCTGCCCGTGGGCACCAGCGGCCGTGCATTGAACATGCTGTCTGGCGGCATCGACAGTCCCGTGGCAGCTTACCGCATGGCAAAGCGCGGTCTGGCACTGGACCACATCCACTTTGCGTCTCCGCCGTACACTTCGGAGCGTGCAAAGCTCAAGGTAAAAGCTCTGGCGCAGCTCACCAGCATCTATACGGGCAGCTCCAATCTGTTCGTCGTGCCCTACACAAAGCCGCAGGAGTACATCCGGGATAATGCTCCGGATGTGCTGTTCACGGTGCTGATGCGCCGCAGCATGATGCGCATTGCCAACGTTATTGCCAAGAAGCAGGGCTGCGAAGCCCTTGTTACCGGCGAGAGTCTGGCTCAGGTAGCCAGCCAGACCGTCAAGGCCCTGCAGTGCACCGATGCTGCGCAGGATCTGCCCATCCTGCGCCCGCTCATCGGCATGGACAAGACCGAGATCGTGGAGACGGCACGCCACATCAACACCTTTGAGACCAGCATCCTGCCCTACGAGGACTGCTGCACCATCTTCACCCCGCCGCACCCGAAGATCCGCCCGGAGCTGGCCGAAATTCTGGAAGCCGAAGCCGCCATGCCCGGCCTTGCCGCGCTGGAAGCCGAAGCAGCAGAGAGCGCCGAGCGCATCCGCATCCGTATCACCGATCAGGTCGAATTTGAGGGGTGAAAGCCATGACAGCAGAGATCATCAGTGTGGGCACCGAGCTGCTGCTCGGCAACATTCTCAACACCAACGCCCAGTACCTCAGCCGGGAGCTGGCGGCTCTGGGCATCACCGTCCAGCGCGAGAGCACCATCGGCGACAACCACGACCGTCTGGCAGATTTTGTCAACGAAGCAAAACAGCGGTGCGACCTGCTGGTGTTCACCGGCGGCTTGGCCCCACGGCGGACGACCTGACCAAGGAGACGGTTGCTGGATGCTACGGTGATACGCTGGCTTTTGACCCGGAAGAATGGCAGAAGATCGTGGATTTCTTCACTCGTACCGGGCGCAAGACGACCCCAAACAACCGCAAGCAGGCCATGGTGCCGGTGAACGGCCACAAGATCATCAATAACCACGGCACTGCCCCCGGGGCATGGTTCGAGCAGGATGGCCACTGTGCCGTGCTGATGCCCGGCGTGCCTCACGAAATGAAGGCCATGTGGGAGGAGAGCGTGTGCCCGCTGCTGCTGGCCCGCCAGAACTGCACCCTGCATTCCATCACGCTGCGGGTGCTGGGCGGCGAAAGCGATATCGAATACCGTGTGCGGCATCTGCTGGAAAACGCAAATCCCACCGCCGCCATCTACTGCAAGACCGGCGAGTGCGAGATCCGCATTACTGCCCGGGCAGAAACCGACAGTTCAGCCGAAAAAATGTGCCGCGCATACGCCACAAAGTTCTATGATCTGCTGGGTGATGCGGTGTATGATGAGGATGTGACCGGTCTGGAAGAGACTCTGGTGCACACCCTGAAGAAAAAGGGGCTCACCATTGCCACGGCAGAAAGCTGCACCGGCGGCATGATCGCCCAGCGGCTGACCAATGTGTCCGGTGCAAGTGAGGTGTTCGGCTTCGGCTTTGTTACCTACTGGGAGCAGGCCAAGGCAAAGATGATCGGCGTAGACCCGGCGGCGATCGCAAAGTACAATGTGGTGTCCGCACCGGTGGCAGCACAGATGGCACTGGGCGCAGCCGAAGCTGCCGGGGCCGATATCGCTGTCAGCGTCACCGGTCTGGCAGGCCCCAACGGCGGCGATGCCGTCCGCCCGGTGGGCACGGTGTATCTGGGTGCGGCCTGCGGTGAGACCGTCTATGTAAAAAAGCTCTTCGTCTCCCGCCCCGACCGTGCGCTGGTGCGTGCCCGCGCGGCACAGGCGGCACTGGAACTGGCGCTGCGTCTGGCTCAGGGCAAAGTTCCTGCAGATACACAGGCACTGGCAAAAAGCGCCCGGCATGATGCTGCGGCTCTGACGGCACTGGACAGCACCTTCCTCAAGGGTTAATACGAGCGGCCCCGGGCCGCGGGGGTGAAGCAGTTGATACACGAAGAAAAAACGCAGACCACCTGTGTGCTGCGGTTGTTTGGCGCACCGCTGTGGGCAGTACAACAGGCAGTGCAGCAGACAGGACTTGCTGCCCAGTGCCGCAGCCGCGGTGCAGAAACACTGGCTGCGCTGCAGACAGAAACGCCCGCGGCATTGAGCAAGGCGCGGAAAACGCTGGCAGACCGCTTTGCGGCAGAGCTGTACGGAGAAGGGGAGATGACCCTTGTTCATGCAGCGGTGCAGGCGCTGGAAACGCACCACAGGCTGCTGGTGTGCTGCGATGCCGACGCAGGCACTCTGCTGGAAGCCCGGATGGAAACGGTGGCCGGCGCAGAAAAAGTGTTTGATTTTGGAGCCATGAGCTATGCCGATGCAAAGGTGCGGGAAAAGCTGAGCGCAAAGGTCTGCCGGGTCAAGGGCGGGCCGGTGCCGGCAAAGCTTACCCGTGTGCGGGCAGCGCAGCGCCTTGTGGGTGCAGACTATGCAGCCGGGTGTCTGGAGCGCGCCGAGGACACGGTGCTGTTTCTGGGCAGCCGGAAAGGCTGCTGGGTGCGCACGGTGGCCAATGCAGATACGCCTGCTTTGTGGCTGCTGGATATGATCCGCCGGGCGGCTTCCGGTCTGCCGCAGGCGGCGGGAACGATCTGGCAGAAGTATGGCAGGGCCATCCCGGCAGATGCCCTGACGGCGCAGCGCCTGCCGGACAAGCCGGAGCCGGATGCACCGACAGCAGCGCCGCGCAAACGGCACAGGGTGCGGAATGCCCTGATTTTTCTGCTGATTCTGGCACTGGCCGCGTTTGCCGCTGCGTGGTATTACACCGGCGGCGACCTGACCGCGCTGCCCCAGAGACTGCAGAGCCTTGGCGCCGACAGCCTGCCCCACGCGGGGGCAAAGCTGATATAAAAAAGACCCCGGAGGTGTGAACCTTCCGGGATTTTTTTTGTTTATAAAGGCGATTTTTAAGAGATGCAGCGTGCTGCTCCGAACCCATCCGTGAAAAAGAACCTCCGGAAAATCCGCAGATTTTTCGGAGGTTCAAATAAATGATAAATTTTCCGAATGGTTATGCCTTGTGGTCGCTCAGCCAGCGCAGGCCCATATAGGCATAGGCTGCAGAGCCCACGTACAGCACGCTGTCGTCAAAGCGTACCTTGGGATGGTGCTGGCCGTAAACATAGCCCTCTTGCGTTGCCTGCGGAGAGAAACATGCTTACGGTGGGCACTTCGTGGCTGACAAAGGCAAAGTCCTCGCTGCCGCCGCCGGGCTTGCCGCCGGTGAGGACGGTCATATCCATGGCACCACGGCCCAGCAGTTCGGTCATATAGGTCAGGGCATTCTTGGCAAGAGACGTATCCACCACCATGCAGGGGCAGTGGTCGCTGAACTCCACATCAGCAGTGCAGCGATAGCTGCCGCCACGCCCTGCGCGATCTCGGTCATGCGCTGGTGGATCTGCTCGCTCACGGCACCTTCGGGTCCACCGTGCGGATAGTGCCCCACATATCGGCAGAATCCGGGATGACGTTGGATGCCTTGCCAGCTTCAAACCGGCCCGTGGTGAACACGCCAAACTTGGCGGGGTCCAGCTCACGGCTGTTGATCTCCTGCAGGGCAATGTGGATGTGGGCCGCTGCGGTGATGGGGTCGATGCAGGCGTTGGGCATGGAGCCATGGCCGCCCTTGCCGTGTACGGTGATGTGGTACTGCTCACAGCTTGCCATGGTGATGCCGCCGCCCGGCACCAGCACGGTGCCCAGGGGCAGGGGCATCCCGGCCAGAACATGGAACATGACCGCGGCATCCACCTTCGGGTTTTCCAGCAGGCCGTTTTTCAGCATGTCCAGCGAACCCTGAAAGATCTCCTCTGCAGGCTGGAATTCCAGCTTGATGGTGCCCTCGATCTCGTCCTCGTGTTCTTTGAGCAGCTTTGCCGCACCCAGCATCATGGCGGTGTGCATATCGTGGCCGCAGCCGTGCATCTTGCCCGGCACCTCGGAAGCAAATTCTTCGCCGGATTCCTCCTGAATGGGCAAAGCATCCATGTCACCGCGCAGCAGGATGGTCTTGCCGGGGCGCTTGCCGCCCGCTAGCGCGAGTACGCCGCACTTGCCGCAGTCCTGCGGGGTGTAGCCCATTTCGGTCAGGGCTTTTTTCACCAGCGCTTTTGTCTCGGGCAGGTCAAAGCCTACCTCCGGGTGGCGGTGCAGGGTGCGCCGCCATGTGCGCAGCTGGGTTTCCAGCTCCTTTGCGGATTCGAGCAGTTTTTCTGGTGTGATCATTCCAAAATCAACTCCCTCTATTTTATCAAAAACCTCCCAGACCCTGCCTTATGGCAGAGCCTGAGAGGTTTTTTACTTAGTTTTCGTTCGTCGATGTGCCTTCCGGGTGGTACTTGGCGCAGGTGCACTTTTTCCACTTCAGGCCGCTGCCGCAGGGGCAGGGGTCGTTGCGGCCAATTTTGATGACACGCACAGGCTGGCCGTGGGGTGCACCCTTGGCACCGGGTGCACCGTTGCCGGGCACAAAGCCTTCGCCGGTGGGCTTTGCCACCTGCTCACGCTTGGGGGCAGCACCGGCCTGACGGATCTCGATGGTCAGCAGCATCTTCACACTGGACTCACGGATGGAATCCACCATCTGGTCGAACATGTCAAAGCCCTCGATGCGGTACTCCACAACGGGGTCCTTCTGGCCGTAGCCGCGCAGCGCAATGCCCTGACGCAGCTGGTCCATGTTGTCGATGTGGTCCATCCACATGCGGTCCACGCACTTGAGCAGGCAGATGCGCTCCAGCTCACGCATGATGGGAGTACCGTAGCGCTGCTCCTTGTCGGAGAGGATCTTCATGCCGCGGTCATAGAGCTGGTCGGCAATGCCCTTGCGGGAGATATCGTCAAAGTCGGCCACGGTGTAGTGGAGGTCTTCCTCGGTGGTCAGCCAGCCCAGATAGTGGCGGCGCAGGGCACCAAAGTCCCAGTCGTCCTTCACATCACCGGCCAGGAACTGGTCGCAGCTGGAATCGATGTTCTCGCGCAGCATCTTGTGCATCTCGGTGCTGATATCCTCGCCATCCAGCACCTTGCGGCGCTGACCATAGATGATCTCGCGCTGCTGGTTCATCACGTCGTCGTACTTCAGCACGTTCTTGCGGATCTCGAAGTTGCGGCCTTCCAGCTTTTTCTGGGCGCTTTCCAGCGTGTTGGTGATCATGCGGTTCTCGATGGGAGTGTCCTCATCAATCTTGAGGGTATCCATCAGGCTGGAGACGCGGTCGCCGCCGAACAGGCGCATCAGGTCATCTTCCAGGCTCAGGTAGAAGCGGGAAGCACCCGGGTCGCCCTGACGGCCGGCACGGCCGCGCAGCTGGTTGTCGATGCGGCGGCTCTCGTGGCGCTCGGTGCCGATGATGAACAGGCCGCCTGCAGCGCGCACCTGCTCAGCTTCGGCATCGATCTGGGGCTTGCACTGGGCGTACAGATCATCGAAGCGCTTGCGGGCAGCAAGGATGTTGGCATCCTCGGTATCGCCGTGGCCGTTGGCTTCGGTCAGCAGCATTTCTACTGCAGCCGGGTCGGCATCCTCGGGCTTTTCCGGGTTCAGCAGGTTTTCGCAGAAGTGTTCCTTGCGCATCTGGGCCTTGGCCATGAACTCGGCGTTGCCGCCCAGCATGATATCGGTACCACGGCCTGCCATGTTGGTGGCAATGGTAATGGCACCCTTTTTGCCGGCCTGCGCCACGATCTCAGCCTCGCGCTCGTGGTTCTTTGCGTTCAGCACGTTGAAGTCGCGGGTGTATTTCTGCAGCATCTTGGCAAGGGTCTCACTCTTTTCCACGCTGACCGTACCCACCAGCACGGGCTGGCCCTTTTGGTGGCATTCCAGCACCTGCTGGATAACGGCATTGTATTTGCCGTTGACCGTCTTGTAGATGGCATCCGGATAATCGATGCGCTGACGGGGGCGGTTGGTGGGCACCGTAACGATGTTCAGGCCGTAGATCTCGGTGAACTCGGTGGCTTCTGTCTTGGCGGTACCGGTCATACCGGACAGCTTTTTGTACATGCGGAAGTAGTTCTGGAAGGTGATGGTAGCCAGCGTTTTACTCTCGGCGGCGATCTTCACGCCCTCCTTGGCTTCGATGGCCTGATGCAGGCCTTCGTTGTAGCGGCGGCCGATCATCAGACGGCCGGTGAACTCGTCCACGATGATGACCTGACCATCCTTGACCACGTAATCGATGTCCCGCTGCATCACGCCGTAAGCCTTGATGGCCTGATCGATGTGATGGGCAAGGGTCATGTTCTCGGCGGCGGCAAGGTTTTCGACCTTGAAGTAGGCTTCCGCTTTCTTGATGCCGCTGGCAGTCAGGGTACAGGTCTTGTGCTTTTCGTCCACGACGTAATCACCGTCGGTCTGCTCGTCGGTAGAGACTTATCTTCCAGCTCTACCACCACGCTCTTGCGCAGGGTGCGCACAAAGCGGTCCACCTGTGTGTACAGGCTGGAGGAATCCTCGCCGCGGCCGGAAATGATCAGGGGCGTGCGGGCTTCATCGATCAGGATGGAGTCCACTTCATCGACGATGGCATAGGCGTGGCCGCGCTGCACCATGTTGGCCTTATAGGTCACCATGTTGTCGCGCAGGTAGTCGAAGCCGAACTCGTTGTTGGTACCGTAGGTGATGTCGGCAGCATAGGCGGCGCGGCGTGCATCGCCGTCCATGCCCTGTGCGATCAGGCCGACAGAAAGGCCCAGCCAGCGGTAGAGCTTGCCCATCCACTCGCTGTCGCGCTTGGCAAGGTAATCGTTGACGGTGACAACATGCACGCCCTCACCGGTGAGGCATTCAGGTAGGCGGGCAGGGTAGCCACAAGAGTCTTGCCTTCACCGGTCTGCATCTCGGAAATATCGCCGCGGTGCAGGGCAATGCCGCCGATGACCTGCACAGGGAAGTGCTTCATGCCCAGCACGCGCATGCGCCTCGCGGCAGACGGCAAAGGCATCGGGCAGGATATCATCGGTGGTCTTGCCGTCGGCCAGCTGCTGCTTGAACACAGCGGTCTGTGCCTGCAGGTCGGCATCCGGCATGGCGGCATATTTTTCTTCCAGAGCCAGCACCTGCTTGGCAATGGGGTTGATCTTTTTCAGCTCCCGGTCCGAGAAGCTGCCAAAGAGTTTTTCAACAAGGGACATTGGTAACACCTCATAGATCAAATTCGGGAAAATGCTTCCCGGAGATAGACATAAATACACACATATATGATACACCAAAGCGGCAGACGCGTCAAACCTGCAAGGTTATTTTAGCCGGTTTTTGAATGAATTTTCTGTAAATTTGCGCTGGAAGGGGGTTCATAAAAGGAAAAGATATGTGGTGGAGGCGAACAGCCTCGCCCTCTCCGTCTGCTCCCGCTGGTCGCATCCACCTCCCCCAAAGTGGGAGCTTGCAATCCACGCAAAGTTTCCGGTTTCGCCAGAGGCTCCCCCTTTGGGGGAGCTGGCGAGCGAATGCGAGACTGAGAGGGTGAGCCAGCTAAAACAAAAACCACTTCTGATTTTTGCAAATCAGAAGTGGTCAGGTGTACATTATAAGGTTTCCAGCAGCTGCGGCAGCTGTGCCAGATCGTCGATGACATTCGGGCACACAGCCTCGAGCCGCGCGCGGGACTGGTGGCCGCCGGTGTAGAGCACGCATTTTGTGCCAAGGGCCTTTGCAACTTCGGCATCGTGCTGGGTGTCGCCCACCATCACGCAGGCAGCAGGGGCGATGCCGCTTTGTGCAAGCCACTGTTTGCCCACCTGCACTTTGCTTACGCCATAGATGTCTGCAAGGCCGAGCAACTCAGTAAAATAGCCCTGCAGGCCCCGTGCGGCTACCTGCTCGATCAGGTAGTCCCGGCGGGAGGCGGAAAGCACACTCTGCCGCCAGCCCCGGCGCGAAAGCTCGGCCAGTGTCTCGGCAGCGTGTGCAGAGGGGGGACAGGCATCCACACCTGCGTTATAATGTTCCATAAAGCGCTCGGCCAGCTCTGCATAAGGGTGCTTTGCAAAGTTGAAACCGGCGCGGATGTAGTATTCCTCAATGGGAAAACCGAAAATTTCCCGGTAAGCGGCAAGATCGTACCGCTGCGGATAACCGTGGGTCTCCAGCATCCAGTTGAGACAGCTGTGGGTGAAATCAACATCATCCATCAAAGTGCCGTTCCAGTCCCAGAAGATCATTCCGTTTGCCTGCATGGAAACCTCCTTGCGGTCATTAAGCTGCAAAAATTTTGCGCAGGGCCTTGCTGCTCTCGATGATCTTCACCAGCAGCACACCCAGAACGGTGCAGCTGATGAGCTCGCCGATACCTACGGAGATGCCGTTGGTGATGCAGGCCAGCCAGATGGGAGCGCTGGAGGTGGGGTCCGGGAACATGACGGCAATCTCAATGCCGATGATCACGGCATTGAACAGCACCGGCGGCAGGGAAGCCGCCACAGCCAGACCCTTGATGCGGATGTTCCGCAGCTTGTAGGTGACAAGGCAGGCCAGCAGGGTGGCAAGGGTGCCAAAGATGACATCCACGATGGTGGAGCCCAGCAGGTTTGCCAAAAAGCAGCCCAGTACCACACCGGCAATGTACTCGGCACCGAACACCGGCAGCAGGCAGAGCGCCTCAGCCACACGCACCTGTACCGCACCATAGGAGAGCGGCTGCAGGGCCATGCAGAGAACGACATAAATGGCTGCGACCACGCCGCAGCGCACCAGTTTACGGACGGAAGGATTCTGATTCATGATAATACTCCAGCGGGATGATTTTGACCGCACAGGGCCGCCAGCCCCTGTGGGTTTGGCCCGGCATGGTTCGAGACACGCCGGGGAGCCTAAAATCCTAAGTTGCTCTGAAAGGATGCCGCACAAAAAGCACAGCAAAAGGCAGTATAGCATAATTTTTGGCAGATTGCAACGAATTTTCGCAGAATCAGGTACAGATGCAGTTTTTGGTTTGGACCCTTCCGGTGAAAAAGAGGTTCCGAAAAGCCCGCAGGCTTTTCGGAACCTCAAAATAAAAATAGAATTACCGCTGAAATAGCCAGAGCGAAAGCGGAGGCTATTAAAATCGTGTGTTACCCTCTGGGGTGTCCGGTGTATACCAGAGCCACCGTGTCGGGGCCGGTGTTGGCGGAAACGACACGCCCAGCTCAAACACCAGCAGCGGCGGCTTGCCAAAGGCCTTGCGGCAGGCCTTTTCCAGATCGGCGGTCTGCGGGATGTTGGTGTGGCCGATCATATAATCAAAGTTCTCCACGCCTTCGCTGCGCTGTTTGCACAGCTCCACCATGGCGGGCACCACCTTGTCATCGCCGCGTACCTTGGCTTCCACCTTGGTTTTGCCGTCGATCAGGGTGATGATGGGACGAATGCCCATCAGCTCGCCCATAACAGCAGCAGCGGCAGAGATGCGTCCGCTCTTTTTCATCTGCTTCAGGCTGTAGGGGCCCAGAACGATCTCCATGCAGTCCATCTGCTTTTCAAACTCCCGGATCACATGGCTGATCTCTGCGCCGTTCTTCAGCTTGCGGGCCATTTCGCACAGATACCAGCCGAACACCATGGAATAGGTGTGGGGGTCCAGCAGATGGATCTTCAAGTGGTGCTCCGGGCGCTCTTCCCGCAGCATCCCCTGTGCCATGAGGGCGTTATTGTAGGTGGAAGAGCCGGATTTGTTGATGGGTACATGAATGACATCCGTATAGCCCTCGTCCACGTACTGGCAGTATTTTTCGCAGACTGGATGGGGGTGATGGCGGCAGTGGAGGGCACGCCCTTAGCGGCACGCATCTTATCGTAAAATTCGGTGTTGGTGCAGCTTTCACGCTCCACGTAGTCCACATCGTCCAGCAGGATGTGGAAGCTCATGATGTCGATGCCGTATTTTTCGGCCATCTCCTGCGGGATATCGCAGGAGGAATCGGTCAGGATCGCAATCTTGCTCATAATGTCCCTCATTTCCATTCGTAGTCTCGTAAGTGTCCGTGGTCCAAAAGCTCCGGAAAGTCCCACTGGCGCAGCACTTCATACACGCCCACGGCCACGCTGTTGGAAAGGTTCAGGCTGCGGCAGGTGTCGCGCATGGGCATTCGGATGCAGTGCTCCTGATTGGCGGCAAGCAAGGCTTCGGGCAGGCCGGCATCCTCGCGTCCGAACACGAGGTATGCACCGTCCGGGTAGCTCACATCGGTGTAGCGCTGCGGTGCTTGGTGGTAAAATAGTAATAGGGGCCGCTGTTTTTGGCAAAGAACTCGTCCAGACTGTCGTAATAGCTGATGTCGAGGTAGTGCCAGTAATCCAGACCCGCATGCTTGAGCTTTTTATCATCGATGGCAAAGCCCATGGGGCCTACCAGATGCAGCCGACAGGCAGTGCAGGCACAGGTGCGGGCCACATTGCCGGTGTTCTGCGGGATGCGCGGCTCCACCAGAACGATGTTCAAGGTTGGCTTTTCGTTCATCGGTGTACCTCCCCTTATTCTGCCGAGCTTGCCGGGCACAGGCGCGCAGAAGCGGCTCGAACCAGACCCCGTAGCGGGTATCCTGCGCGGCGGGCGTGCTCTGGATGGAAAGCGCCACGAACTCGGCAGCGTTGTCGGCGGCGGCACTCAGGGCGTTGCCCTGCAGCAGCGAGCCGATGAGCACCGCACCGTACAGGTCGCCGGTGCCGGGAAAGCTGCGGCTGATGTGCAGCTTTTTGATGAGAAAGCGGTCTTTTCCGCTGCCTGCACAGCCGATGTATTTGCCCAGCGGCAGGCCGGTGACGACAGCCCCGGGGGCCAGAGCGGTCAGCTCGTCAGCCAGAGCCTGTGCGGCTTCATCGGTGAGCAGCTCGGTCTGCGGCTGGCGCTGCAGCAGGATCTGTGCCTCGGTGTAGTTGGGCAGGATCAGATCGGCAGCACCGCACAGTGTACGGATGCGGTCGATCAAAGCAGGCGTTACGGTGGAGTAAGCCTTGCCGTTGTCGCCCATGACCGGGTCAACGATCTTTTTGGCTGCGGGCCAGAGGGCAAAGGCTTTTTCGGCCAGTGCCACCTGATCCTCACCGCCAGATAGCCGGTATAGATGCAGTCAAACTCCACGCCAAGCGCATGGTAATGCTCCAGCGCCTGTTCGCCGTAGGCGCAGCCGTCCAGCCGTGCAGGTGTGCCAAGCCCGCCTGTGTGGGTGGAAAGCACCACCGTGGGCAGGGCCACCGGCTGCACGCCCATGACCGACAGCACCGGCAGGATCACTGCAAGGCTGCAGCGGCCCATGCCGGAAAGATCGTGGATGCAAAGGACTTTTTTGGGTTCAACAGGGTGTATCAAATAAGGAACCTCCTTACCAGTATGCGGAATGAGCAGTGCGCTTTTTAGCCGGGCACACCCGCCCATTAAAACATCGTAGAACAGTATACCACAAATTTCTGCATAAAAAAAGCGGATACCAGATAGTTTACAGGAAATAATAACGCCGGAGACCGGATCTTTTTCACCGAAAGGAGTTTTACTATGAAACATGAATCCACCAGTTCTTCCGGGATGCTGCTTGGCATGGCCGCGGGGGCGGCACTGGGTGCCGTGGGCGTGATGGCCGCCACCCAGAACCAGCGCCAGCTGCGCCGCACCACACGCAAGGTGATGAAGGGTGCCGAGAACGCTGTGCTGCAGCTGGACAAAATGGTTGGCGACTTTGTGGAAAAGCACATGGAGTGATAAAAGCAAAGAACGGCGTTCCGGTGGGGAACGCCGTTCTTTGCTTGAAAAAGCTTACTTGTTCCAGATGCACATGCGGGCCGAGGTGTTGATCTCGCCCAGCACGCTCAGATCCATCTGAATGTTGCAGGTAACGGTGAGTGCCTTGTTCACATCGCTGCCGGTCAGCACCGAGGCGGGCATGTTCTTGATGGTGAGCACGCCGGTGCCCTTGGCAACATCGCCGGAGACGGTGCCGGTGTAGGTCACATCACCAATGGTCAGGCCGGACAAATAGCCGGTGACACCCATCTTGCTTACCTGCTGGATGGGCAGGGTGAGCGTGTAGGTGCCGTTGGACTGGCGGGTGAGGGTGACATCACGGCTGGCATCGATGCCGGTGTTGGCCATGGATTCCTTATCGGATCTTTCTTTCCAGAATTTAATGCCTACGTTCAGGCTGGAAGCAGCGCTTGCACCAAAGGTGAACATGCACAGCAGCAGCACTGAGAGCAGGGCGGCGCTTACGCGCTTATAAGTGTTCGTCATGAATGATCTGCCTTTCCTGCCACAGAGGCGGCGTTGAACAATTGCGGTAATACCGGTTTGTCAATGCTAAAATAGCATGGCTGTGCAAAATTGTCAATCCGCTTCGTGAAGCTTTCACAGAAATGTTGCACATTGATAAAATATGGTGGGCGAAGATGACGAAGAACCGCCCCTCCGGCAGGAGAAGCGGTTCTTGAAAAATCAGCGCTTAAAGTTCAAAGTCGGGGTCGTCCTTCAGCACATGGATCTCGCTCATAAAGGGGCTCTGCTCCGGGTCGGCGAAGGGAGCTTCCTTGACGTACTTGTTCAGCTGGATGGCCGTGCGTGCAGGGTCGGCAATGGTGCCTGCGCCGCCGATGCAGCCGCCCGGGCAGCCCATGCCTTCCAGCAGGTAGCCGTTGTACTTGCCGGCCTTGGCCAGCATGAGCAGCTTCTTGCATTCGGCAAGGCCCTGTGCGGATGCGATCTTGACATCCATATCCGGGTGCCATTCCTTGATCTTATCGGCAACAGCCTTGGCAACGCCGCCGGACTGTGCAAAGCCGCGGCCTGCTGCGGATGCAGCGTGCAGAGCTTCGGCCTCGTCCACTTCCAGCAGGCTGGTGTCCACATCCTTGGCCTCGATGATACCGGCCAGCTCTTCAAAGGTGAGCACGAAGTCCACATCGGAGCGGACGGTGCGGCGGGAAGCTTCCAGCTTCTTTGCGGCGCAGGGTCCAATGAAGCACATACGGGCCTCGGGGTCCTTCTGCTTCATCATGCGGGCGGTGAACACCATGGGGGTCATGGTCATGGAGATGTTCTTGCAAGATCCGGGAAAGCGGTCTTTGCCATCATGCTCCATGCCGGGCAGCAGGAAGTTGCCATGAAGCTGAGCTTCTCGGGCACTTCCTCCAGGAAGTCGTGTGCTTCGTCCACGGTGCACAGGTCGGCACCAATGGCAACTTCCACCACATCGTAGAAGCCGACGGCCTTCAGGGCGGCCTTGAGCTTGCCGGTGGAAGCCAGACCCGGGAACTGGTTGATGAAGGCGGGAGCCACCAGCGCGTAGATGCGGTCGCCGCGGTTGAAGCCCTGGATCAGCTGATAGATCTGGCCCTTGTCGGCAATGGCACCGAAGGGGCAGTTGACCAGACACTGGCCGCAGGAAACGCACTTGCTGTAATCGATCTCGGCGCGGCCCAGCTCATCGGAGTGGATGGCACCCATGCCGCAGGCTGCAGCGCAGGGACGCTCGGTCTTGACGATGGCGTTGTAGGGGCACACGCCGACGCAGCGGCCGCACTTGATGCACTTGTCCTGATCGATGATGGAACGGCCGCTCTCCCATGTGATGGCCTTCTTGGGGCACACTTCCATACAGGGGTGGGCAAGGCAGCCCTGACACAGGTCGGAGACCTTGACCAGCTTTTCCGGGCAGCGGTTGCAGGCAAACTTGATCACGTTCACCAGCGGGGGATCATAATACTTATCGGCGATGGAAGCATCCTCCAGACCGGAGACGACGCTGTTGTGCTCGTCCATGCGGCGGGTGGGCAGGCCCATGGCCAGACGCACGCGCTCCTCAACGATGGCGCGCTCCAGGAAGATGTCCTTGCGCAGCTTGCCTTCCTCACCGGGGATGATGGTGTAGGGGATCTTGCGCATCAGGTGGTTGGCCTGCTCGCCCTTGACGTTGGCGTAAGCCATGCGTGCCACCTCGGTGAACACCTGACGGCGGATCTGGATGACCGTGGTATTGATTCCTCTGAAACTCATTCCAATTCTCTCCTTGCTTTGCTAAAAACAAACGGGCTGCACCCGGCTGCCGACAGCGTTCTGCCGCGCAGGGCGCGTTACAGGGCACATTGGTAACACACTGCTGCAAACAGCGCTGTGCCCGGGATGATCCACCTTCATTTTAGCATAAAGCGTGCCGGATGAAAAGGGATAAAACGCAAAATTTGTTAAAAATTTGTTGTATTCGTCCTCGTGTACAGAATCAACAGTTTTAAGCGCGTAAACTTAGCAAAGTGCTGCACGCACACGCTCGCCGTCGTATTCGCCAAGCGTTACGTGCACGATCTGCCCGCTTTCGTGGCCGGGGGCGGACACCACCACCGGAATGTACAGCCGGGTGTAGCCGGTGAACAGCGTGCCGGAAAGCGGGGTCTCCAGCAGCACATCGTCCTCGGTGCCCACATAGGCGGCCAGCACTTCGCGGCGCACCTCCTCGGCAATGCCGTTCATCACGCGGCTGCGCTCCTGCTTTTCCCGCTCGTGCACCTGCTCCGGGAAGTCGTAGGCCGGGGTGCCGCTGCGGCGGGAGTAGGGGAACACATGTACCTTGAGAAAGCCGATCTTTTTCAAAAATTCGCAGCTCTCTTCAAAATCGGCCTGCGTCTCGCCGGGGAAGCCACAGATGCAGTCGGTGGTAAAGCTGACCGGGCGCTCCCCGTAGGCGGCGCGCAGCTGGTCCACCACCTGTGCATACTGCTCGGCAGTGTAAACGCGGCGCATCCGACGCAGGGTGCAGTGCAGCCGCTCTGCAGGCTCAGGTGGAACTGCGGGCAGAGCTTTTTCACGGCGGCAAGGCGGGTGATGAACTCCGGCGTGAGCATATCCGGGTCCAGACTGCCCAGACGGATGCGCTGGATGCCCTCCACCTGAGCGCAGTGCTCCACCAGCTCCACAAGGTTGGTGCCGGTATCCAGACCATAGCTGGGCAGGGAGATGGCACTGAGCACCACCTCGCGGTAGCCGGAAGCCGCCAGCTGGCGCAGTTCGGCTAGGATGCTGGCTTCGTCGCGGCTGCGCACCGGGCCGCGGGCCCGTGGGATGACGCAGTAGGCGCACTGGCGGTTGCAGCCGTCCTCTACCTTGATAAAGGCACGGGTGTGGGTCTCGAACCGCTCCACGGGCAGCTCTTCAAATTTTTCGCCGCGCTGGTGGGGCGTGATGGCACAATGCGCTCATGGCCGTCCAGCAGCTTGAGAACGTTATCTAAAATGGCCTTGCGGTCGCGTTGCCGCACACAAGGTCGGCCTCGGTGAACTGGGCGGCTTCCTCCGGGAAAGCCTGCGGGTAGCAGCCGGTAAGCACCGTGACCGCGCCGGGGTTCTCGCGCTTTTTGCGGCGCAGCCACTTGCGGCTTTTCTGGTCGCCAAAGTTGGTCACGGTGCAGCTGTTCACCACAAAAACATCCGCAGGCTCGTTCTCCTGCGCAATGGTAAAGCCGTTGGCGCGGAACATCTGTTCCAGCGCGCCGGTCTCGTTCAGGTTGACCTTACAGCCAAGGGTATAAAAACAAACTCGCATGAGGGGATATCCTTTCGACAAAAAACGGGGTGGTGTTTGCATTGCTCTTTATTATATATCACAGCGGCGGTGCGGCGCAAGACCGGATGCACAGCAGCAGGCACTTTTTTGCTGGAAAGCAGGCAAAACAAAAAGAGACGGGCAAACGCCCGTCTCTCAAAGAGAATTTTGGAAAAATTATTTAGCAGTGGACTTGACGGTGACTTCCAGATACTTGTACTCTTTACCAGTCTCTGTGTCCTTAGCGGTCTTATACTCGGTCTTTTCCACAGCAAAGTTGGAGAGACCATTAGCGGCCAGATTGGTCATCAGGAAGCTGTTCAGATAAGCGCCGTTTGCATCAGCAGGCCATACGACCAGCTTCTTTTTGTTCAGCTCTGCAACAGCAGCCTGGAACTCCTTGGTAGAATCCTTAGCGGCGACTACCTTGATAGGAGTGGTGGAGAAAGCACCACAGCCGGTGAACATGGAAGCACCTGCAGCAGCAACAACGGTCAGACCAGCCATCTTCAGGAAAGAACGACGAGACAGAATCATAATAGTATCCTCCTAAAAAATAATTCCACAAATGAAGCAATACAGCCTTTTTGGGCCATCTCCAATTTACACTATAAGGTGGGCAAAAGTCAAGCCCTTTTGTAGAAAAAGACAAAATAAAAAATGTGGGCTGCGGTGCGGGCGCAGGATATTCTAAACAAAAAGGCCCCTGCATACTCTCTCAGCAAGAGACATTGCGCAGGGAGGGACCGAAATGGAGCGGAAAAACTTGGCGCTTTTGTGTGCAGGGGTGGTGTGCTTCTGGCTGTTTGCACTGGCCTTTGGCACGGCGCAGGGCAATGGGCTGCGGCAGCAAAGCCCGGCGGTGCAGGCGGCTGCAGACCAGACCCAGCCTGTGCAGCCCGCGGCGGCACAGCCTGCCTTGGAGCTGCCCTGCCGCGCCGCCTGCCTGATCGACCAGCAGACGGGCACCATATTATATGAAAAGAACGCCGACCAGCAGATGCCCATTGCATCCATTACCAAGGTAATGACCCTGCTGCTCACCTTTGAAGCCGTGCACGACGGCCGCATTGCCATGGACACGCTGGTGCCAGTAAGTGAACACGCCTACCACATGGGCGGCAGTCAGATCTGGCTGGAGCCGGGGGAGCAGTTCACGCTGGACGAGATGATCAAAGCCATTTGTGTGTCCTCCGCCAATGATGCCGCTGTGGCTGTGGCAGAGCTGGTGGGCGGCAGCGAGCCGGGCTTTGTGCAGATGATGACGCCCGCGCCGCAGAACTGGGCATGGTGAACACCACCTTCCACAATGCCTGCGGGCTGGACACCGAAGGGCATCTTTCCACCGCCCACGATGTTGCCATCATGAGCCGCGAGATTTTGAACACCTGCCCGGAGGTGCTGCACTATACCGGCATCTGGACGGACACCCTGCGCGGCGGTGCCACCCAGCTGGTGAACACCAACAAGCTGCTCAAGCGCTACAACGGCATCACCGGCCTGAAAACCGGCACCACCAGCGGCGCGGGCGTGTGCATCAGCGCCAGCGCCACCCGCGACGGGCTGGACCTGATCGCCGTGGTGCTGGGGTCGCTCTCCAGCTCGGAGCGGTTCACAGCGGCCACCATGCTGGACTACGGCTTTGCGGCCTACGCCGCCGTGCCGCTGCCCGCCATGGAGGATCGGCCTCTTCTTATAAAAGTAAAGGGCAGTGCAGAGGAAAGCGTACCGCTGGACTACACCGCTCTGCCCGAAACGCTGCTGATGCCCAAGGAAAACGCCGCCGCCCTCACCGCGCAGCTGGATCTGCCGCAGGAGCTGGAAGCACCGGTGCAGCTGGGCCAGACCGTTGGCACGGTGCGCATCCTGAGCAGGGAGACCCAACTGGGCGAGTACGAGGTGCGCGCCGCTGCCGATGCTGAAAAAATGGACTTTGGCACCGCATTCGGCCTGTTGTGGGACGCTTTGACCGGCTGCGAAAGCTGAATGCACGCTTCAGCGTACAAAAGCGCGCTGCGGTAAGCTGCGTGGAACTGTCTGTGTGAACAATTCTGGATGAAGAAACAAAAAAACACTATTAAAATTGTATGAAATCCAAGGATTTTGACCTTGACTTTGCCCGGAGGGAACGGTACACTTATACCAAGATATTTCCTCGCAGGGCAAAGGCCCGGCAAATCGTTTGGAGGTTATAATAAAATGAGCGTCGCACTGAACACAAAACACCTCTCCAGCTTTATCAGCGAAGAGGAATATGCAGCCATCTATCCGCAGGTGGAAGCTGCCCATAACCAGCTGGAAGCAAAGTCCGGCCCGGGCAATGATTTCCTCGGCTGGATGTATCTGCCCCGTGATTATGATAAGGAAGAGTTCGCCCGCATCAAGGAAGCCGCCGCAAAGATCCGCGAGGATTCCGATGTGCTGGTGGTGGCCGGCATTGGCGGCAGCTATCTGGGCGCACGCGCTGTCATCGAGGCCGTCAAGGGCCAGTTCCACAACGAGCTGGAAAATGGCCCCAAGATCTACTTCTGTGGCAACAGCATCAGCCCCACCTACCTGAACAACATCATCAGCCTGTGCAAGGGCAAGCGCTTCTCCATCAACGTCATTTCCAAGTCCGGCACTACCACCGAGACTTCTCTGGCATTCCGCGTGCTGCGTGAACTGCTGGAAAAGGAGATGGGCGTGGAAGAAGCCAACAAGCGCATCTACGCCACCACCGACCGTGCCAAGGGCACCCTGAAGCAGCTGGCCGACGCACAGGGCTGGCCCACCTTCGTGGTCCCCGACGACGTGGGCGGCCGCTACTCCGTGCTGAGCGCTGTGGGCCTGCTGCCCATTGCTGCTGCCGGTATCAGCATCGACGACCTGATGAAGGGCGCTGCCGATTCCATGGAGCGCTTCTCCGTTCTGAGCAAGGACAATGACGCTTACAAGTATGCTGCCATCCGCAACATCCTGTACCGCAAGGGCAAGAGCGTTGAAATTCTGGAGTGCTACGAGCCGGACTTCGCCCTGATGAACGAGTGGTACAAGCAGCTGTTCGGCGAGAGCGAGGGCAAGGACAACAAGGGCCTGTTCCCCGCAAGCTGCATCTTCTCCACCGATCTGCACTCCATGGGTCAGTTCATTCAGGAAGGCTCCCGCACCATGTTCGAGACCATCGTGGACGTGAAGAAGCCTGCACAGGATCTGTTCATCGACCCGCTGGAAGGCAACTTTGACGGCCTGAACTTCCTGGCAAACCAGAATATGAGCGTTGTCAACCGCAAGGCCATGGAGGTACCATCCTCGCCCACACCGACGGCGGCGTGCCCGAGGTGCTGATCGAGATGGACGACCTGACCGCTTACAATGTGGGCTACCTGATCTACTTCTTCTGGCGTGCATGTGCCTGCAGCGGTTATCTGCTCAGCGTCAATCCCTTCAATCAGCCGGGCGTGAGAGCTATAAAAAGAATATGTTTGCTCTGCTGGGCAAGCCGGGCTACGAAGCCTGACCGCCGAGCTGGAAGCAAAGCTGAAGTAAATAAAAATGATCTCCCGCCGCAAGGCGTGGAAAATACAGGAGGACTGAACTATGATTAAACTGATTGTTGGTACCAAGGGCTCCGGCAAGACCAAGGCTATGATCGACCAGATCAATGATGCGGTCAAGACCTCCAAGGGCAACGTGGTCGTCGTTGAAAAGGGCATGAAGCTCACCTACGACATCGCTCCTGCTGCACGTCTGATCGACCTGGACGAGTACAAGATCTCCGGCGGCGAAATGCTGTACGGCTTTGTTGCCGGCCTGATGGCAAGCAACTACGATATCACCGACCTGTACATTGACGGCATCCTGAAGGTGCTGGATCATGACATCAACCGTCTGGGCGTTGTGCTGGACGAGATGGCAGCCATTGCAGGCGACAGCGTGAAGGTGACTGTTACCGTCAGCGCTGACGAGGCTGCACTGCCCCACGATGTGAAGAAGTACCTGTAATTCCGGAAAATCGGGATCTGAACCACTTTGAACAGGCAGAGAACCGGGAAATTTAAATTTTTTCGGTTTTCTGCCTGTTTTGGTGTTGACAAAGGGCTGCGTTGGCGCTATACTAACAAAGCAGCCTTTTAGAGGTGTACTATGCAATTTGACCTGAGAAAGTTTATCGCCACCGGCAGACAACCCTATCATGCAGAGTTTCAGTGTGATTTATCTGCACATGATTATGCCGGGGCAAGGATCCCGCAGCCGGTCACCGCTGTTTTTGAAGCGGAGACGGACGGCGACGAGATCCGGATGACACTGCGGGCAAACGCATCGGTGCACGGAGAGTGCGCCCGCTGTCTGGACCCGGTCATTCGGGAGGAGACGGTCGATACGGAGTGGACGGTAAAGGAACGGGATCTGGATGACCCGGATTTTGACCTTCCGCTGGACGAAAAAGGACATCTGGATGTAGATGAATGGCTCAATCAGGAGTTTATGTTCCAGATCCCCACGGTGCTGCTTTGCAGTGCCGACTGCGCCGGGCTTTGCCCCGTGTGCGGCAAAAAGAAGGCGGAATGCACCTGCCAGCCGGCAGAGCATGCCGAAGCTCCCGTAGACACAAGGCTCGCAATCCTTAAATCACTGCTGAACTGATAAACCCATCAAGGAGGTGCAAAAATATGGCAGTACCTAAGAGACATCTTTCCAAGGCCCGCCGCGACAAGCGTCGCAGCAATGTTTGGAAGCTGGAGGCCCCCGCACTGGTCAAGTGCAGCAACTGCGGCTCTCTGAAGCTCCCCCACCAGGCATGTGGCAACTGCGGTTACTACAAGGGCGAGGAAGTCATCAAGAAGGCCTAATTTGCGCGTAATTGGTGGCATAATGGTGTTATGTACAGAAGGGGAGGGCGCATGCCTTCCCCTTCTTGTTCTGTCTGAAAGGAGGTGGATGCGGTGGCAATGAAGATCGCACGGGTGGAACCCGGCAGCGAAGCGGAGGTGCTGGGCCTTGGCCCGGGTGACGAGCTTTTGAGCGTGGACGAAAACGAGCTGAACGACAGTCTGGACTACGATTTCTACACCGACAGCAAAAGCTTCCACCTGAAAGCAAGGGTGGCAGACGGCATCCGCGAGTGGGATGTGCAGCGCACGGAGCGCGGTCCCTTTGGCTGCGATTTCCAGACCTATCTGGGCGATCAAAAGCACTCCTGCTCCAACCACTGCATGTTCTGCTTCATCGACCAGCTGCCCCCCGGTATGCGCGAGAGTCTTTACTTCAAGGACGATGACGAGCGGCTTTCCTTTTTGTTCGGCAACTATATCACCATGACGAACATGCAGGACCACGAGATCGACCGCATCATCAAGATGCACATTTCACCCATCAACATTTCAGTGCACACCACGAACCCGCAGCTCCGTGTGCGGATGCTGGCCAACAAGCGCGGCGGCGAGGTGCTCAAGTATCTGCCCCGTCTGGTGGAGGGCGGCATCGCCGTCAACTGTCAGCTGGTGCTGTGCCGCGGCATCAACGACGGCGACGAGCTGCGCCGTACCCTCTCCGACCTTTTGGAGCTGACCCCTATGGTGCAGAGCATCGCTGCGGTGCCCTGCGGCGTGACGGATTACCGCGAGAAGCTGTTCAAGCAGACACCGTATGATGCAAAGACCAGCGCCGAAGTCATCGACATCATGGAAGAATTCGGCGATGAGTGCAAGCGCCGCCACGGCAAGCGCATCATTTATCCCAGTGATGAATGGTACCTCAAGGCAGGCAGGCCCATCCCGCCGGAAGAGTTCTACGAGGACTTCGACCAGCTGGAAAACGGCGTGGGCATGATGCGCCTGTATGCCTCGGAATTTCTGGCGGAGCTGGAAAAGCCCCACCGCATCTACGGCACCAAAAAGATGGACGTGGTCACGGGCGAAATGGCTTCGCCGCTCATCCACCAGATGATGGCTGAGCTGCACCGCCAGTACCCCATGGTCGAGGTGACGGTGCACACCATCAAGAACAAATTCTTCGGCGGCAATGTGGGTGTGGCCGGGCTTGTAACGGCGACCGATATCATTGCTCAGTGCGAGGGCAAGCTGACCAGCGGCACGCTGGGCGTGCCCGCCGTAATGCTGCGGGAGGAAAAAGACACCTTTCTGGACGACATCACCACCGACCAGCTGGCCCAGCGCCTTGGCGTGAAGGTGGAGGTGCTGCCGACCTCTGGCGGCGACGAAGCCCGCGCCCTGCTGCGCAGCGGCCTGCACATTGCAAGGAGAAGAAGAGCATAAAAGAAAACCCTCTCCGTCATCGCTGCGCGATGCCACCTCTCCCGAGGGCGAGGTTTTATGCATCTTTCGGCAGAAGTGATAAAAGCTCCCCCTTTCGGGGGAGCTGGCGCGGCGTAAGCTGTGCCTGAGAGGGT
>ENA-OUNI01000295-OUNI01000295.1-human-gut-metagenome-genome-assembly--contig:-NODE-295-length-23353-cov-1.912598_pt1 | contig 23353 bp, 28 predicted proteins | sample MGYA00242499_ERZ504580 | MGnify/ENA primary metagenome ERZ504580 (study PRJEB26092, sample SAMD00036315) | human gut metagenome | host: Homo sapiens | study: EMG produced TPA metagenomics assembly of... | reverse complement strand
CTGCTTTTTTGACAAGAAGAAAGGCAACCTGCGCATTATTCTTGTCAGTCGACATTCGTTTTCTTTCCAAAGGTTTTCGTGCACGTTTACGTCTGCGGGAACCTTTTCTCTTTCAGGATATTTCATACGTCAGTTCACCCGGGCAATGCCAGGGTATCTATAAATTAAAACCAAACTGCTATGAAATCGAACTTGAAGAACTGGGAACTATTGAAGATGCTGGAAGAGGCATCTGCCGGAGGGATGACTCTCTCTGCACCGCACGTATGGAAAGCATACTACGGGACTTTCTGCAAACATTTGGCTAAACTTACCGACAGTCCCTGTACACCGGGACTCATGCGGGAATTGTCTCATTTGCGGGTTGAATTGGCCTCGTATGCCGAGCTTTTGAAACATATCGCCTGCGGGGAGTGCGCGACGACTTATTGTAACAAAGCCTTGCATCTGGTCGATTGCGAGCTGCACATTCTGGAGCTGCGCATCGAACATCCGGCCTTTTCCGCGCTGCCGGAAGTTGTGCCCGTTTCCCCGCTATATCTGGGCAAGGACTATTGTGCGACAGACCTGGTGGAATTGATTACCCCCTTATATGAACTCGGCTTCCTGACTACGGCAAGCGGCAGTCCGGCCAAGCTGAAAACCATCGTTCGGGCCTTTGAGACGACTTTCAATGTCCGAATGCCGAATTACGATGTGCTGCGCCACGCCGCAATCAATCGCAAACTACGTCTCACGCCGCTGCTCGACCGTATGCACGAGGTCATGCTCCGTCTCAGTCAGGAGTAAACGAAGACCAGGGCTGTACAGACAGCCCTGTTTCCTGACAGAGAAGATGCCCCGGCGTGCCTGAAGATGACATATCCGCAATTCAATGCCCGAATTCTGCCGAAAGATACCTTTGCCCGAAAAAAACATGCAACAGGAAGACGACTTGCGGGGTTTGGGACAGACGATGCAATTCATGCGCGGCATCAGTCTGCTTTTCGTTCTCATCCACCTCTATTGGTATTGCCATGACTGGTTCGCCCAACAGGGATGAACGCTCGACTTGGCGGACCGTATCCTTACGAATTTCCAGCATACTACCTATCTTTTCTCTTCACCGCTCTACACGAAATTGTTCTCGGTGTTGTTCCTGGCTCTTTCCTGCCTGGGCACAACCGGTGTCCGTAGTGAGCGGATGACGTGGCGCCGCATTCTGCCGTGCGCACTCGCAGGTTCGGTCCTTTATCTGGCAGTACGCCGCTGCTGCACACAGCCGGCAATCCCGCCGTTCTCTGCCTGGGTTATAGCGTATGCGTCTGTGCGGGTTACATCTGCCTGCTTACCGCCGGTGTCTGGGCCGGACGACTGCTTATCGGGACGCCTCCCGACGACCCGTTCAATGTCGAGAACGAGAGCTTCCAACAGGAAACCCGCCTTATCGAGAACGAATATTCCGTGAATCTGGCCACCAGCTACTATTATCGTAAACAGTGGCGTCCGGGTTGGATCAATGTCGTCAATCCCTTCCGGGCGAGCATAGTCCTGGGCACTCCCGGCTCAGGCAAAAGCTACGCCGTAGTCAATCAGTATATCAAGCAGCAAATCGAGAAAGGCTTCGCCATGTACGTTTACGACTACAAGTTTCCCGACCTCTCGCTCATTGCCTACAACCATCTGCGCCGACATCGGCACAGCTATAAAGTACAGCCCAAATTCTACGTCATCAACTTCGACGACCCGCGCCGCTCGCATCGTTGCAATCCCATCGCCGCGAAATTCATGACCGACATCTCGGACGCCTACGAGTCGGCCTACACAATCATGCTTAACCTCAATAAGACGTGGATCGAGAAACAGGGCGATTTCTTCGTCGATTCGCCGATTATCCTGCTTGCGGCAATCATCTGGTTTCTCAAAATCTACAAGGACGGCCGCTACTGTACGTTCCCGCACGCCATCGAGCTGCTGAACAAACGCTACTCGGACCTGTTCATCATCCTTACGTCCTATCCGTCGTTGGAGAACTACCTCTCGCCCTTTATGGACGCCTGGAAGTCCGGCGCCCAAGACCAGTTGCAGGGTCAGATCGCTTCGGCCAAGATACCTCTTTCGCGTCTTATCTCGCCGCAACTGTACTGGGTCATGAGCGGCGAAGACTTCACGCTCGACATCAACAATCCCGACGAGCCGAAGATCCTCTGCATCGGCAACAACCCCGACCGGCAAAGCATCTACGGAGCCGCCCTGGGGCTGTACAACTCCCGCATCGTGCGTCTCATCAACCAGAAGGGCAAACTCAAGTCGTCCATCATCATCGACGAGCTTCCCACCATTTATTTCCGTGGCCTGGACAACCTGATTGCTACGGCCCGCTCGAACAAGGTCGCCGTGTGTCTGGGTTTCCAAGATTTTCGCAGCTCGAACGCGACTACGGAGAGAAGGAGGCCAAAGTCATCGAGAATACGGTCGGCAACATCTTCAGCGGTCAGGTCATGGGCGATACGGCCCGCATCCTCTCCGAGCGCTTCGGCAAGAACGTCCAGTGCCGCGAATCCCTCTCCATCTCTCCCGAACAGCAGTCCACCTCGTACAGTACGCAGCTCGATTCGCTCATTCCGGCCGCCAAATCAGCAACCTCTCGCAGGGCATGTTCGCCGGAGCCGTCGCGGATAACTTCGGCGAGGAGATCGAGCAGAAGGTTTTTCACGCCAAGATTGTCGTCGATACCGCCGCCGTCGCCCGCGAAGAGAAATCCTACGTTCCCATACCGCAAATCTCCTTCTTCGAGGACGAGAACGGGGAGGATTGCATGGAGCGTCAGATCGAGGAGAACTACGACCGCATCCGTGTCGAGGTGAATCAAATCATCAAGGACGAAATGGAGCGTATCAAAACCGACCCCGCGCTTCGTCATCTGATTCCTGAACCGAAAAAAGGGACTGCCTCCCGGTAATCCCCGTATCACGAGTGCTCGAACGTGCCCCACAGTGCCTGTCAGGGCCAGGAAAGCGACATCTGTATCGCGCATCAAATCAATGTCATACATTCGCACTGCAAAGACATACCAACCATTAAAATTTTACTATTATGGCAAAACAAGAAAAAACGAATTCGACAGCCTCGGAACGTCCGATGCCGGTCCATCCCGACCCGGACAAGGAGACCATTCTGCTGCGTTACCCCGAAGACGGCAGTGTCAAAGCGGTCAGCAACCTGATACAGGACAACAAGGGAAATCAGGAAATTGTTACGACCGACCCGACGACGAAGAATCAGCCGGCCTTTTATCAAAAGCGCGACAGCCTGTTCATCGCCAATTTCTTCAAAAACATGCGGGCCCAGATGCAGGATCCTGCCAAAATGCCCGAACTGTATATCGTTTCGTTCGACAAGGTAGGTGCTGTAGCTGCAGACCTTCGTAAATTGCATGAGGACCCCAAAAACGAAGTTTTGCTGGAGACCGCGAAAAAATACCGCACCTATACGCAAAACCTCGAAAAGATCATCTTCGATGAATGCCGTATGCCCAAGGCAGAACTGGCGGCAGCAGGGTTCGATGTCAAACAGATGGAGCAGGACGGTATTTTCAAGGAGATGGAACTGGGTAAAGAGCCGCAGAAACTCTATCCTCTCAAATCCAAACTGAACGAGCAGATACAAATGGATGGGCTGTATGCTATCAAGGCCGTCAAGAATGAATACAATGAAATCGGTTTCGAGCTGCAAAGCCCGCTTGCGATTCCGGAATTCGAGCAAGACGCCACGCTCAGCATCGAGTTGAGTGCGGAAGATAAGAAGGCATTGGCTGCCGGGAAAACGCTTGAACGTCCCATTCGTCACGATGGAGAGTATTGCGTAGCCGGTTTCAACCGCACAACCAACCGTATGACCTTTATTCCCTGCCGTGAGATTCAGGCCCCCGAATACGTCTTCAACGCCCGCATGAGCGAAGAACAGCAGGAGGAGTATAAGCGCGGTCGGAAGGTACATTTGGACAACTGCCACTATTACGGCAATGACAACACGTTCTCCTGCGATGTCCAATACGATACCCACACACGGGATTACAGAACGACCGGTCATCACTATCAGCGCCCGTATGTTCCCGATTACCTTGCTCGACAGTTGGACGACACCCGCATGAGAATGCTCCTGGCCTACGAGCCTATCAGCGGCAAGGCCTTACGGACCGTAATGGAATGCCGCTCAAGCGCGATATCTGCATTGACCGGAATACCAACGGTGTAACTTATGTAAGTCTGCGCCGTATGGAACAGGAGAAGGCACAGGCACAGGCGCAGAGCCAACAGCAGGCCGGGAAACAGGCTGCCGGTGCCCCGGTGCAGAGCGAAATGACATGCATGTAGACAACGATATTCCGGAGCAGTCGCAGAGCCGGGGTCACAGGAGATAAGCCGCCATGACAGGCTCAGGCGAGATCACTGCGGATTATTACCGCCGCAGGCTGGAGGAGTTCCTTGCAGAACGCCATCCGCAACTCACCGGTGCCCGGGAGCTGGTCGCAACCCGCAGCAATCGGGCATACGCCGTCTATCGGACGACGCTTGCCCAGGGTTTTTCGCCACTGAAAGCCACTGCCCGTGCCGATGCCGTACTGTACGAAGCTGATATTCTCGCGCTACGACTTGTTGCGGGATATTCTAGCCACGGATTATCCGCAAATTCCTGAATACCAACTGCGGCCGCTGGCGCTTCAGCTTTGCGACATCTGTGCTCCCGTGTTCGGTTCGTTCAACCTCGACGACGGCATTCTGCAACGACGGGAATACGGAACGCTCGTGGCTCGGCTGCGGGAGTTCCTGCAGGAATATGTCAGCCAGCACGGACTTTTCGTGCGGCTTCGCGGCAGACCTCGAAATCCCTGACACTTGAAAACCCATATTCATTAACCATTTCAAACATTTTACAACCATGAAAAACATCTTATCTGGGCCGCAGCAAGCGCGGCACTTCTTGCCTCCTGTGCCAAAGAGGAGACACAGACCTTCACTCCGGCCGCCACCGACCTGCCTCAAGCATCCATCACCTTCGTCGCCGAAGAGAATGCCGACTTCACACGTGCTTTCTTCGACAATACCACCACGACCGAAGCGTGGGAGCAATCGCTTTCCTCGCTTACCGTATTCTGTTTTGAGGAGGGTGCTCTGGTCATGCGCCGCAATTTCACATCGGCGGAACTTTCATCCAGACGCTCCACGTTCGCCCTGCCGCGTTCGACAGCCGGTAAGAGTATCGAATTCTATGCGCTGGCGAATGCTGCCGTCGATGAAAACATTACGACCAAAACAGCCCTGCTCGCCCTGACGGAAGAGACTCCGGGCAGCTACAACGGCACTTTCGCCAATGTCTCGAGCAAGGCGCTGCGCAGCGGTGGATTTCTGATGTCCGGCACAGCGACGAAAAGCATCGGCGCAGCAGGTACGACGACCGAAGTGGCCATTACTTTGCGGCGCGACGTAGCCAAAGTAGCCGTTCAAGCCTCCCTGTCTCCTGCCTTTGCCGACAAGTATCCGGGAACGGTCCGGATTACCTCGGTCAAACTTTCCCGTTCGGCGATGCAGACTCCCTATTTCGGAGGAACGCCTAAAACCGGAACCATGACTTTTACGCACACCCAAACCCCGGGTGAGACGAGCGGTCGATTCAACGCTCTGTTCTACTGCTTCGAGAACGCGGCTCTCGCCTCAGGCAGCCGCGTCCTGCTGACGCTCGACGGGGTGTATGACCGTGACGGCAAGACCTCGACGACTTCCGACCAGGTCCCTATCTCGTATGAAGTCGAACTATCCGGCACCGCCGGCAACGGACAGCTCGCACGTAACGGATATTACCGGGTGGCGATTGGTCTGACCGGTCTGACCGGACAGGATGTGACGGCTTCCATTACGGTCGCTCCGTGGGAAACCCCCGTCACTCAAAACATCAATATCGGCATTTAATCCCGGCAAGTGAAACGGACAGAGAGGAGGCTATCACTCCGCTCTGTCCTCTATTATATGAATCCGCGACATGAACCGCAAACTATTGTTTTACTGTGTATGGCCGCAGTCTGCTTTTCGGCTCCGCGTGCTTCGGCTCAATATTTCAGCGTAGGCATCAACGCCCCGATGCTGGCTTCCGGAACCCTGAATGTTACGTTGGAGGCCGCTGTCGCACCGCATTGGTCCGTGGAACTCGCCCTGCTCGCAAATCCTGTCAGCACCGAAAGACTGGGCCTGACAGCCGCCGCTCTGCAACCCGGGGTGCGCTACTGGTTTTCGAGGAGTATGCCGGACATTTTCTGGCGATGCACGCGGCTTTGGCGTCGTACAACGTGTGGAATGCCTCGCACCGCCACAAAGGATGGCTTTCGGGGGCCGGGATCTCCTATGGTTACTGCTGGCCGCTCTCGGCACGCTGGAACATGACGCTGGAGGGCGGCATTGGAATCTATCATATGCGTGAGAGCGAAAAACGACGCTTCACGCCCGATTCGGAACCCGAATATATCCGCCATCACCGGCGCTGGGTCTTCGGCCCCTCCAAGTGCGCCCTCACTTTTTCTTACCTGTTTTAACTCAATCTTCACGCAATCATGAACTTCATCATCAGCATCTTTCTCGTCCTCTTCCTGAGCATCTCTTCCTGTCAAAGGGAGGCAACCGGAGACATTGTTCCGACACCTGCAGCCCGTTACGGCGAAGTCGATCTCACCTTCGGAGAGAGCGGGCAGCCCTGGAATCTACCGGATGGAACCATGAGGGTCATCAACGGACGCCCCGATAATGTCAATATCTATATTTTCAACGATGCGCTCGACTACCGCAAACACGCCTATTACGAGAATACCGACATGCAACCCCGCCTCGAACTGCCTTACGGTACATACCGCATCTATGCGCTCGGGAACTTCGGCAGCGATTTGGGGCTTTTGACCGAAGAGCAGCTTCAGGCCCTCACGGTTACCGCCTCTTTTGCGGACCGATTTCCGACCGGCGGTCTGGAGTATGCCGTCACCAGAGAGGAGTTTGCCGTTTCGCAGGCGCTCTCATCCCTGGAATTACGCCTGACAAGGCCCTTTTGCAAGATTACTTTCACAGCTTCCATCTCTCGTCACTCTCCTCGGACGCCTATATCGTGTCGATGATCCCCTACAATCTTCCGCTGCGCTCCTCCCTGTGGACCGACAACCGCTTGCTTTCGACTCAAGGGCAGTTCGACTTCCCGTACGAAAAGCTGACTTCCAAGAAAAGGCGTCATACCCTCACTTACTATCAGTTGGAAAATCTTCAGGGAACAGTTCCCGCAATTATTCTTCCCGAAGACCGCAATTACCGGAAGGCACCCCGCATGGCTACTTATGTCAATATTCGCATTTGCCTGAATCAGGCATTCTATGAATACAACATATACATCGGACAGAACGATACTTCCGATTTCAATGTACGCCGCAATACCGCATACACCTACAACGTGACCATCCTCGGAACGAATCCCGACGATTACCGTATCGCCAAAACGGAGTACACCTTCTGGGGAACCAAGGCCGGCGACAAAGAATATCTCAATACCTTCCGCTGGCAGAACGGCACCGCGCAAGGCGTCCTGGTCATTGTCACCGAGCATTGCGATCCGGACAACGTACTCTCGCTCTCTTTCAAGCGGACTTCGACAGGAACATATTATCAAATGGGAAATGCAGTACAGGACCTTCGGCAATGCCTACCGAACCTGGAAGGAGGGTGAACGCATCGAGGTCCACCGAAACAACGGAGGCAGTTCCGTCGAAATCCGCTTCATCAACTCCGACGGAACGACCCAATACGAAACGACCAACAACTACTTCGACTTCACCTTGACCGATACCCGGGGATTCAGCGATACCTTCCGTGTTTCGACCCGTAAAACGACATAAGTTTCATGCGAATCGCAATGTATATTTTCCTGCTGCTGGCCGCAGGTGCTGCGTGCAGTTGCAGCACCTCGGGACGCCTGGCCCGCCGTGATGCCCAGGCGCTGCTGAGTCATACGCCCCGCCCCCTGCGGGCTGTAGCGCCCCCTGCCGATACGGTCCGCCGAATACGCACGAACACGGAGTTCGACCTTATTCCCGTCGAAGTAACTTATGAGAACGGCGAGGAAACCTACAATATCTGGCTCGATGCCGTGACTGTCGTAGCTCCCTCACGTACCGTTCCCGAACGCTGCGGACATATTGAAATCGATTTTTGGTAACCCTCCCGCGCATCCTGCAGAGTAATTGCCGCAGTATCGTCCTCCGCCCCGTTTTGCATCGTGAGCAGGAGCGGATACCTCTGGAGGAGATTTCCCTGCGGGGTACGTTGTTCGACCGGGTACAGAGGCGCGACTACTGGCAATACGTCCGTTATCTGGAGCGCTTCCGGCCCGACTCGGTGCATGCCGCACGGGGTTTCCGGCGCTTTGTACGGTATCCGCTGCCCGAGGGGGTGCGTGCGGATTCCGTAACCCGAGCCGGACAAGATATCTCGCTGCGTTATGTACAGCGCATTCCTGCGGCGGAAGCCGGTCGCCGACTGCTCGTCACCCTCGAAGGCGAAATCCGAGGGCTGGACGGCAGTGTTTATCCCTTGCCGCCCTCCGATACGCTGCGCTACAACATCTCTTCGATGCTTTTCTTCGCCGATACCACGACCCGTTATGTGGAACGCATCATCGAAAAACATATCCGTGTCAGCGACCGGAAAAGACTGGCATTCCGAGCCGGAGAATCCTGCATTGTCGATACACTGGAAAACAACGAAGTCCAACTGTCTCTGATAGCACAACTGATGGAAAAAATCTTCGACCGCCGCGAATACGCCGTGGACAGCATCGTACTTCGGGCGGGTGCATCTCCCGAAGGTCCCGTCCGACTAAACGAACGACTCTCCAGGGAAAGGGCCTGGAACCTGCAACACAGGTTCGCCGCCTGGTTTCCCTCACTGCCCCTCGATACGCTGATACGGACCGGCGGCATCGGCGAAGACTGGGAAACACTTGCAGCACTTATCCGTCAGGACGACAACATCGTCCACAAGCAGGAAATAGAAATGCTTATCGAACAGGAACAGGACCCCGACCTGCGAGAAACACGCATTGCGGCATGTTTCCCGGAGGAGTATGCTATATGCAGCGAATGCTGTACCCCCGGTTGCGGGCCGTACACATCGCTACCGGCTGCATCGTACCGACATGGTGCAGGATACGCTCGTGACAACTCGGCCCGACAGTCTTTATGCCGAAGGTGTCGGGTTGATGCAGCAGCGGCAGTATGACGCGGCACTCGGCATCCTGGCTCCGTATGCAGACATCAACACGGCCATCTGTCTGTTGTCGGTCAACCGCAATGCACAGGCTCTCGAACTGCTGCTTTCGCTGAGCGATGATGATGCCCGTGTATGTTACCTGCGGGCCATCGCTTATGCCCGGCAGGGAAAACCCACACAGTCACTCCAGGCATTCGATGCGGCCTGCGCCTTGAACGAAGACCTCTCTTACCGGGCCGCCCTGGACCCCGAACTGAGCGAACTGATCAAAAACCGTTAAAGCATATGAAAAAGTTGTTATTGGCGGCAGCTCTGCTTGTAGCGATGAGCGGCTGCACGCTCTCCGAGCAGACGGAAACGGAAGTTATCTGTCCTCCCCAGGCAGACAATGGCATCGACATAGAACCCTGGCACCCCTCCGACGACTGTACGGATATCGGCAAATAGAAGCGTATGAAAACAAGGGAACACTCCGACCTGTATCTGACTTATGACAGCTACAAAAACGTCCTGCACGCAACACGTTCGAGCAACGGGACCGACGGATTCCTGCGCTACCTGCACGACGATGCGGAACATATTATTCGGGAAGGTCACAACCCGAATGTATGGGTGTCTTACGTACATTTCCATGACGGCGGGGATGTACCCGACTTGCGGGAAGCCGGCCGACACGGATTCTTCGACCGGGTACTCGACACCATACGCCGCAGCGGTGGGGAATGCCGCTATACCGCCAATATGCGGGACGTGCTTTTCTGTATCGAACAGGACATCGTACCCCTGACTCCTGCCGCCGAGCGGACCCTTTTGATGGCCCGGCCGGATTATCCCGCTCTCGAAGAGGAGATGGCGAGGAGTTACCCGCGCCAGAATGCCGTTATCCCCGAATACCGCTCCTACGATGCATTGGAATCCCGGCAGGGAGTGATGCTCTTTTCCAGAACGACCGAGGGACAGCGGCAGCGACGGGAGTACGAACACCGCCTGGAGCTGAACTTCTATAATCCGCACAACCGGGCGGCCCTCTGCGTTATTGGGAAATCATAGCCGTCCCGGACCGCGTGGCAGAGATGGTGGACCGGCTGTCCGTACAGGAACATGACCCTCAGGCACAGCTTTATGCCGATGCGCACATCCTCGGCCAGGGACGCATCTTACAGGAATTCGACATGACAGCCAATGCGGTGAACTACGATATTTTCCGACGACGCACCCAGCCGGGCCAAAGAGCCGTACAACCTCTCTCGGAGATGACCGTAGGGCAGCTCTGGAAGCATATTACCCACATGACACGTCCTCGGTTTGGGCAACAGACCGCATTGTGCGTGGACCGCAAACAGTTTCCCGGAGAGCAGCCCGATATAACTTGCAAAATAAGACGATAAACGATGCGCGAAAACACTAAACCGGCGACCCTTTTTCTGTGCGTTGCCCCTGACGGCAAGACGGACTGCGTACGCATCATCCGCGACCGGACCGGCGAAGACGACTTCCGGCGATTCATCGACAGTTTGCTGGACGCTTCCCTGCAGACGGATGCTCCGGTACCCGACGACTGGGTTTTTCGATATATCATTCCCGATGGCGGCCTGCTCCCGACACTCGAAACCGGGCGCGACCACAGCGATTACCATCATCGGCTACGTCATCTCGACACGTTGGCGGAGCTGCGCCCCGCCAACGTCGTTGCCCTGCGCAATGCCGCGCTCTGCCGCCGCAGCGGAATAGACCCGCTTTCTACGGAAGGCAGCGACCGGGAGCTGGTCCTCGGAGAAACGAACCCCGGTCGTTCCCTTCAGTCCGTGCCGTGGAACTGGCTCCCAACCGCGTTTTGCTTTACGACATGAGCGAAACGGTGGGCTGCGACGCATACCGGAGCTTGCACCAGCACATCGCCGACCACTTCTTCGACCGGGAAATCCAGACCGAAACACTCCGTCTGTACAATCTGCATTCCTTTTTCGATACCTCCGTGCTGATGAAACACATTCCGGCTCTGAACTTCAATTTCAATCACTACAGCCGTAATTTCAAATTGACGGATATCCCGGCTCACGCTTTTCTTGACAGCGATATTCTGAAAGAGGGATTCCTCGTAAAAGAGTACGACCTGCACCCCACGAGCGAGTGTTATACCCGCTTCTGTATGGGCGAAGACATCTCTCTGAATGTCGACATGCGGGCGTTCGAAATAGCTTTGCTGGACCACATCTCCCGAGAAGGCTATCCGAAGCAGAGGCTTTCCTCGGAGTGGCGATACATCTTTCCGCATAAAACCGATTTCAAAGAGCTGGAAGAGAACATAGCCAATTGCAATGACCGGTCATCCCTGGAGCAGTTGCAGATGCAGGCCCGGGAAAAGGCCCGAACGATTCTGGCGGAAGAATATCCGGATATCAGGCGGTCGCAGCGAAATTATTTGGAGGATGGCGTATCGTTGCATATTCCGATGCAGCAGGAGAAACCAAGGGCTTGGGGCGTAAAGTATGATACGGTCGAAAATCCGGATAAATGGCAGGCGGAAAGAGCTGAGGGATTCCGTTCGTCTTCCGGCGTGTTTTCCGGTCCGGGCAGCAAAGGTAACGGACGGGCCGCGCAGGGGCAAGGCCGAGCCTGACGGTTCGGGCAAAAAAACAGACCACCGCAAGGGTGCTGTTTTTATGCCCGAAGCCTTGCCCTGCGCTGTGCTTTCGCCGCCCGTCCGTTCTCCATGCGCCCGTAACCGTACCACACGCCGGGGAGACGAACCCGTCGGTGAAAATAGCATATCAATAATTGTTGAATCTTAAAAGTCATCATTATGAACCCAGGATGGAACATAGACATCAACGGCGAAGACTGGACCGGGAATATTGGACCCGGGAAGAACATCTGCGCGACCAGGCTGAAAATTCATCCAATACACCGATACCGGAACCAGGATACGGATTCGACGAATCGGATATTCCGGAACAAGAGGAAGAAATCGGTGAATCACGAAAGAGAAAATGCTTTCGCCGCTAAAGTTATCAAAGGTTAAACCTTATACGGTCAAATCATGGAAAAGACAACATTACAACAAGGACTTAACGAGGTGGCACGCAAACGTGTACACCGGATGATCGACAACAACCAGCCGTTGTTCCGGCAGACCATGCAGCGGCTTATGCAGGAGGCGGGCACGGCGAACGACTACCTGGCGTCGATAGGTGCGGCCAACCGCACGCAAGCCGCTCCCGATGTAATATTTCTCGAAGACGGCAACAAGCTCATTATGAATATGGCCGGCCGTAAATACGGGCTGCATCGCAATGCCGTGGGACAGTTGGCCGAGAAAGTCGCCGTACCCGCCAAATATTTACGGGAACTCTCCGAAGGCGCCGCCTGGCAGCGCAGGCTCGCGGCAGAGATACTCAACCAGCACTCATCGTGGACAGAGCGCAGCCGGCTGCTGGTGCGGACGGTGGACGATCAGGTACGCGGCGTACTGTCGGACAGCTACCGCCGTCTGAACAGCGTGGAGCTGGTCACGGCTTTCCTCTCGGCGGCAACGGCTCAGGGCGGCGTGCCGTGCGACGCACTGATGACCGACACCAAGATATACGTGGAAACCATCATGCCGGAACCGATCTGTATCCCTACGCAGCGGAACGGAACAGTAGCCATATACATGGGCGCACGCTTCTCGACGTCCGACTACGGGGACGGTGCCGTGGAGATGCGAACGTTCCTCCTGAACGGCGTGTGTCTGAACGGTATGGTGCGCGAGAGCGTGATGAAACAGATTCATCTGGGAGCACGCCTCTCGGAGAGTCAGATGCTTTCCGATAGAACGTATCGTCTCGATACCGCGACGATGGTATCGGCCATCGGCGACTATACCCGCAATCTTTATGACCCGAATAACCTTCGGCAAAAATCGCTGGAGATACAGGCCGCCTCGGAAGCTGAGGTGGATTTCGAGGCGGAATTGAAGAAACTGGTCAAGGGAGGGCGGCTTCAGAAAACGGAGGGCGAAGGCGTACAGAAACTCTTGATGGCTAATAATCCCGACGACGGACTTTCAGGCGGTGCGACGCTCTGGAAACTCACCCAGGCGATTACAGCTTGTGCTCGGGAGCTGGCTCCCGCACGCAGCCGGGAGTTGCAAGAGATATCCGGAGAGCTGATGGCCCGCGCATTATAAACAGCATCGAATATGAGAAAACTGACAAATAAAGGACCGCCGAAGCCAACGACACTTTTGAAAAGGTGAAGATATAAGTGAAATTCGCTTTTACAAAAGTGTTTTGTTGTATTTGTACTTGAAACGACCTTAAATCTACCATTGCAAATTAAACGGATATTCCTCTATGGATGTTCGGATGCTTGTATTAGCGACTGTACGGGATAATCAAAATCTTTACGGATATCGTCGAACAGCATAACCGGACGCTTGCCGAATAACTGTCCGACCTCTCCAAATTACAAATCGTTCACAATAACCGGTCCGCTCCCGAAAAGTCGGGAGCGGACATTTTGTTTAATTACACAACATCAACAATATGATAATCAAATGCCAAGAACGGCTTTGCGAAGCGCAGGAATACGCCGCGACACTCGGCGACAAGTCCTTGCAGAAGTGTCTTGCCAAGCTCGAAAGTTGGGAGCATGACGGACGCATAGTATCTCTTTACGGAGATTTCGCCCCATATTCGTTTGGATTTAGTTTATATGCCCGGACGGCAGCTCATTATGAACGGCGGCCTGCTGTACCACGGCTCGCCCGACCAGTCCTGTGCCGTCACCGTTCAATTCACGACGACCTCCTGGCAAACACACACCTGAGACTTGCATAGAGAAGACAAGTGCGTCGATCGACCGCACTTTCTCACCTTCTTTTACAACCGGTTCCACAATGTAGAAAAAAACCATTCGTGTCGTAACCCGAAAACAACTGTCCGGCTGAATCGGGATATACAAATATAGTGATTTGTCGGCACCTGCTCGAAAAGCGGGTTGGGACATTCTCGGACTACACCTGAAATATCGACATAAAACGCCATATCGAAACAGGACGTCCCTATGACGATTAGAGTGGGTAGCGCATCATAAAAACCTGTACTTGTAAAATTCCTATTATAAACAACATTACTTAACTATTTATCGAAATGGAAAACAAACCTTATCCAAAGACCGGTCAGAATCAGAATTTGCTTGCAATATTCGATGAAATTCCCGCGGATCGACAAGCGCTTATTCCTGAAGAAGACACGGACTTTTGCCGCCAGTTACAGACCCAGTTCGACAATGTTCACGATGCCTTGGGCAAAAAATACGACGAGGTGCGCTTCGAAGCACAGTTGCTACAGGATTACTCCGTCGATTTTCTTCCCGACAGCAAGGTGACCTATAAGTTACCGCGAGATAAGACGAAACGAACACCTTTCGATCAGTTCTTGTTTCTGCCGTTCGAGAGTATCGACAAAATCGTATATTTGCACGATGCTGCTTGCAGGCGACTCTGCACGATGATTACCGATTATTTCAATCGTAAATACAACCTCACAATTCCGTCTTTCAACCTCGGTTCCGATACGCTCCGCATCGACTTCAGACCGTATTACGAGAATTGCCTCCGACACGTTCTCGACTATTTGGACGGTAAAAGTTTTCAGGCTAAAGCGGAACAGGAGATTATCGAACGACTGTTGCAAGACCTCAAATATTATCCTCCGGCTTTGAAAGGAGCGACGGTCGTATTTCCCGTAACCTATCTTTTCGATGACTTTTGGATGAAAAGTTCTACTCCCAGATGTTCGATAGCATATGGAAAAGAAAAAATCGTATCCGACATTTGTACCGCTGTCATCATGCACCGCAGCGGGTTGCTGACGGGAAGTAGCAACGATATTGTAGGATTACGGTCGCACGAAGTTGATACAAGTATTTGGTATCAAATCCAGAACTCGAAAGGCTGCGAGATCAAATTTTATAAGAATGGTCGTATCGACATACGCTTCCCATCGGCGAGGGAAGCGCTGGATTGTTTCGTGGCTCTGAAGCTCGGAACGATACGGAAATCATAAATAGTTCATATCCTATGAGTATTGTTTCCAAAGCGTGAAAATTTTGTTATATTTGCAAAACAAGCGTAAAATACGACAACATGGAACAGCAAGATATACGTTGGCAACAACGGTTTTCAAATTATCGTAAAGCGCTGCGGAAACTCGCAGCAGCCGTTGAAATAGTGACCGAAGAGTCGCACATGGGGCACGATATAGATGAACTGTTGCAAGAGGGACTTATACAACGTTTCGAATATACACACGAAATGGCGTGGAAGGTGATGAAAGATTACGAGGAATATCAGGGTTATCACGATATTCGCGGATCGCGGGATGCCATTCGCCAAGCCCTGCAAATAGGAATTATAACCGATGAGAGGTGGATGCATTCAATCGTAGACCGAAACCTTACATCGCATACCTACAATGACGAATCGGCAGATAAAATAACCGCTAATATTTCCGAAATCTATTTTCCTCTATTCGTGGAGTTCGAGAGAAAAATGAATTCTCTTTTAGAGCCGGGAATCAATCTTTTCGAGCAATGAAATACGGATTGTCAGAAGATGCGTTAAAAAAACTGCATCATGTGTTTCTTGCGAAGAGAATATCGAACAAGTCATACTATATGGCTCCAGAGCCAAAGGCAATTACAAACCTTTTTCCGATGTAGATATCGTTTTGTCCGGAGACAAGTTGGAATTTATGGATCTTTATCGGGTCATACTTACTATTGATGATTTGTTATTGCCGTATCTGTTCGACATATCGCTTTACAAAGATTTGGATAGTCCGGATTTAATAGAGCATATCCGAAGAGTCGGTATTGTCATATATGATCGTAGGAAAGAAGAGCAGCCTTAGCTGCTCTTCCTGTTTTTACTGTCAAGTCCATACTCTTGCGGAGTTCATCATCGAACTGCCATAATTTCATTATCATAAATTTTCGAGCCATACACCCAAGTCGTGTATGGCCTTTTTGTTTTATTGACCATGTATGAAATAATTCCACAACCGATTCCGCAGGCCAGGCGTGCGGAAATCAACGAAAAAATCCTCGCCGACATCGAATCCGGCGAAAACAGAATTCCCCGGCAAACCATTTACAACTGTTACACGGGTGTGGGCGGGTTGCACGACCTCAATCCCGACCAGTTTGCCAATTACCACGAATATGCCTGCGCCAAACGGGAGTTCGAGCAGGGACAGTTTTTCACGCCCCACGCCCTTTGCCGCCAGATCGTATCGCTTGCGGCTTCGGACCCGACGGAAACCGTTCTCGATATGGGCTGCGGAATGGGCAACTTCTTCAATTTCCTGCCTAACCTACACAACGCTTACGGCTTCGACATAGACCCTCGTGCAGTAAAAGTTGCAGGTTATCTATATCCAGAAGCGCATATTGCCGTGCAGGACATGCAACAGTACGAGCCAGCTATGCTGTTCGATCTGCTGCTCGGAAATCCGCCTTTCAATCTGAAATTCGGCAACGATTCTTCGCAGTTCTACTATTTCCGGAAAGCATATAGCGTATTGAAACCCGCAGGTCTGCTCCTGTGCATCGTGCCGTATTCCTTCCTGCAAAACGAATTTTGGGACAAATCCCAGATACGCTACATCGACAACTGTTTTTCATTTCTCGGACAGACGAAGCTGCCGCAGGATACTTTCGAAGATCTCGGCGTCGCGGAGTTTGCGACCAAGCTGGTGGTATTCTCCCGGGAATCCGCACATATCGAAAGCCGCCCGTATCGGGAGGACGAATTTATTACGCAGGAACAGCTCCGCGAGCGATCGCACGCTTCCGGGAAATCAAATGTTCCCTGAAACTGAAATTACGACAGGAAACAAACCGCATAGAACTCGAAGAAGAGCAAGCATTCGAATACACGATGACGAAGTATCTGTATGAAATCAAGACCCATCCGCACCTGCGGCCGAAATACGAACAGGCCATAGCACTCGTATCGAAATTCCGCAGCCAGACCCCGCCCGAGAATGCGTCGAAAACGCAATATGAAGAGTACCAGCGCTCGAAGCTCACCTATGCGAAAGTGCTGGCCATATTGCGACGATACGTCCGGGAACAATACTTCGTGCCGCAGCGAAAAGTCGCTCTTGTGAAAAACAATTACTCCTACAAACTGAAAGCATACGCCCCGCACCTTCTCGACGACATCGCTGTCCGGGAAGTGCCCATTTATAAACTCACGATTGATAACGGCGGACTGCCCGATGCCGGAGCGTGGCTAACACCCGACATCGAAAAGCAGTATCGCGCGGCGCGGCGAGTGATCGGGCGAAAACACCGGGAGTATCTGCGACAAAGCATTCCTTACTTTCAGATGCCGCAGGATAGTCGCCTGGCTGAATATATCGACGGCTTGTCGTTCGTAAACAAGGACGGCAAGCGGTGCCGGTTTACCGACCTGCAACGGCACGATATGAACTGGCTTTTCCAGAAACGCTTCAACCTGCTCAACTGGCAGCAGGGTCGGGCAAGACAGCCGTAGCATACCACTTCGCCAAATACATCCGGTCCCTCAAGCGTGTACACAACACCATCGTCGTAGCTCCGGCGCTGGCGATCGAAATGACCTGGGAGCCGTTTCTGACTCGGCAGAAAAAACGATATACCCGCATTACGCAGCCCCGGCATCTGGAAAATATCCGACCGGGAGAGTTTATCGTCGTTTCGGTTTCCATGCTCGGGAAACTGAAATATTGGCTCAAACGATTCGTAAAGAGCCACTCCAACAAACTATGTTTAATCTTCGACGAATCGGATGAACTGACCAACGACACCTCGCAACGTACACGCAATACGCTCAATCTGTTTCGTCGTTGCTCGTACAAAATACTGGCAACGGGTACAACCACACGCAACAACGTAGCCGAACAGTACAGCCAGCTATCGTTGCTCTATAACAATTCGGTGAATATGATGTGCTGGTGTCCCAAAGTCTATTACGAAGATCGGGAAACACACGAAATAGCAGACGCACCCAACGAATTTTACGGCGAGCCGTTCCCCGCATATGGCGGAGCCTCGCTGTTCAAATCCTGTTTTTGCCCCGGTAAAGTAACCGTCTTCGGCATCGAAAAGCACAATCAGGATATATACAATAAAGAAGTTCTGTGGGAGCTTAATGCCAAAACGGTGCTGACACGTAAGTTCCGGGAATTTGCCGGTGAAAAATACGAAATCAAGAATCATGTAGTTCTTCCCTGTGCAGGAGAAAAAGCCGTTTATGAAAAGATTCTCACAGAATTTTGTCAGATATGCAACCTCTTTTTCAATAGTACGGGCGACACTCGCAAAGACGCCGCAATGAAAATCGTACGACAGATCATTCTGATGATAAAAGCATGCTCGATTGCCAATACCATGCCCGGATATACGGGAGAGCCGTTCCCGGAGAAAGTAAGACATATAGCTGCAATGGTCCGGAATATACCGCAAAAAGTAGCTATAGGATGTACTACACTTGATGCGTTGGAGATGTATGAGGATTATGTCTCGGCGATAATTCCGAACAGGCCTCTATTTTTGGTTCATGGCCGGCAATCATTCAAAAAACGGAGAAGAATTATCGACCGATTCGACCGGACGACGGACGGGATATTGGTCTGCACACAACAAGCACTCAAAAGTTCGGTCAATATCCCTTCCTGCGACGACATAATCCTCGAATCCCTCCAGTGGAACATTCCCCGCATGGAGCAGTTCTATTTTCGCTTCATACGCTTGGATTCCGAGCAGAAAAAACGGGTACATTTCGTAACCTACGACGAATCCATCGAACAAAACCTGTTGGCACTCGTAACGACCAAAGAGCGGCTGAACGAGTTCATTAAACTCGGAGAGATAAGAGAGGAGTCCGAAATATTCGAGGAGTTCGACCTAACGCCCTCCCTTATCGAAAAACTGCTGACACGCCAACGGGACAACGACGGCAAGTTGTACGTATCGTGGGGCAACCAGCGTATCGTTGCGGCATAAGTCGATAACTCCATTTCGATATTGACATACTCGGTCGCGGCAAATCAGTCGATGTTCCGAAGCAGCATGGATAGACGTGAGGAATACCCGTCTTTGCGTCCGGCTGCCATTCGGTTTCGGCGACAAAAGTACCGGACGGGCGGCGACCGGACAAGGCCAAGACGAGTTTCGGCAAAAAACAGCACCCAAAGAGGTGCTGTTTTTATTGCCGAAAGCCTTGCCGGATCGCCTCTGGCCCCGTCCGTTACCATTCGTGCCGAAAACCGAAAACAGCCGGACGCTGAATCGGGATATAGTATTAATTTTTTTCAAGCATTTAATCATGAGATTGATAACCAAAGAAATCGAAAAGAAATTCCAAAAGCATCCTTTCCGTTCACAGGACAAAAAAGGAATCGACGCTACGGTGCTGGTCAAATATTTCACTCCGTGGGGTGCGGCGACATGGCTCATAACCGAAGCCGAACAGCAACCGGACGGTGACTGGATGTTGTATGGCTACTGTACCCTCGGCTACGAGTGGGAATGGGGAACTCTTATGCTTTCCGAATTGCAAGCATTACGAGGACCGTTCGGATTGACCACCGAACGAGACCTTTACATCGGTAACAACGCAATGGTGGCAGAACTGGCTTACTGACAGAGAGTGTTCAAAATACCAAAGCCTGCGTCGCAGATTCTGCGGCACAGGCTGCTTTATAGATTTAATTTTCAGTTATTATGAGTGATAAAGAATACAAAGCCCGACTCCTGTATATCGATGCGGGAGACTGCAAGGAAGTTTGGGAAGTGAAACATATCAACGGGGGCAGACAGTATGTCGGCCGCGATACTTTCGACGAACATACGTGGTGGACGCTTTGCGACGCTCCGTATGGATACTGCGAACGCAGCGGCCGAATCGTGCCGGGCGTCGTCTTCATACTTTGCGATGCGGAATGGAATCCCGTAGCCCGCGACGGCAACGACCGCACGGAATTTCCGACTCCTTATCCGACTCTGGAAGAAGCAAGCGCCGACGCTTGGGCGGCTGTCCGGGAACAATATCCTGAAGTTTCCAAAGATGGATTCGGAAAGTGGATTTCAGGCTTCGCTGACAGACCTCTATCGGGTGCGGATTACATGAATTGGCGGGATTGCCAGAGGGAAACGATACAACGCGAGGTCCTTTCCACATTCGATTATCTGGGCGAACAGCACGCCATCCTGCGATTTACGGTCAGGCATACCGAATGTACGGCGCAATGGCAGGAATATTATGTTGGTATTGCACAAGAGCAACCGCAGGAAGCATTTTCCATGTTTCTCGGGTATAGCTACTGACAACCGAAATATCTATATCCAATACTGGACGATTCTCAATACAGGTGCATTGCCATTACCAACTGTATAGATTAAATGATATCCGACAAAACTATGAACGACATGAAAACAGAACCTGTCCTCATTACGAGCCTTACCCGCCGTCTGACCGCAATTCGGAACGAAGCCTTCAGCCTCATTCAGAATGCCGTGGCCAAACATCGAATCTTAGGTACATTCTATCAAAACCTGGGTAAACATTATGCCCATGACCAGACGCTCGAACAGTACGATACTGCACCCATCGTAATTACCCACAACGACTCGTTCGGTACATACGGCGGTTATGCAGCCGCCACGGTATACGAACTTTTTATCGACGAGAAGGGCCGCCTGCTCTGTACTCTGAACGGCGAAGCGGGCGAAGATTTCAACGAACCTCTCGAACATATCCAGATAGAAGGGTTACTGTGCATCGTCCGTTGGCTCATGAAGCACGGCCTTGTCATCGACAACCCGTGGCGCTGCGAGGTGTGCGGCTCGCTCGCCGTGCAGGAACAAATTTGGTCGATACCAACACCTGTGAGGCGTATTCGCAGGCATATAACCGCGATGAAAATTACTGTTGCAACTGCAACGAAAATACCTACCCAATCCGAGAAAGCGAATTACTGCAAAACCTCGACGAGTGGTGGCACGGTCTGGACTTCCGGCAGATGGAGCGCATTACCGGCTACCGTCAGGACGACTTTGACCCTGAAGATGGTTATCAAGATTTCGTAGATGTTTGTGACAACTGGTGGGAAAGTTTGTCAATCGAGGAAAAGACACTGTTATGGTCTCAAAAATAATAAACAAATGAAAAATAGCGACTTATCTATCACAGATTCATTCTGGAATTTCATCGAGGCGAATGTTCCGAACTACCACGAGCGCGAGGACGTGCTGCATCAGGGCGAACTCCAACTGTTCATCGACGGCCACGAGTCTACCGTACAGGGTATCACACGCGAAGAAGCCTTTCTGCTGCGTGACAAAATCCTGTACGGCCTTTTTTGCCGAGCTATCCGCAACTTTTACAGCCAAGGCACCCCGTAGAATTTCCGGGCAATGTCTCCTTGCGTGATTACTCCGAAACACTGGTCGATATCGCTTATGAATCGGCCGACGACAATATCGGCTGTCATCCAACTCCCGCGAAACGGTCCGCACAATTATCGGCTGGGCCGACGAGTTCTCCCGCCGACACGAGAATACGGACTGGAGCACCATAGAATACCTTGACGAGATAGACAACTTCACGGAAGAGAAGCTGCGGACAGCACGAACAAGGCACGATAGTCCATACGTATTGGTGGAGTTCCCGGACGACACTGCGTATTTTGAGGAAAACGACATCGGATATCCCAGTTTCCAGAGCAAGGATAACGGTGCCCGCTATGTACCGGAATACGACTATATCCGATATTTTCAAAAAGGTCCAGCCGCAAACGTCTGTTATAAGCCGCTTCGTTGGCCCGAGTCGCAGCCGTATCTCTTTTCTGATGAATCGACCGATACGCTGAACGAACCTATCAACGACAAGAAAGGTATCATGGACTTCGGCTATCAGGCCGTATGGGTTCCACTCTGCAACATCGAAAGCTGATAATATGCCAAGAACTACGCTCGAAAAAAGCTGGAACGGCGGGAAGAAAGCCGCACCGAATGCACGCCGTCATTCGCAAAGCCCGACAGACAGAATCATAGTCATCCATATTCAAAATGATCGGAGAGCACAGAAATTAATTTCTACATTCTATTCTATTGTATGTTAATGAAATACAAAAGATTACAATACATGAGTAAACAGAAAACATTATCAATCGAAAAACAGGAGGTGGCATTGTGTCGCAATATCTGGCAGAATAGCTCTCAAAACGACTGCATAGCCATCACGGACGATGCAGGCGAAGTGATCGAGGTCGTCACGACCCCGAGGGTCAACCCCGGGATGTTCCGTCGTCGCGTCCGGAGTCTGATGCTTTCGGGATTATCGCGGGAAGAGGCTGAAAAATACGTGGCTTCGACACCGCAGAAATTGGAGCTTTTCTATGACGTGAATCTCGGAGCTTTCGCTATCGACGCTGAAGCGGTGGGCAATACGCCGCTCTATAACCCTTATTCGGGAAAGGAAATTCCCGACGAAACAAAATAAACGAAATCATGACAACATTCAAGAAAGGACAGCGGGTCTGGTGGAACGACCGATCTGCGAGGAGTCCGGCGAGTATGAGGTGCTGGATTCACAAGACAAAATCAATGCGGACAAATCGGAAAGCGAGCGTATCATCCGTATCGGGGATGGAGAGAACACGCGGGATGTCTCCGCCCACTACTTGACAATCGTATGCCCGATTTCCGATGAGGACAGGGAGCACCTTGCCATGCAGGAACATCGTAACCGCATACGCGACAAAGAGCTGGTGGAGCAGATGCAGAGTCTCGTCGTTCAGTTCGAAGACCAAAATTTCGAAACCGAAGGATACTCCGTCCGCATCAGCGACGAAGACCACGACGCCTGCTGCGTGTACGGATTCCGAGTGAACGAAGATGTACTCTATGCTCTGTTGGATTACGACGACGGCAGACTGTGGATGGTACCGGTTTCTGACCTATGCGTCGTGGAACTGTTCGACGCTTTTTGGCTGTTGGTCCGAAACGCTTAAATCCAAGAAACGGCAAAATACGATCATAACAAG
>ENA-OUNI01000294-OUNI01000294.1-human-gut-metagenome-genome-assembly--contig:-NODE-294-length-23379-cov-2.541975_pt1 | contig 23379 bp, 37 predicted proteins | sample MGYA00242499_ERZ504580 | MGnify/ENA primary metagenome ERZ504580 (study PRJEB26092, sample SAMD00036315) | human gut metagenome | host: Homo sapiens | study: EMG produced TPA metagenomics assembly of... | reverse complement strand
GACAAATGATGAAAACACTTACATCGGAATGTCCCTACCGGAAGGAATACGGTACATCACCGTTTTTGAAAAAGGGGATTTTGAAAACTGCGGAAGAATACTCAGGACATTCTACGTACGGAAGACAGGGTGAGAAAACTGCTCGCTTTGGGAAACCTGCTCCATCTGGGAGGCAGCCTCTCATCAAATGAAAACAAGACAAGCTGCTGGCCTTTGAATAATGGAAATCCCATTCACGAAGCAAAGGAAATATCAGGCAAGGAAAAGTTCTTCCTGCTCGGTGACTGGACTTACCTGTATGAAAATGGCAGATGGTTTCTGGGCTATGAAGGAAAAATCTATGAAATCAGCAATCCTGAATTTTCTGTCTTTGTTCCCGACAAGGACCATACACCTTCCCCTTTGGACAAAGGACTTTCCTTTGCCGTAATCGGCGAAACGGGAAAACTGGAATTCACTCCGGAAATTGTCAACGGATGGGATACCTGGAAAAGCCTTCCCAAAAGAGTCAGTGAAAAAGGGAAAACGGTATATGTATTCCGCAAAACACAACTTATAAAAGTCATCAAACCTAAAAAACTGGAATCATGAAAGAAATCAATATGACAAAGGCTATATCATGTATGCCGGACAAATTCATCACAATGGAAATGGTTGAACTGGCCGCGACCGAACACCGTCCGGAACTGGTCAACTATCTGCCGGAAAAATATATTACTTCTGAAATACTTGACAGTATATTCAAAACAGATGATTACGGATGGCATTCCTGGCAACTTTCGAAGATACCTGAAGAAAAACGTAACCGCCAGATTTGTCTAAGGGCAATAAAGGCCGAAAAGAGTAATTTCCCTGACATACCGGAAAAATACAGGAACAGTGACATACTTGAATCGCTGTTCGCACACAGGAATTTCATGAACTACCTGCATCTGATCCCTCCATCCTCATGGAACAACGGAACAGTCCGTGATGCAATATACTCCCTTTACCGTGACGTACAGCAAAACGGAGGTTACCGGTACTGTTCAGAGAGGTATGAACAGCAGTTCTTATATGAAACAAGCGTCATGCTTTCTTTCGTTCCGCGACAAGCCAAGGATTTCAGACTTTGGAAAGAACTGATCCATGACGGACGTATCGCAACCATGACTATCGACAAAATGATGCCTAAATGTTTCAAACAGGCAGCATACTACAAGGAATGGGCCATACGCTGTATCATGGAAGTGGATACACGCTGGCTTGACTATGACACCGTATGGAAGGCCATCTGTCACAAGACAGGCAACCTGCATGGCATTTTCGATTCATACGGACATTACGAGTGGTTCTCCAAACATGCGGATGATGCCATGGCTGACAAAGCAATGGAGCTGGAACCTAACCTGTTTAACAAACTTCCCGGACGGTTCCGGACACCGGAAAGACTTATTCATACACTTGAAGTAAAGAGAGAGATCAACAGTTACAACTTCATTCTTGAACCGAACCTGATGACGAAAGAGGTCTGTATGGCACTGGCCAGAAGGGATTCGTTCTATCCGGATATTCCATCGGAACGCTGGAACAGGGAACTTGTGGAATATTTCACCGAACACGGAAACAGCATGTATTGGTTTCCTCAACTGCCGAAAAAACTACAGACCAGAAAACTTGCCGAGAAGGTTCTCAAGGAGAAGCCGCAATACTTCCATTATCTGCGGATGGAATTCGTCACACCTGAAATGTCCAGGTTGTTATGTCAAAAAGACCAGGATAATATCCGTCATTTCAAGGAGCGTGTCATGGAATTCCAGAAATATACAGGACTTCCAGCCGAATTCTATGGATGTGAAACGGATTTCGAGCATATCAGAGACCGTAATGACAGCCGCCGATACTGGCGTATAGGACTCACTTACATTGCCCTGCAAAAATGTAAACGCGGATGGCATGAAAGTGAATACTATCTCATCATGACACGCATCCCAACCGATATATGCCTGCCGAAACAGTATTCAGAAAACAAATTACCACATTTCACCGGACATGGCTGGAAAAGACAATATGTGACAACGACCCGCAATTCCGGATTCCGAAGATTCAAAAGGATTTGAAGGATGTACAGGCCATGCGGTATTATGAGGTGGAACATATCCGTACCATCCTCGGATGCGAAATATACCGCAACTCTTTCATGGGACAGACAGTGGAATACTGTATCCGCAAGGACGGACTGACCTACCACGACAGGAACATGGAAAGGCTCGCCTCCGGCCTGCAATACAAGATCCGTCAGTTGAAGGAGCAGGCTGTACTCCCCAAAGATACTGATGACTCTATAGAAATCAACGCAGAAACGGTACATCGCAATATGGGATATTGTCTGACCGGAATAGAAGCCTTTGCGGAAGACTACGGACTGGACGTAACCCGGACCTATACCCTGAAAGAGTTGAAGAACGTTATCCATGAACAGGGATACAAGCCTTCACTGGAGAAATACAAAAAAGAAGTCCAACATCTAAATCTTATCTGAATATGAATATTTTCCAAAAAAGAATTGAAAACCTGTGCGATGAAATCATCGGCAGGATACTTGCACTGATGCAGGCAAACTCGGTTTCCGAAGTAATACTGACAGATAATGACAATCCGGTTTACGTAATCTGGTTTGACAAGACCGGTGCTCCGTGCGAATGCTCCGTACACAAGGTAACTGCTGTCGGAAAAGGAATCACACTTGAAGTCCATGATAAGATAACCGGAGAAAATTACAAGGTAACAAGCCGCCATGAGGCGGCTCTAGCCAATCCGGTATGGCTTAACGATATTCTGGAAGCCATAACAAATATCTTTCAGATAAAAAATACAGGACTGGAAGAAAATGTTATATGTTGCAAATGTGGAGAAAATCATGTAGTCTGCAATGCCTTCATCAATCCGAATATAAAACAGTTCTATAATTATGATGAAGAGTTATTTCTGTATGGATGGTGTGAGAAGTGTGACAATTATACCATTCTCTGCGACATAAAAGCCGTAAAAAATGATATTGAAAACGGTTTCAAGAAATTTGTCAAAATATATGGGAAAAAGCCCGAAATTGCCGAGTGTAAGATTATATGGAAAGACAGCCTTAATACTGAATACGTAAACATCGCAATTACTGATGTACCTGAAGAATATGATAATACGATATTTTTCTACTGTAAAAATTTATCCGAACTGATAAATCTATCTGATTTTTCTAGTGAGATTTTGTATTATTCCATTTTATGGATTTTAAATCGATAACATTATAAACCAAATAAAACTTGTCAGATATATCAGTCTTTCATAACTTTGCCCAGGGAAAATTAAAAACAGAAGACAATATAAGTCAGTAGTATTATGATGGAGAATTATCAGGAAAAGGCAAAAGAGAATTTTTATCGTAACCGTCCGTACGGCATTCATATTGATTATGCTCAAAAAGGGTTTGTATTGTTTAATCATTATATAAACAGTCTTGGGAAACAGGGAACTGGTTCCATAGAAGGACTTCCTCTTGAAAAATTTGAGGATGTGGACGCGATACCATTGAACGGTAAGATTATAAAAAATGGCAACCGGAACAACAAGACAATCTATTTCTATACGGAAGATTCAAATCCTTACAGAAATATAGAAGCTGGATATGGATGCCTGAAACAGTATAACCGGTTCATTTATCCCCTGTCACTTTTTCTGAACAGAACATTATAACAGAACAGCCGTGAACTTTTCATAATTCACGGCTGTTCTGTTCTTTTTCATTGTATAAACAATAACCTGTATTCTTCTTTTCTTCTCCTTTCTATTGACGGAATTTTCTTTCCCTTATAGTGACAATATCGTATGAAATCCGCATAAATGTCCCGGTTACCGGCTTCCAGTTTCCTTATCAACGTGCTTTTGGGCATCCTGCCATAACCGAGCAACTTATATGGTCCCACCTGGTATGCCAGACATGCAACCAAAAAGCGAATCCTTTCCCAGATGTCGGAACAATGCACACATTTCCTTCAGGTCTTTTCTCAGAATGCTGTCTCCCTCACTTTCTGTCAGTCTGGCAGGAAACTTTTCCCCTTTTCTGATACGGTGACCGTATGCAACATACGGATGATGTTCCGGACCATGCCATCCTTCATATTTCTTGATACATCTGACAGCCGTTTCCCAACGTGAGTCTTCTACATTCTCCTGTGCACGCAAAGAAGTTACCGTCATGGCCAGTACCACCAATGGCAGTACTGACCTTAGAAGTCTTACGGTTATTATAGGGCCCCTCCTTCCTGAACTGACAATGAATCTTCCACGGCATCCGTCTCTTCATCACCTGCATCGTTGAAGTCAAATTCCATTTCTGTCATGTTTCCCCAGTTGTCCTCGACAACGGCAATGAAGTTCTGCGTCTCGTCACATAGTGAAGTATAATACAGCCTGAACTTCCGGTTCTCCAGCAGATAACGGTCATTCGGCTTGAATTCAAGACCGTTGTCCAGTTTAAGGGAACCTTCCCCGTCATACTGGAAATAACGGATCGTATAGACCGTACCGTCAAAATCGCCCTCACTTTTGAGTTCACACCGTATTTCCGCCGTCTCATTCCTGTTCAGTTCCTTGGGAACTGGCATTGTTTCCACGGTAAACGGATAACTCTGCTGGATTTCCAGCTCGGATTCGCACGAGGTCAGTACAAGACTGACCAGACCTATGCAGAACATGGCTATCTTGCCTGTCAGCCCAAATCCTTTTCTCATATTCTTTTCTGTCTTCATTGGTTTTCCTTTGTTTTTGTCAGATATTCATTCAAGTCCTTAAATCCATCATACAGACCGGAACAGTCCGTAACCTTGTTCCCGAAATGTATGTTCAAAGTCTCCAGTGCGGTAATCCCGGCCCGGTCACGGTCAAGAAAGCACCGGATTCTGCCGTAACCCTCCAGAACGCCATACGACCGTTCCAGATTGGATACAGAGTTCAGCACCAGGCAGTCCTCGTCCTTCACAGTCAACAATACCAATGCCGAAAGGAAATCTATAAACCCTTCAAACACGCAGCACATATCCTGTTTCTTTCCGGACAGGGACACACAGGAAATGTCCTTGGGAGAGATACAGCCCTTGAACATCGGGTTGCGCAGTTCATAACCGCCGCTCCGGTTCATGAAGCCTATGGCAAAATACCGTTTGCCCCGTATTCCGTATTTCACTTCCTTGCAGAATCTCCCGGCTATGGCCGGATCAATACCTCTCTCTTTCAGGTAACCTTTCAATGCCTCATGACTCAGTTCCATCACTTTCACGTCCTCGAATCCAGAAACGCGGGGTATCTTCTTACGTTCCTGTAAAGGCCGGAGGGGAAGGATGCCGGATTTCCCTGAAAGGAACTCCAGCTGTTCCATGAAACCGGTACTTCCGGTCAGTTCTCCGGCAAGATGGAAGATGTCACCTCCCTTTCCGAGGCCAAAATCAAACCAGACATTCCGCTGCGTATCCACCTTGAAGGATGCGGTTCTCTCATTTCTGAAAGGGGATCTGAACCAGACATCATTTCCTTTACGGGATACAGGCATATGCCCCAGATTTTCAAGAAAACCGACAATGGAAATCTGTCTAATCTGTTCCAGTTCCATAACCCGCTAATTTATCATAAAACGGATGCCGATTCCATACTGGGTATGGCAATGTCCGAGACTTCCGCCCCACAGGAAACGCTCACGCAAGGAAGCCGTCAATGCCGCACGGTCGGCAAGGTACAGTTCCATCTCCAGCGTCAGGGCACAGCCGTACACAAAGGCATCGCCGTTTTTCAGGGTGGCCCCGTCATAGAGTTTTTTATCGGACCAGTTTACTGTCTCATATCCGGCCAGTGCCGATCCTCCCAGATTGAGGAAGAACACTTTTCCCGCATCGGAAAGGAAATTCAGGTAATATCCGCCTTCTGCCGTAAACTGCGCCGAAGGGATGGTCACATGACGGTAACCGTGTTTCATATGCAGGTATTCCGCTCCATATACCCATTTGTTCCCGCCTTTGGCATAACTTGAAAGTATCATTCCCATATAGTATCCGTTATCGGAAGTCATACCTCCACGCATTTCCACACCCTGCATCCTTGGCAGAATCCGCTGGGCTTCTGCCTGTCCCACGGAAAGGACAAGCAGCAATGCCAGCATATACAATACTTCGTTCTCATCGTACCTTCAGTTCGTTGATGGTTTCCGCACGCACCAGGTCTTCGTTGACCACCTCAAAACTCTGGTGACGGCCGCCCTGTTTCTCATACATCTCTACAACCAGTTTCTTATCGTCCGGTATTGTAAACTTGGGAAGGGCGAATACCGTACATTCCGAATCCCTGCCGTTTACACATGTCACATAATTATAGGCACGCAGCGGATAAATCACCTGCTCCTGCATGGCCGTACGCTTCATCACCTTTTTGTCCACCACCTTGAACGTAATAAAATCCACGTCAAAGGGCACATTCGAGGAGTTCTTTACCTGGGTATGGAAATAAAGCAGGTCATTATGGGTGTACAGCCCTTTGAGCAGATACTGGATACCGAAACGCTTGCAGCCGATATGACGGATACGGCGCTTGTCATTCTCATACACGGATTTCATGATAAGACGTACCAGACGGGGTGACTCGTTATCCAGCTCGGTCAGATAGATTTCCATGGCATTGTTGGGACGGTTCACCGATTCTCCGTCATGGATGAAATCACACATCTCCACATTCAGCAGCAGCGGCTCATCGGCATACTTCACGTTGAAGGTATAGAAGTTCCCGTCTTCGGTTATTACAGACATATTGGTCTCCTCCCTGAAATTGCGTGTCGTGGCCTTTACTCGGATTACATTCTCGGCACCGTCGGCCTTGCCGGCTATCAGGTTTGTAGAACCGAGATCCACATACTTGACCGGAGCCGGGAAAATGACATGGACGGTCTTGTCATACGTTATTTCTAGTCCGTGCGGCGGAATCATCTGGCTGAAACCGATCTTGCGGGTCAGCCCCTCATAATAATCACCGCTACTCTGCTGCGCCCAGGCAGCCGATACGCCCAGTAAAAGGGCAAACATCATCAGAATCTTCTTCATGTGCTTTTGTTTAATGGTTGTCTTTTCTTTCATAGTTTCCTGTATTTCATTTCTCCGGTGAATGGAGCAGTACCCGGTGTCCGGCCTTCAAAGTAATCTTTACCGTACGCATCCGTTTGGATATGTACTGGGAAACGCCCTGTATCACACCTTTTCCCAGATCGGAGGCAATCTGCGCCCCGGCATCGGTGGAAATGTTGATACTGCTGTTCATCGAGGTTCCCATGTTGGCGGCAATCTCTCTGGCAGCGTCATATTCCAGTGAACCCGGCACCAGAATTCCCTGCTGTCCGTCAAGATCATAGACTTCCAGCTCCACCGGCAGGATAGTTCCCTTGTATTCCACGGCATTGACCATGATTTCCAGCCGTTCACCCTGTATGCGTGTGCCACCTACCAGTACGGTCCCTTTTGGTATGAAACGTCCGGCAACGGACATAGGCTCGGTAAGCCGCAGTCGCAAAGCCTGTCCGTCGGATACGGTCTGCGTACCGTGTACACAGGCAGCAATGGTATTGCCTTCCGTTACGGTCTTCCGGCCGACAGCCGTATTGAAACCGGCATTGCGTTCTCCCGAAAAGGCGGATATGAACTCTTCGTCGCTCATAGGTCTGGAAAGCGAGGATACCACCTCATTGTGAACCTGTTTCACCGGTATGGCTTTTTTGTCCTCCGCTTTTCTGACGGGAGAAGGAGTCTCCACTGCCTGACGGTTATTGTATTTGGCGGCCAGTTCGTAGGATTTTTCCATCAGGGCCATTTTTTCCTCCATGCCTGACAGTGACTCCTGCTTCTGCTGCTGTTGCTGCATACGCTCCAGTTCCTCAATCCTTTCCTGAAGCCTTTCCTTTTCCGGATCGGTCCGCGGTTCATAGATGCTTCCCAGCGTACGGTTTATCTCACGGTAGGCTCCGGCCGAGGAACTGACCGGTCCGGCATTACCTTTTTCTGTTTCCGTTCCCATGTTTGTTTGCCTCTCCGGTGGAATGTTATCGGGAAGACGGACAACACTGTCTTTCCGTTCCTCTTTGGCAAACATGGACTCCGCAGCTTCAAAGAATGTCTTCCTTTTCCTGCTTTCCTGTTCCATCAGAGCCTTTTCATAGGCATCCTTCTTGTTCCCTTCCAGGCGGCTGTCCTCGGGAGAAGGGATTTCCGTATTGAATCCCTGTCCTTTATCCTGCCGCTCCCGTTCCTGCCCGGAAGGTGAGAATATCAGATAGAAACTTCCCAGACACAGCAGGAACATCAGAGGATACACAACAAATCCGGCGCGTTTGCGTTTCTGTTCCTCACTCAGCGGCTTCCTGTCCTTTGAGGACCGGAGCCTGAACGGTTTCATCAGCCGTTCCATTACTTTCTTGACTTTTTCTTTCTCCATTTCTTACAATAGATTGAATGAACTCCATACGGAGTGAATCCTTTTCCATAAATTCCATTCCGGACTCCTGGTTCTTACTGCCTATAAACGGTCTGCATGCCGTATAGACACATGCGGCGGCAAACGGGACAAACAGTATCCAGAGAACGGCCTTGCGCTGTTTAACGGTAAGTCTGTGGCAGAACCTCCTGAGTTGAAGGTCCGCCTGTCTCGTCAGGTTCCTTTTCATCGCTCTACGCTCCTTATGTCCTTGTTTTCCAGTATGGTCAGATGTTCGATGATAAAGCCGTTGGGGTTGTCATCGGAACGGGACGTATTCTGAAGCTGGCAGTCAGTCACCAGCGAACGTTCCGTCACATTACTCTCACGGATAATCATCTGGCGGGCATACGTCCTGGCCCTGTAGGGGTATCCGGAAAAGTCGCAGACCACGCTGTCCACCCGTACCACCTGATTGATATTACCGGAAATGAGACGGTTGTAATATCCTTTCTCAGCAAAATCCACATAGTAATGATAGGCGCTTTTGTCCGCCAGCTGCAAGGCACGGTTGATATTGTGCTCAATGGCATCCTTCTGTGGCGACAGCCCGAAAAAGAGCTCATGGAACCTTCTTACATGCTCCCTGGCTTCAGCCGGACGGTTCTGTGAAAGATCCTGCGAAAGGGCAAGCATCAGTGACTTGCCGCCATCGAGTACATAAATTTTCTCACGCTGTTTCTCCGCAAAGCGGTATGAGTTCCACAGGGCAAAGACGGTCACAAGCGTGCAGCATCCGACAAAGACCGCAAGCATCAGGCGTATCCGTCTGAAACTGCTTTCAATATTGGTCAGTGATTTGAATTCCATCTGTTTTCATGATTTTTATGTTCCTGTTCTGTTTATTTCCCACGCAGACGCCCTCCGATATTTCCCAGTCCGGAACCTGCGGCACCGGCTGCAAATCCTCCGGCCTTGGTCGCGGTACGGTTGATGTTGCGGTTGTAGTTTCCGGCACCGCCTGCCTGCACAATCCATCCGGCCACGGTCGGCACGGTAAAATATCCGATGATACCTATCAGCATGAAGATCACATATACCGAATTGGAGTTGTCCAGCGAATAGTTCGGATTGTTCTGGAGCTCCAGGATGTCGTTCTGCAGCATAAGCACCTGAATCTTGGCCAGCATACAGCTGAAAAGGTCACTCACGGGAAGCCACAGATAGACGGAAATGTAACGTGTGAACCACTGGCTGAGCGTGGACTGGAAACCGTCCCACACGCTGAAGGCAAAAGCAATGGACCAAGGATGGACAATACAACCAGAAAAAAGGTCCTTACCGTATCTATAAGCAGGGATGCCGCGGCAAAAAGCAGTTCCAGCAGACTGCGGAAGGCGTCACGGATATTCTTTTCCAGATTGTACATGCCCACTTCCATATACATGCCCATACGGGTTGCCATGGATCGGGCGACCATCCGAGCTCGTCCAGCTGACGGTCAAACTCCTCATCTCTGACCAGATAGGCCGTTTCCGGATTACGGAGCATGGCTTCACGTTCCAGCCTGTCCTTCTGCTCACGGTACTGCTGCATGTCCATCGTCTGCCCCTCAAGCATCTTGTGGGTTCCTGCACAATCGGACTCAGCACCGTATTCATCGTTCCGAGTACCAGAGTCGGGAAAAGCATGATGCAGATGCCTATCGCAAACGGGCGCAGAAGCGGATACACGTCAATCGGTTCGGCACGGGCAAGCGACTGCCAGACACGGACGGCCACATAGAACAGGGCACCGAGTCCGGCAAGTCCCTTGGCCACATCCAGCATATCTCCGCAAAGGGGCATCATTTCATTGTAAAGGCTCTCCAGAATGGTATGGAGATTCGAGAAATCCACGGATAACAATACCATAGGCTACCAGTATTTGGAGGTGTCATTGCCATAGAGCTTCAGGACACGGTCAAGGTCATTCTTCTTGCGGGCACGCAGGAAACTCACGGCTATATTCCTGTTCGTATAGTAATTCACGAGATTGCGGTAACGGCGCATACTGGCATAACAGTCATCCACCACGTCCATACGGTCCTTGTCGGTCATGGAAAGGGTGCTGACGTTGATTACCTGCTTGAGGTCCTGCAACACCCCGTTGCTCTCTTCCAGAAGTTTGGTATAACCGAAAGCGATGGCATCCAGTTCTTCGGGAGAAAAGTTCTCGTCACCCAGCATCTTCTGGAAATTGGTCACGTAGATTTCCGACACGTCACCGACCATCAGGATAATCTCACTGACCTTACGGGCATCCTTCACCAGATTGTTGACGGACTTCAGGGCATCATAGTATTTCTTGTACTGCTGGTATATCTTCACCGTCTCCGCAAAATTCTGGGCGGTACTTGTCGCAGTTGAAGAGGTATGCACGATATTGTCCGACATGTTGATGATACTCTGGGCAAGGTTTCCCGGATCGGTCACCACCCACTGTGCCCGTATCTGTCCGGCAAGAAAAAAGGTTCCTGCACAAAGCAGCAGCAGTCTTTTTCTCATGGACGTACCTCCTTCCTTACATAGTCACCGTTCGGAGAAAAGGTCAATACGTCAGCCGCCTCATTGTAGGCGATGTCTATGCGGTAGCCGGTATTGATGAACAGGTTACCGTTTTCTTCCACCAGCAGATAGGTTTCCGGCTTCAGCTTCCGTGTCTTTCCGCTGCGGGCGAAGACCGTCACCTTGTAGCGTCCCCTTCCTTATATATAAGGACATCGGGCTTGCCTTCCACACTGCTCCATGAACCGCACAGGCGGTCACAGTCCTTGAATCTGCTCTCACTGCAGCTCTGCAGCAGCAGTGATGCCGCCCCGATCAGGCAGGCGGCCAGTCTGTACAACTGTCTGTTTTTCATGTCTTGTCTTTTTTAATGATGTTGTCTTGTTTTACTAAATTTTTCAAAGCCCCATCTTGCGTCTTTTTGGCTTCGGACTGACCGGGATGCGGGCTTTTCCGGACAGCCTTTCTTTACAGGCTGGCTGCCGGCATTCCTTGCGGATAGCGTTGTCGTCCTTTTTGTTTGGGGACTTCAGGCCGACCATGGTTTCAAACCTGGCATAAAGTTCCTTATAGGCCTTTTCTGCCTGTTGCCGTTTGATTTCATCCGGGGAATTCCGGTCAATGCCGTATTTCATGAGAAAACCGGAATTGATGAAAGGGCTGTCAATATTCTTCGGGTTGGCTATGAAACCTCCCAGCTTTTCCAGTTCCCCATACAGCTTGTCGAGATACTGCACGGGAGGAGGAGAACAAAGCCGCTCGAAGACCTTCTCCACGGCATGTGTCAGTCTTACATCGACCTCTATGGCATCGGGTATCTCGCCTCTGAGCCTTCTTTCCCTGTAATCTTCCGGTTCCATACTTTCAAGCCGGTGGTACAGTTCATAGTCCTCTGAAAATCCGTAATGTTCACGGATCTCCTTCGGTATGTCCCATCCGTTCATCAGGGACCAGTAGAGACATTCGATTGTCTCCTTACGCTTTCTTTCATCCGATTCAAACTGTCATTCATAACCGTTATGCTTTACCGTTTGACCTTTTCCTTTCCCTTCTCATTTCCGCAATGCGTTTCACGGCCAGTTCCAGATTTCCGCCCAGTTCCTTGGCCAGCTTCTGCAATTCCAGCTTTTCCGACTCTTCCGTGGTATATACGGCATATTCCTCATCGCTGACTTCCGTGGCATACACGGCCGAGTGGGTACCGCCAAGACCGATCCAGACCTCACGGTAGAAACGTCCGGGATGGTTGGCCTGGTTGATGGACAGGATCTGTCCGCGTTCCTTGTCGGTCAGTCCGAGAAGCCGCTGGATATGGTCGAACTTGTTCATGTATTTCCGCTGGTCAAGAAGAATCTTGCAGTCACTGTTGTTGATGATAGCTTCCTTTACGACAGGGGAACTGATGATGTCATCCACTTCCTGGGTGACCACGACAGCCTCCCCGAAATATTTTCTGACGGTCTTAAGTAGGCTAAGCACGGCGCCTTGTCATATTTCTATGGCAGGTTTCCAAATGCTCGCCTCCGAACCGGACTTACACCTCTCAGCGTATCCGGCTCTCCACTAATTTCAGTCTATCTTTCCGTCATGTATCTTCTTATGACAACTCCTGCACACTGCAATCGTCTTGCGTTTGCGGGCAATCATGTGTCGTTCCCAGCTTTCCTTTCCCTGCAAGTTCTTTAGCTTCCTTACATGGTGCATAACAAGGTCGTCTGTCGTTCCACATAGTTCACACTCACGGGCTTTCAGCCTTTCAACAAGACTTGTCCGTCCCGCAGTATAAATTGTTCGTGGCATAGTGTCACATTCCGATTTATAGGTGGGTTTCTTTCGTTTGAAGCCACCATCGTAAAAGAATCTTTCCTTTACACCTGTTTTAGTCATGTGTTTTATGATAAACCTACCGTTCTTACGATATTTTTTGTTTACCTCACGTGTACGGCATTTATATTTGCCTGCAAACGTTTTGTACATGCTGTATTCCATGATGTACTTGAAATTATTCAAGGCATGGGCGCAGTTGTTGGCTATGGAGTAATAGTTATAGAAACCCACGATTTCTCGATTATAACTATCAAGGATTTCAAGGTCGTCATTGAATATCAGTCCCGATTTGCATTTCGGTTTCCATATTTCCTTTCCGTTACGGTTTGTCAGTTCTAAGACTCCCAAATTGAAAAGTTTTTTACGGACAATTTCCATACTGACATTTAAGCAGACCCTTTTACCATAGGTTCTTCTTAATCTACCCCGTTTATCCCTTTTTTGGTCGTTGGACTTTCTTACATTGATTTCATATCCGAGAAATTTGGCTGGTCTTTCCGTGTGAGTGACAAGTGTCTTTTCATCGGACAGCTCCAATGCCAGTTTATCAGCAAGGAAGTTTTTAATATCTTCCTTTATCTGTTGTGCATCTTGCTTGCTTCCGATAATTCCCACAAGAAAATCATCTGCATATCTTGCATATTTCATTCTTCTGTAATCGGCGTCCATTTCTTCGCCGTTGGGATATTTAGCCCGTCCTTTTTCTATTGCTTTCAGTTCAAGGATTAGCTTTGTCCTTTGCCTTTCATCTTTTACGGATTTCAATTTTCGCACAATACGTTTTCTTGCATTGCCAAAGTCCATACTTTCTCTACTGAATCTTCGTTTCTTCCCTTTGTCGAATTTGGCTATGTATTCCTTTATATACTTATCCAGCTTGTCAAGGTATATATTAGCCAATATCGGGCTGATGATACCCCCTTGCGGTGTGCCACTGTAAGTATTGTGGAATTGCCATTCCTCGATATATCCAGCTTTCAAAAACTTGCGTATCAGTCGGATGAATCGTTCATCCGCAATGCGCTCCGAGAGAATGTTTATCAATACATCATGGTTTATATTGTCAAAGAAGCCTTTTATATCTCCCTCTACAAACCATTTTGCACCGCTAAACTCCTTTTGGATATGAGTTAATGCAGTATGGCAGCTTCGATTGGGACGAAACCCATGCGAGGTATATTCAAAACTTCCCTCGTATATGGCTTCCAATACCATTCTTACCACTTCCTGTATCAACTTGTCATTGAAAGTCGGCACGCCAAGAGGTCTTTTCTTACCGTTTTTCTTCGGTATGTACACTCTCTTTGACGGTTGGGGTTGATACGTTTCGTCTTTTAACATATCAATTAACTTTTCAATTCGTTTCAGGCTCATGCTGTCAATGGTCTGACCGTCCGAACCTTTAGTCATGTTACCTTCTTTAGCGTAAATACGCTGATAGGCAACATAGAACATTTCCTCATTGAACAAAATTCTGTAAAGACGTTCAAACTTATAGCTTGCATCCTTACTGTGTTCTGATAGACTGTTTAATACTCTTTCTGGACTTCTCATAATGTCTCTCACATTTTCCGTTAATTGTATTAATAATTAGCTGCTTCCCTTCGCCATGTACAAGGCGTTACCTTGCTCAAACTACTATGGAAGCTCCGTTACCACTCCGAATTTTCATAGGTCGAACCTAATAGCCTTTCGGCACTTCGGGATAGGTAATCCCCGTTTATCACATCGTAACTGTTGGCATGATAGATTGTCGGATACGACTTCCGTCCTTTACTCGCTTACTGCGGTTGTGTCGTGATAAGTTCTTGCTACATTCATACCTATTCACTGAAGTAGTATCACGATATGGCGGTTGATAGTTACCTTACGCCATAGCCTCAAGGGGGACCACTCAGACTATCGTTCAATCAATTCGGACTTTATCCTCATATCTATCTTTTCATCTCGCCATTCAGTCGCAGTTTGGTAACTAACTGACTTATGACTTTTCCGACATGCTACACTCCCTGCTCGGTTAAGTTTTCCCGAAACAGATAAGTCGGCTGATGATAGGTTATTTTTCAAAGAACACGTTCCTAATCTCCTGCCAAAGAGATATTTACGATGCAACCTTTACGGGCGCACAGAGATACTTTATGTACTCACTCATATTGGCGGACATCAGGGCTTTCCAGCATTCCTCAATGAGTATCATCTTGCGGATACCTTTCAAGCGGCGCATCTTGGCGATGAAGGTTTCCATGATTATCAGCGTGACCACGGGCAGAAGAACCTTGTTTCCGCTGATATTGTCCAGCTCAAATACGATAAAGCGCTTGTTGGTAAGATCCAGTTCCTTGTCCGAATTAAGCAGGAAATCATAATCACCGCCACGGTAGAACGGTTCCAGCACGTTCAGGAAACCGTCAATGTCAAAATCCTTCTCACGGACTTTCTTCTCCTCAATCATCCGGCGGTAGTCATCACGCACAAACTCGTAGAATCCGTTGAAATCGGGTCTGACATCCCTGTTTTCCGTTATCCTGCGGATGTATGCGTTCACCGCTCCAGAAAGGGCCACTTCTTCCGAACGCTTGGGGCTTCATCCTCACGTTTCCAGAGTGTGAGTATCAGTGTCTTGATGCTTTCACGCTTTTCCACGTCAAATTCCCCGGATCGTATAGAACGGATTGAAGGCGATGGGATTGTCCTCCTCATAGGTGATATAGATACCGTCCTCGCCATGTGTCCGGTCATGAATCAGGCTGCAAAGTCCCTGATAGCTGTTTCCGGTATCCACCAGCAGGATATGGGTACCCTGTTCATAATACTGGCGGACAAGGTGGTTCGTAAAGAAGGATTTACCGCTGCCGGAGGGACCGAGTATGAACTTGTTGCGGTTGGTGATGATTCCCTTGCGCATGGGCAGGTCACTGATGTCCAGATGAAGCGGTACGCCGCTCTGCCTGTCCGTCATACGGATACCGAACGGGCTGGGCGAACTGCGGTAATTCGTTTCCGAAGCAAACAGGCAGACAGCCTGTTCCAGAAAGGTATAGAAACTTTCCTCAGCCGGAAAATCGCCCGCATTGCCTGGAATACCAGACCAGTACAGCACCGGAGTATCTATCGTGTTGTAATGGGGTACGCATCCCATCAGGCAAGCTGCTGCCGGTATCGTTCTTGATACGCCTTAACTCTTCCTCGTCTTCCGCCCAGGCCAGTACATTACAGTGGCACCGTACCGGAACAAGCCCTTTCGTATGCGCCTCGTCAAGATACATTTCTGCCCATTCATAGTTCACGGCATTGCTGCGGCTGTATTTCGACAGGGACAGCATGTTGCGTGAGGTCTTTTCCATGCGTTGCAGGATTTCCTGCGCGTCATCGATGAACACGTACTGCGAATAGACATGGTTGCATGAAAGCAGGAGTCCTACCGGAGCCGCAAACGAAAGACGGCAGTCGCTACGGTCCGTGGACAAGCGCTCATAGCGCATGTCCGTGCCCACACTGCCGGGAAGGTCTTCCGTATCGGAAAGCACATGCAGGCAAAGACGTTTGTCACCGATGCGCATACGTTCCGGATCAAGGCAGATGTCCTGTAATACGGGGTGCGTGTCCTCCATACCGAGAGTCAGGTATCTTTCAATCAGCCCGGGACATTCTTCCGTTCCGACCACCTCTTCCGTTCTGAGACGCTTCATCCTGACATGCCCCGAATCGTTCATGATACGCTCGAACTGCTCCACCGCCTCCAGGAATTTCACGACCGAATCCCAGTCCGTGATTTCCTTGGGAAGGATATAGCCGCGGCACAGGTACTGAAATCACTGCGGCGACGGGCACGTTCGCGTGTGGTCTTTGTCAGATACAGGAAGCAGCGGTGCCTGAGATACGGGCGTTCGTTGAAATGACGCTCATAGCTGCGGGACAGGAAACTTTCCGTCCCGTCTCCTTCGCTCCGGTAGTTTTCCTTGACGAACCAGTCCTGCTTGTACACGACCGAATAATTTGGAAGCACCTTCATGGCCTTTACCCAGGTACCGTGAATGGCTTCATATTCCGCCGCCGTCACCGTGTACAGTTCAGGCAGCTCGACCTCGAAGGCTACCGTAATGTCCGCATCCTTGCTTACGATGCAGTTGTTTTCCACGGCCAGAATCGGAAATCTGTCTTCCAGATCACAGGCCTTCAATACACTTCTCATTTTTTTCTCTTCTTTTTGGTTAATGCTCTGAATATTCTGCGACGGGCTGACAGATAGCGCGGATGGCGTTTCTCGGCCAGCATCTTCATCAGCCCGTGCTCACCGTAGCGGGCATTCATGCGGAAGGTCAGCCATACGGCCAGGGAACCGGATACCGCTCCGAAAGACAGGCATACCAGCTGGCTGACACCGGCCATATACAGGACAACCACCGCAAGAAAGACCGATACAAGGCCTCCGGCAAAAAAGAACAGGTACTGTGATTTCAAGCCTTGAACTCAATCGGACGGCCTGCTCCTTTGTTTATACGGTAATCCATGGCTTACAGGAAGAAGGAACGGAGAATGGTGGCGGCCACAATCAGGAAGATGCAGGCGAAGAACCAGCTTGCCGCAGTCTTGGACGTATCCGGGTCACCGCTGCTGAACTTGCCATACGTCTTGATACCGCCGACCAGACCGAGTACGGCTCCGATGGCATAACACAATTTGGTGGCCGGATCGAAATACGAAGTCATAAGGCTGGTAGCCTCATTGATGCCGGCAAGACCCTGTCCCTGTGCGAAGGCACCTGCCGCTGCCAGCACACACAATACTGAAAATAGGATTCTTCTCTTCATTGTCGAATCATTTTGGGGGTTGACATAAATGTTGAATTCGACTGCAAATATATAAGGCTTAAACCGCTGTGATACAACACCGTCATCAGGTGTCACCAGATGTCATCAGATGTCATTCAGGAAGCCTTACAGACATAAAAAAAGCATCCCGAAAAGATTTCCGGGATGCTGAATATATCGGTGTCAGATATATTTCCGCCACTCGTCAGACGGTTCATTCCCATCCTTTACCTTAAGCGGTCTGGGATTGCCGTCCTCATCAAGATACCTGTCTATCAGTTCCTCTACAATAGCGGAATTCTCCATATTGGAAAGGAACACATCAATCAGGCTGGTCTGCCTGATGGAGAACAGGACACGAGCTGCCTGCATGGCCTTCTCATGGTCGGCTTCATCCTGATGTGTCAGATATTCACCGAGTACTTCCATGTCCCTGCTGGACAGAACAGGTGATACGGATTCCACTTCGGGAGACTCCGCATCAAGGTCTTCCTGGACTTCCTGCAGGAGTTTCATCTTTTCCAGCTGAAGGTTGCATTCCACATCTTCCTGCTGCACGTCCTCCTCCTCACCGATAAAATTCCTTTCAAGTGGCTGGCTCATGAAGGGAGCGGCAGTCTTTCCGGCATTCTCGTCCAGATAGACATAACGGGTACTTCCCATCACTTCTGCATCTGAAACCGCAGATTCCGTTCCGGCAGCTTCTTTCTTTTCCTTCTTCACGCAAGGTTTCCCATAAAGCAGGGTACAAACAGTTTCGATACGCCTTCTCCAGCCATACACGCTGTACAGCAAATAGCCTATACAGACAATCCGTACACAGAAGTATATCAGTTCTTCCATAAAGAATCCTTATAGAGAAAGCATTCAAGTTCATTCTTCAGCAATTCTCCGTGGCGTTTGAAGTGTTCCTCCACGATATTGCTCACAAAGACTGAAAACACTCAATGCCGGGAGCCATAAACGGAATAAGGCGGCTTGCCTTGTTGTACAAACCGCAACGGATACGAATCTGGCGTCCTTTCCCGACTGGAGCATCGTTCAGATACACACGGCTATATTCGGGAAAGCAGTTCGCTATTCCTATTTTCTCATTCAACTCTCTGACCTGTCTTTTCAGTGAACAAATCTTATTGGACAGTACATAAACGCAACATAACAGCAGGCCGCAAACCAATACGGCAACAGTCAATACAATCCACATCATTTTCAGAATGTTTTTGGGGTTTTTCGGCGAAACAGCTCGCCAAGCTCTTCACTGTAAGTCTCAAGATGGTGTGCCAGCACATTATCCAAAAAAGCGGGCACACTCATGTCATCACTCAGAAGGGGAAGGATACGGGCCAGCCTGCAATACATGTCATAGCTGATATAGGTCTGCTTTCTGTGTACGGACTTCTTTCTGTCCAGAAACAGTTCCTTGTACATTTCCACCTTCTCTTCCAGTCCGGGGTCAGCGCGAATCGTCTTGCGGGACTTTTCCTGTCCCTGTGTCTTTACTTCCGGCACATTTTTTTCCTTTTCTGTGACAGGAAGAACATTCTCGCCGACATCAGTTCCAGATTTACCGCAGGAAATGGATTCACTGGCCATCATGTCCTTCAAGGCATCCTCATCCACCTTGAATATCTCTCTTTTCTTTGCCATAGTTCTTATCCCGGAAATATGATACGTTCCATCTCCTGGGCAAACGCCTCAAGACGGCTGTCTTTCAGTAGTGATTCGGAAGGAGGGAGAAGGGTGCAACGGAAATGCTGCCTGGAAGAAGGTGTCATTTCCTTGTTGAAGCGTTCAAGATCCGGAAGTATGGTTTCAAAGACCTTCAAACCCATACGGAGCACTATTGCATTATACATTACATACAGTTCCTTGGAAGTACGGCTGTCCATACGGTTCCAGAATAAACGTATGTCTTTCAGGGGAGCTTCCGGATGCTGTCCGATAAAATCCTGAACGGTCGATACAAAGGAAAGGCTGCTCTGCATGACCATACGGTCTTTTACAATGGGAGTGAAAATAAAATCCATGTTCATGACGGACTCAAATACACCACGGGAGTTCACCGTTCCGGGAAGATCGAAGAATATCAGGTCATAATCACCTTCCAGCTTGCCGGGAATCTCTGCGGCTGACTCCGGCGTGGAAGTAACAATCGGATAGGCCTTACGGGAACCGTCTTCAAACTGACGGCAGAAAAGCCGTTGGTGATACTCGCTTTTTTCAAGGTTCTTCAAATCCCTTCCCCTTAGTTTTTCCAGACTGAACTGGGGATAGTCACAGTCAACGACAGCAACTTCAGACCTCTTACATAATTAAAATAACTGGCAAGAACCGCTGTTACCGTGGACTTGCCCACACCGCCTTTCTGATTGCTGAAGGCGACAAGAATCGGACGTTTGTTCATACCTTTTGTTTTTGGGGTTAATATTCACTTTTTCTTTCACTAATCTTATAATGGCATTACGCTATTGTGATACTATTGTTGCCATGTTATTATGTCCTTATGTTATTGCAATACTATGTTGCCATGTTATTATGTCCTTATGTTATTGCAATACTATGTTGTTATGTTATTATGTCATTATGTTATTGCAATATTGCACGCTTAAATCGCGTCAAAAATAAGGTCTTTCAAGCATACAGGTAATATGTAGCCTGCACCATGACATCAGATGTCATCAGACGTCTTTATATGTCATATAATCCACTATTTCACAACTGTTTACACAGCCATAATTGCAAATCAGAACCGATAGACGGCTTGGAACATCTTCCGACGGACAGCAGCACGCCGCTCACGTCGCGCAGCAATCCGCCGGAGGTGGATTCTCTGTTCAAACGAACAGAGCAAGTTGTGTTTTTGTACGACAGAAAGTATTCTGCCATACAAAAACCAACTTGCCTCCTAACGTCGGGGGATTCCTCCAAAGTCGGAAAATCTGACAGAGAAAGAAAAACAACCCAAAAGCAGAAAAGCATGGAGAAAAAACAGACAAGAAGGACAGGCAGAAAACCGAAGACTGATCCGGCGGACTACAAGTACAATTTCCGTCTGAACGCACAGGAGAAAAGCAGATTTGAAAGACTGTTTCTGGAATCTGGAGCAAGGGACAGGACAATCTTTATCAAGAAATCAATCTTTTCAGAACAGCTGAAGGTAATTAAGGTGGATAAGGTTTCCATGGACTATTACATCCGGCTTGGGGAATTTTACAGGCAGTTTCAGGCAATAGGCAACAATTACAATCAAGTCGTAAGGGCCGTACAGAAAAATTTTGGGGACAAAAGGGCGATGTCCCTGCTTTACAAACTTGAAAAGGCTACCCTGGAACTGATACTGCTCAACAAGCAGATTATGGCATTAACCAAAGAATATGAACAGAAATGGTTGCAAAGATAAGTCACGGAACAAGCCTTTATGGAGCACTGGTCTATAACCATGAAAAGGTATTTCAAGGGACGGCGGAAATCCTGTCCGGACACCGGATGATTTCGACGCCCGGGACTGCCGAGCGAGGACATGCGTCTGGCTCTCCTTTCATTTGAAAACCATCTGACGGCAAACAGGAGGACGGACAAGCCGGTCCTGCATATCGCCCTCAGTCCGGCACCTGAAGACAGGCTGGACAATGACAAGCTGGCGGAACTGGCAGAAAAATACATGCAGAAAATGGGATATGGTGACCAGCGTTCATCGTGTACAGACATGGAGATACCTGCAACACGCACGTACATATCGTGAGTGTATGCATTGACGATGAAGGAAGGAAAATCAATGACTCCTATGAACACCGCCGTTCAATGACAGCCTGCCGGGAACTGGAACAGGAATTCGGACTGCGTAACAGTGCGGATACGGAAAGACGGAATCCGAAAGCGGAACTGAAAAAAGTGAATGTCTCACAGGGAGATATACGCCATCAGATTGGAAACACGCTGAAGGCTGTACTGGAAAGCTACCGTTTCCAGACTTTCGGAGAGTATTCCGCACTGCTTTCCACACTGAACATTGAAGCCCGCCAGGTTCGGGGCGAATACAAGGGAACACCCTATACGGGTATCATCTATTCGGCTACAGATGATAGTGGGAAAGTGGTCAGCCCTCCGATAAAAAGTGCAAGGTTCGGCAAGCGTTTCGGAAATACGGGACTGTCCGAACGTATGTTACGGCATACACAGGACTTCAAGGAAGGCAGATGGGTTCCTGCCATATCCGGCAAGGTCGTATGGGCCATGCGTAACGCAAAATCGGAACAGGAATTCAGGGAACTGCTGAAACAGGAGCACATTGATGTGGTATTCCGAAGGAACAATACCGGACGTATCTATGGCGTCACATTCATAGACCATGAACGGCGCGAGGCGTTCAACGGTTCACGTATGGGAAAGGAGTTTTCCGCCAACGTATTCAACGATCTTGTCTGCTGGTGGGAAGGAATACCCTGGCAGGAGAGACAACAGTCCGGTCCGGAGGAACTTTGGAAACAGTACGGTCATCGTATGGAAGAAGGCAGTGCGCTTGAACAGGCGGCAGGCATCTTCTCCTTTGATGCAAATCCGGCAGTCGATTACGAGGAAGAAGCGTTCCGTCGCCGCATGAAACGGAAAAAGAAACCGCAGAAGCGCAAATCACGCGGTATCTGATCAATCAAAATGAGTCAACAACAGGGGGAACAACGGATTCCCCCACAATCATATACATCATTATGCAACAGGAAGACGATTTGAGAGCCCTTGCCAAGATTATGGAATTCGGCAGGGCAGTCAGTATTTTTATTCTGGTAGTCCACGTTTATGTGTACTGCTATCCCAGTATGAGTGCCTGGCATCTGAATCTGGATGTCATAGACCGGATACTGATGAACTTTGACAGGACAACCGGTATATTCGGCTGTATCCTTTGGACAAAACTGATGGCAGTTCTTCTGCTGGCCATATCCTGTATGGGTACTATCGGAGTCAAGAGTGAGAAGATTACATGGCAGCGTATATGGCGGTACTTACTGCCGGGGCGGTTCTGTTTTTCATGAACTGGTGGCTGCTTGACCTGCCTTTTCCACACGAAGCGATTACTGCCCTGTATGTAGTGACACTCGCAGCCGGTTATCTATGCCTGCTCATGTCAGGACTGTGGATCAGCAGACTTTACAGGTATAACCTTATGGAGGACGTATTTAATATGGAAAACGAATCCTTCATGCAGGAAACAAGGCTGATGGAGAATGAATATTCGGTCAATCTACCCACCAGATTCCAGTATGGCGGCAAGCTCAACGACGGCTGGATCAACGTGGTCAATCCTTTCCGCGCGACCATCGTATTGGGAACACCGGTTCCGGTAAATCATACGCAGTGGTAAACAACTACATCAAACAGATGATATCCAAAGGTTTCAGTGTCTATATCTATGATTATAAATTTGATGACCTTTCCACCATTGCCTACAATACCTTATTGCACAATATGGACAAATACAAGGTAAAGCCGCATTTTTACGTCATCAACTTCGATGATCCGCACCGCTCACACCGCTGCAATCCCATCAATCCGGAGTTCATGACAGACATCTCTGACGCATACGAAGCAAGCTATACCATCATGTTAAATTTGAACAAAACCTGGGTGTGACCTGAAAAGTCACGTAATTGATTGTTAAACAGCAATGTATATTGCAAGATTTAACCCGCTGTTCCGTCAGCGGTAGCCTACTATAAGGTGCA
>ENA-OUNI01000293-OUNI01000293.1-human-gut-metagenome-genome-assembly--contig:-NODE-293-length-23405-cov-2.761277_pt1 | contig 23405 bp, 38 predicted proteins | sample MGYA00242499_ERZ504580 | MGnify/ENA primary metagenome ERZ504580 (study PRJEB26092, sample SAMD00036315) | human gut metagenome | host: Homo sapiens | study: EMG produced TPA metagenomics assembly of... | reverse complement strand
ATCATCTGTAACCGTATACTGATGCTTCGTAAGCTTCCCCAGCATGAATTCAGAATCCACAAGATTCTTGTCACATCCGAGAGAAATAAAAAGTACTTTCATATTTTCTCCAAAATCAGATTCTTCGATATCGTCATCTTCTCCAAGAATCTTTACCTCTCCCTTATACAGCTCCTCCACAGCAATAGATAAGGGCTTTTTGTTCTCGGCATTTTCCACAAACGGCTCCGCTCCCGCAATAATCTGACGGGCACGCTTGGCTGAAGCGATTACGATAGAATAACGGCTGTTTACTACCGGCTCTTCACCTATCTCTACATTGTTGTTTACTACCTTCATTAACTCTACATACGATGGATGTATCATATTATTTATCTCCTTTCGAAAAGCTTAAAAGCTCTTTTCTCATTTTATTTATAAAATCTATATTTGATGATACCAGATAATCCTGATTCTTTTTTGTGTCGTCCGAGCTGTGGATGATGTCATTCACAAGCTCTACACAATCGTCAAGCTTATCATTTACCACTAAATAATCATATTTCTCTATGCCTAAAGACTCCTCATATGCTCTTGAAAGTCTCTGTGCACAGACCTCTTTTGTCTCTGTGCCTCTTCCTACAAGCCGGTCCTTAAGCTCATCTGCACTCGGCGCTGACACAAACATAAGCACCGTATCAGGAAACTGCTTCTTTATCTTTAAAGCTCCCTGGATTTCTATCTCAAGAATCACATTCTTTCCGGCGCTAAGCTGCTCATTGACATATGACTTTGGTGTGCCGTAGTAATGATCTACATACTTGGCATACTCAAGCAGTCCATCTGCCTTTATCATCTGTTCAAATTCTTCCTCTGAGATAAAAAAATACTCTCTGCCATGCTCCTCACCCGGCCTTGGACCTCTGGTCGTGGCTGATACGCTCAGTGCATAATCATCACCATGCTTTGCCATAAGCTCCTTCATGATAGTACCCTTTCCGGAACCCGAAAAGCCTGAAAAACAACTAATTTTCCTGTGTTACTCATCACAATCTCCTAAAATTACTCAATATTTTGAATCTGTTCCCTGACCTTTTCTATATCAGTTTTAAGACTGATGCCTGTGTCAGAAATCTTAAGATCATTGGACTTTGAAAGGATGGTATTCGCCTCACGGTTCATCTCCTGTGCGAGGAAATCAAGCTTTCTTCCCACACTGCCACCGGCATTTAGCGAATCCTTCATGGAAAGGATATGGCTTTTGAGCCTGACTGTCTCCTCATCCACACAGATCTTGTCCGCAAAAATAGTGACCTCCTGGGCTATTCTTGAATCATCAAGCTGATTGTCTGCAAGCAGCTCTCTTAGCTTTTCCTCAAGACGCGCACGGTATTCGACAATAATCTGTGGCGAACGCTCCTCAATGAAATCAACATATGATACCATATTATCAAGCTTTTCGCAAAGGTCTTTTTTAAGATTTTCTCCCTCGCGCACGCGGCTTTCAACAAATGGCTCAAATGCACCGCGAAGAGCCTTCTCAAGACTGCTCCACAGCTCATCCTCATCTACAGGCTGCTCCTCCATCGCAAATACCTCCGGATATCTCGACAGCGTGCTCACTCTTATATCATTCTCCAGTCCGAATTCCTCTGCCATCTGATTCAGATACTTAAGATATTCTCCCGCGAGAGCCTTATTATACTGCAATGAGAGATTATTTTCTGTAAAATCCTCATATGTGATATAAATATCAACCTTGCCACGCTCTATGTACTCCTTAAGCAGAGTCCTTATTGCACTCTCGAAGAAATTGAGCTTTTTAGGCATCTTGATATTGACATCAAGATATCTGTGATTTACAGATTTTACCTCAACTGTAATCTTACGGCTTGCATCTGCGTACTCGTATCTGCCAAAGCCGGTCATACTTTTAATCATAATTTTTCCTTTCGCATATGCATAGATGAGTTTATTATATAACTCCTTGAGATTTTCGTCAAATATATTATAATATAAATATTCATGATTATAAATATTCAGCAACTTAGAATATTTACAGGAAATAAGGAGGAACATCATGGCTTTAGACGGAATAGTCATTTCAAATATAGTTGCAGAGCTAAACAGCACGATACTAAACTCAAAAATCAGTAAAATCGCAGAACCTGAGGCAGATGAGCTGCTTCTTACCCTAAAGGGACCAAACGGCTCGTTCAGGCTTTCGATGTCTGCAAGTGCATCGCTTCCATTCATCTACCTAACAGCTACAAATAAGGTAAGCCCTCTCACTGCCCCTACATTTTGCATGGTTTTAAGAAAGCATATAGCAAACGGACGCATCACAAAGATTTACCAGCCGGGCATGGAGCGTATCATAAACTTTGAAATCGAGCACTTAAACGAGATGGGCGATCTATGCCACAAGGTGCTTATTATCGAGCTGATGGGCAAATATTCAAACATCATCTTTACCGACTCCGATGGTACGATAATAGACAGTGCCAAGCGTATTCCCGCATCCGTAAGCTCTGTGCGTGAGGTGCTTCCGGGCAGAGCCTACACCATCCCCGCGACACAGGAGGATAAATATAATCCTCTGACTGTAGATTCGAAGCAGTTTGTGGATATTATATCAGCAAAGCCGCTTACTGTTTCAAAGGCTATCTACTCATCCTTTTCCGGCATCAGCCCCTTGTGGCAAATGAGCTGGCTCACAGGGCAGGCCTTGACGCGGACTCCCCTGTAGCTGCCTATTCACACGATGAGCTTTTGCACCTGGGAAGCAACTTCACATGATGATGGAGGACATAAAAAATAATCGTTTTACGCCGAATATCGTGCGTGACGGCAATGAACCAAAGGAATTTTCTTCAATAGAGCTGACTCAGTATAGCGATTTAACGGTCACAAAATATGAATCTATATCAGAGGTTTTAGAGCTTTACTACTCTGAGAGAAACACCTATACACGTATACGTCAGAAGTCAGCCGACCTGAGAAAACACGTAAATACCCTCCTGGAGCGAAACCAGAAGAAATATTCCCTGCAGATGAAGCAGCTTAAGGACTCCGAAAAACGCGAAAAGTACAAGGTGTACGGCGAGCTTATCAACGCATTCGGCTACGGACTTACACCGGACGACAAGTTTCTTGAAGCTGCAAACTATTATGATGACAACAAAATCATCAAAATCCCTATCGACAACACAAAAACTCCTGCCGAGAACGCGCAGAAATACTTTGACAAATACGGAAAGATGAAGCGTACTGCCGAAGCATTGAACGAACTGATTCTTGAAACAAAAGGTCAAATAGACCATCTCGAATCAATTCAGAATTCACTGGATATCGCCTTAAGCGCAGACGACCTCGTCCAGATAAAGGATGAGCTGATAGAATACGGTTTTATCAAAAAAGGAAAGGGTTCAAAGAAACAGAAGGTAAAGAGCAAACCCTTCCACTATATCTCATCAGACGGCTTTGATATGTACGTTGGCAAAAACAACTACCAGAACGATGAGCTCACCTTCAAGCTGGCAACCGGAAACGACTGGTGGTTCCACGCCAAGGGCATGCCCGGCTCACATGTCATTGTAAAAGCTGAAAACAAAGAGCTGCCGGACAGCACCTTTGAGGAGGCCGGCAAGCTCGCAGGCTACTACTCAAAGGGCAAAAATGCCGACAAGGTAGAGATAGACTATCTGCAAAAGAAAAATGTCAAAAAGCCAAACGGTGCCGCAGCCGGCTTTGTCGTGTATTACACAAACTATTCTCTCACGATTCACCCGGATATATCCGATATCAGGCAGATTGAGTAAGCAGATTATACTTATTTCATAACAATTTCATAACCATTCCAAAACGCTTAAAGTAAAAAAGCTGATATACACATGCATAGTCCTGCATGCTATATCAGCTTTTATTTTAGCCATTTAAGCTCATCACAGATTCATTCTCTTTAATTGTTCTTTTGCAAATTCATCCATTTTCTTTTTCAGTATTCTGTTTTCCGGTGTACAAAGCGCCGGGTCTGCTTCAAGCACCTCATCCACCATCTCAGATGCTTCCTTTAACACATCGCTGTCCTGATACACATCCGCAAGAGCAAACGCAAGGTCTCCACTCTGCCTGATTCCAAAGAAATCCCCGGGACCTCTGAGCTTTAAATCCTCACTTGCTATATAAAAGCCATCATTTGATTTATTTAGTATCTCCAGACGTTTTTTTTGATTTCTTTGAATTTGATGAATTGATGAAAATGCAATACGACTGTGCATCCCCCTGCCTACACGGCCTCTTAGCTGATGAAGCTGTGCAAGTCCAAACCTGTCTGCATTCTCTATCATCATGACAGTTGCATTGGGCACATTTACACCAACCTCCACGACTGTTGTGGACACAAGCACCTGCGACTCATTATTTGCAAAGCGCTGCATCACCTCATCCTTTGCCTTGCTCTTCATCCTGCCGTTAAGCACATCTACCGTGATATCCTTTGGCAGTGCCGCTTTAAGCACATTTGCATAATCTGTGACATTTTCCCCTTCCGAGTTTTCGGTTTCCTCCACAAGAGGACATATAACATACGCCTGATGACCGGCTCTCACCTGCTCCTCGATGAAGCTGTAGGCCTTTGGCCTGAACGCCGTGCCAACCACACAGTTCTTGATCGGAAGCCTCTTTGCCGGCACCTCATTTATGACAGAGATATCCATATCACCGTATATGATTATTGCTAAAGTACGCGGTATCGGAGTGGCACTCATCACAAGTATATGTGGCTTTCTTCCCTTATCCGAGAAGCTCTCTCTCTGCTTCACGCCAAATCTGTGCTGCTCATCTGTGATAACAAGCGACAGATTGGAAAATCCGCTTTCTCCTGTATGAGCGCATGAGTGCCTATAATAAGCGCATTTTTCTCGTTTTCAAGGCGCTCATAGGCCTCTCTTTTCTGCTTTGCCGTCATGGAGCCGGTAAGAAGCACAACAGGACTGTCAAGTCCAAACTGACTAACCAGTGAGCAAAACGTCTCATAATGCTGGTTTGCAAGCACCTCCGTCGGAGCCATTATGGCAGACTGATAGCCACATTTTGACGCCCATGCCATAAGAAGAAAAGCAACAATCGTCTTTCCTGAGCCACATCGCCCTGAATAAGCCTCTGCATCACATAAGGACTTTTAATATCCTGCTTTATCTCATCTATCGTCTTCTTCTGCGCGCCTGTCAGCTCATACGGAAGCTTCTCAATCAGTCCGTCTATAAAAGCATCATCCGTAAACTCAAACTCATTTTTGTCCTTCTGCTGCTTTTTATTCTGATACCGCATGCCCATGATAAAGAGAAAAAACTCATCAAAAACAAGCCTTCTTCTTGCCTCCACAAGAGCGTCAAAGTCATCAGGGAAATGTATCTGCTTCATGGCATAATTGTACTCGCAAAAGCCGTACCTGTGCCTTATATCCTTAGGCAGATAATCTGACAGCAGTGTATCATGTGACAGAGTCTCCTTTATCGTCTTCACTATCAGATTGTTTGTCACACCGCTTGTCACGGAATACACAGGCTGCAGTGTATCGCGTATAGCCTCGTACTTTTGCACCTCATACACCACAGGCTGCTCCATGACATATCTGCCGCCCTTTGGCTTAATATGTCCGTAAAATATAAGATGTCTTCCCTGCACAAGCTGTGCCTTAAGGTATGGCATACGGTACCATACCAGCTGTATCATATGCCCGGGCGAGCCGATATCCTGCAATGTAATCTGCATTCTCGCTGTATTTTTCACTACAGGTGCCTTTTTAATCACAGCATGGATGGCATAGGTGCTGCTTACGTTTACATTATTCAGTTCATCAATATCCGTTATTTCCGGAAACTTTACATAATCCCGGGGAAAATGAAGGAGTATATCACCAACGGTGTATACTCCCATTTTAGCAAATGCTTTTTGTGTTTTTTCCCCGATTCCCTTAACCGCGGTAATCGGTGAAGCTATATCCATATTTGCTCCTAAATATAATAAATATCATTTATATTCTTTAAAAGGCTTTACTCTACAGAAATAACATAATAGTAGATTGGCTGTCCGCCATCGTTGACCTCAACCTCTACATCAGGATATTTCTCTTCGATTGCTGCCGCAAGCTCATTAGCTGAGTCCTCATCAGAATCACTTCCGAAATAGATGCTGACAATCGCTGAATCCTCATCTACCATGGCATCTACCATCTCAAGTGTGGTAGCCTTAAGTCTGTTCCAACAGAAGGATGCTCTTGTCTCCGATTCCCATGAAGTCGTTCTGCTTGATGGTTTTTCCGTCAATCTCAGTATCGCGGACTGCATATGTCACCTGTCCTGTCTTGACATTTTCTATCTCAGCCATCATCTGCTCTTTATTCTCCTCGGCGCTGTGGTCAGGGATATAATTTACAAGCGCTGTGATACCCTGTGGGATAGTCTTTGTAGGGATAACAATAATCTGTTTATCCTCAACAAGGTCTACTGCCTGGTTTGCAGCCATGATGATATTCTTGTTGTTTGGCAGGATAAATACTGTCTTCGCATTTACATGCTCGATAGCGTTAAGCATATCCTCTGTGCTAGGGTTCATGGTCTGACCACCCTCTATGAGATAGTCCACTCCAAGGCCTCTAAACACCTCATTCATGCCTTCTCCGATTGAAACAGATACAAAGCCCATTTCCTTTGCAGGCATGTTATTTGTCTTTTCATCAGCCTGAGCAGCTTCATAAGCCTCTTCCTCAGCCTTCTGCTGTGCTGCAAGCTTCTGTGAATCCTTGATGAGCTTTTCCTGATGCTCCTCACGCATATTGTCGATCTTTATCTTGCTGAGTGAACCGAAGGTAAGTGCCCTCTGCAGTGCAAGTCCAGGGTCGTTTGTATGTACGTGAGTCTTTACGATCTCATCGTCAGCTACAACGACTATAGAGTCACCGATTGACTCGAGGAATGCCTTGTATGCGTGCTCCTCATTGTCTGACATTGGCGCATTGAGTACAATAATAAACTCTGTGCAGTAACCAAACTTAATCTCTGCCTCTGTCTCAGCCGAAATCTTTGCAGGAGCTGCTCCTGTTGGTGCGCCTCTATTGTATAGTCAATCTCCTTGCCGATAAGGGCATCGTATGCTCCCTTTAATACCTGAACAAGTCCCTGTCCGCCCGAATCCACAACACCTGCCTGTTTTAATACAGGAAGCATCTCCGGTGTCTGGTCAAGCACATACTCAGCCTGCTTTATAACCTCTTCAACAAATGTGACAACATCCTCTGTTTCGTCTGACAGCTCCAGAGCCTTTTCTGCTGCGCCCTTTGCCACTGTGAGGATAGTTCCCTCCTTTGGCTTCATAACTGCCTTGTAAGCTGTCTCAACCGCCTTCTGGCATGCCTCACAAAGAATAGTGACATCTATCTCATCGTATTCCTTTATAACCTTGCAGAAGCCTCTGAAAAGCTGTGATAAGATAACACCCGAGTTTCCTCTGGCGCCTCTTAAAGAGCCTGATGAAATAGCCTTTGCAAGCTCTGCCATGGTAGGATTTGTGAGCGAGCTGACCTCCTTGGCTGCAGACATGATTGTCATTGTCATATTTGTTCCGGTATCACCATCGGTACCGGGAATACATTCAGCTCATTTATCCAGTCTTTCTTTGAATCAAGATTCTTGGCTCCCGCAAGAAACATCCTTGCAAGGAGCTTTGAATTAATGCTTGTGATCTCCACTTTTTGTAGTCCTCCTTAATCAATTACCCTTACGCCCTCAACGTAAATATTGATCTTTGCAATTTTCATTCCTGTAAATGACTCAACCTTGTACTTAACCGTCTCGATAAGATTGTCCGAAACAGTGCCGATTGAAATACCATACGCTACTATTACATGAAAATCAATGGTAATTTCGTTGTTCTCATCTACCTTTACATTTATTCCATGGTTCAGGTAATCTCTCTTTAAAAGCTTTACAAGACCATCCTTCATGTTGACCGCTGCCATGCCTACTATTCCAAAGCACTCTACAGCTACAGAGCCTGCATAGGTTGCAATAACATCTGTATCAATTAAAATTTGTCCATATTGGGTATCCATCTGTCCCTTCATAATATATACCTCCATCATATTGTGACGTAGCTAATGTTATTATACCTTTTTTTTCACAAAAAGCAAATATTTTTATATTTTATCCTTGCATTCTTTATTTTAATCTGATAGAATACATTTGTTGTGAGCTTAAGAGTATGGTAAGCTTAGTGAAATGCAAGGAGGTGCAATATCATGGCAAAATGTGCAATTTGTGAAAAAGGTGTTCATTATGGAAATAATGTCAGCCATTCTCATAGAAGATCAAATCATGTTTGGAAGTCAAACATTAAGAAGGTTTCTTGCAAGGTCAATGGAGTTCCACAGAAGTTATATGTATGTACTTCATGTTTAAGATCTGGCAAAGTTGAGAGAGCTTAGTCTTTATTTTTGAATCTTTTGAATTTTAAAGGACATCCGTTTGGATGTCCTTTTTATTTGCTCACATATATGAAATTAATCCTGCTTGTCGTCCTCTGCCTCGTCTACCTTTACATCGTCGAGATTAAGGTCATCATTTTTCCCCTTTGAGAAGCGGCTTACAATGTCCGGCACCATATCAAGTATCTTTGTCATACCATCCTGATTCTTTACATTGACAAGCTTTGTCTGTCCATTCTGGATAACGAGCACTGCACTTGGCTGAATCTTTCCGCCCATACCGCCGGCTCCGTTATTTTTCTTTTCTGCCGAAAATGCTCCTGCTGCCACTCCAAACGACACATCCACAAGCGGAAGTATGATTGTATCCCCTATATGAATCGCATCACCAACTACAGTCTTTGTAGTGATAAAGCTGTCCATCCCCTTGAAAAGTGACTCTACTGTGTTATTGAAACTATTATCTGCCATAATATCTTCCTCCTATCTGCTTATCCTATTATATATCTGCGACAGTTTTTATCAAATAAAATTCTAAGTGTTGCCGCTAAAATACTTATTACTATCACATGTCCCTTTATATCAAAGCTGCCCTTTGCATATGGCTTTTCACTCTCGAAATCAGGTGTAATCCGCCATCTGTTTGTATAGCCGACAGGAAAGCATGCTAAAATACCTAAATGAAATGCCTGTTGTATCCGGCGAGCCGGTTGAATAAACCATTGTAAGCTTAAGCCTCCTTGGGCATATTCTTTTAAGAATGATAAAAAGCTCTTTTTTCAGATGTGAAAAAGCAGCTTTATTTCTCTCATCACTGTATTCTCTTTTTAGCTTATAGATACAGTTTTTTATTTTTCTGACTTATCTTTAAATTGCTTTTTATGTGACTTTTTGTGTGGCTTTTTATACGTTTTTTTATGAGTGGGCTTAGTTTGTTGTTTTATATGCTGATTCTCATCAGTTACTGACCTTTGCTCGTTAGGAGTCTGTGATGTGCTTTCATCCTCTGTCTGTTCATCTGCGACATGTTCTGACTCATCTGCCGGTATTTTAGGCTCATCTCCGGTGTTTTCACTGACTTTATCTTCTGTTTCAGTTTTAGCTGCATCATCCATATCGTCATCATCCAAAGCCTCATAATTATCAAACAGCTTCTTCTTCACAAAAGCAAGCCTTATATATCCGTCAGTCTCCTGTGCATACTCTATATGCAGTGCAAACAAATGAAAAAGCCATGACACATGTGCTTTTGCTCTTATGTCTGTATTGTCAAAGCTTCCGACAGCCCTGTACTTGACCGGCACAAACAGTACGCAAAGCAGCGCTGTAAGTATAAGAGCAAGCACTACAAGGAGTATGATGCCTATGACCTTTAAAATCGTAAATATCATCTATCTATTTCCTCCGTCTGCTCTTTAAATAGCTCTTCACATCTGTTTTACCTGTATTTTCGTATGTCTCCTTAACAATATCACAGGCCAGCAAAAGCGCCTCATCATAATTACCCGCTACTGCGATTATGTGCAGATTCTTCTTAGGATATCCCTTTTGCAGCAATTCTCTTGTCGGAATGATATCCAAAAGATTTTCCTCATTTGACGGAAACGTGATGATGTATGTGTGAAGCATGCCAGCATTATGCTCTATCTTCCACTTGATTTTCTTTATCTTTCCGGTAACAGACTCTCCTACAAATAAATCCTCATACCATTTCATTCCAAAACCTCAAAAAGCAGTTTTTTAAACTGCTTTTTAATAATACTAATAATACTTGTGTGTCCCCCATAAGTTGCTTTTCTTTAAATCCAGGTACTCATTGTAAGCCTTCTCAAGTATCTGCTTCTCATTTGCAAACTTGAGCAGATGATATGCCTCGTGATACTTGTAAAACCCTGAATCCATGAAATACTCTTCTCTTTGCGGTTTACTATAATAACTTTCGCCCATCATAAGATACCAGTGTACATCCTTTTCCACTGTATCATGTGGCACGGTAAAAGAATAGTGGCTCTTACCCACGTATTGGATTATCGTTGCACTGGCACCAGTCTCCTCTTTCACTTCACGGATTGCAGTGTCCTTGTACTCTTCATCAGATTCCACAGTTCCCTTGGGTAATACCCACCCCTCGTACCTGTTCCTGTAGTTCTTGTATAAGAGTAATATTTTGCCACGAAAGATTACCACACCGCCACAGCTCGTTGCTTCTATCATTGCCATTCCTCCAAGTGTGGTTTAAACGCTATCTGTCAGTTCAAGCGAAATATGAACGATAACGTCTGTCATTACACTTAAGTATAACCTACTTCTAAAAAAAGTGCAACAAGCCTATTCATTGAAATATTTATCAAATACCTTCTTGGCTACCGGCACCGCATATTTGCTTCCGGCACCCGAATCCTCCACAATTACTGCGATTGCCAGATCATTGTAGCCATCCTTTTTTCCATAGCCCACAAACCAGGCATTGGTCTGGTCTGTAGAATCTGATACCTGGGCAGTTCCGGTCTTTCCAAAGGCTCATAGCTCTGATCGCTTAGCTTTGCGCCTGTTCCATCAGATACCACTGCTGCCATAAGATTCTGGAGAAAAGCTGCCTGATCCTTTGACATAATCTGCTTGTATGAAGCCGGTTTATTCTGCTCCACAAGCGCCCCGCTCGCATTTTCCGTATGGTCTACCAGATATGGCCTCATCAGATTTCCATCATTGCAGATTGCACCGGCAATCATGCACATGTGAAGCGGTGAAACAAGCGTGTTTCCCTGACCTATCGTGGTCTGCATGGTCAGAGCTGACGAAGCATTGTTATCCAGTGCAAACTTACTCTTTTTTGAATCAAAGGCTATAGGCAGATTCTTGTTGAAAAGCATATCGTCACACAAGGTATTAAGCTTATTGTTGTCCACCAAAAGACCTATATTGGAAAAGGACGAGTTGCATGACTTTGCAAACGACTTTGTTAAGTCCTCCTGTCCGTGTGATTTATTGCCGGCGCAGTGGATTGTAAAGCCGTCCTTTGTAATACTGCCGTCACAATCAAAGCTGTAGTCGTTGTATGTAGACGGATTTTCGTTATAATACTCAAGTGCTGTAAAAATCTTAAACACTGAGCCCGGAGCATACTGACCTGTGTTGCCCTGTTGTAAAGAGAAGTGCTGCCCTCACCGTTTACGCTCTCCCAGTCACTTGCGATGGTATTTGGGTCATAATCAGGCTTTGACACCATAACTGCAATCTTTCCTGTTTTCGGCTCAATTGCAATGACAGCACCTTCATAGTCGTCAAGTGCATTGTATGCAGCCGCCTGTGCTTCGTAATCCAGTGTGGTTATGACATTATCACCGGTATTTTTCTTACCGCTTATATCATTTACTATCTGGTCAAGGAAAAACTCATGTGAGCGGAGCAATGAGAAATTTTCCTGCTTTTCAAGCCCTGCCTTACCGTTTACGGCAAAGCCTGCCACATGCGCAAACATCCTGTCGTCAGGGTATTCCCTTGTCTCAGACGCATCTGAGCCTACCTTTGTCTGTGCTATGACATGTCCATCCTTAGTCTGTATCTCGCCCCTCACTACATTCTTAGAGAAAAGATCCTGCAGCGAATTGTATGGACTGTTGATGAATTCGTCGCTTTTTACAAACTGGAAATATAAGAAATAACCTATCAATCCAACAAAAACTATAAGGAAAAATATGTAACAACCGCATACTCTCTATTTCTGTGTCTTCGTGCTGTTTTTGCCGCCTGCTGCCGGTTTTCTCCTCCTCTGTTGACTTCCCTGCGCCCCCGGCTCTTTAGCTGTCTGTTTTTGTCTGTTTTTTGTCTCATGGTCCTTTCGTCTCTTGTCATCTATATTTCTCCTTTTTTCAGGGGCTGCCTGCATAATATACATGCCCTGTATCATTCCAAAAATAATCATCGTAGATAGAAGCGAGCTGCCACCGTAGCTCACAAGCGGCAGCGTCACACCGGTCATCGGTATAAACTGGTTGAGCCGCCGACAGTTAAAAGCACCTGAAGCGCATATACACTGCCAAGTCCCAGCGCTACATACTTGTAAAACGCATCCTTCATCTGCATGGAAAGATTAAATATCATAAGAAAGCAGCTGACACAAACCATAATGAGGCAGACAGCAAATATACCACCCATCTCCTCTGAGATAGCCGCTATGATAAAGTCCTTTGACACAATAGGTATCTTATTCGGCAGTCCCTGTCCCAGTCCAAAGCCAAACAGTCCGCCTGTACCTATGGCAAAAAGCGACTGACACACCTGATAGCCGGCCTTGTCTATGACAGAAAGAGGATCAAGCCATGCAACAATTCTGTTTTTCACATGTGAAACAGATGATAACCAGCGTACATTCCAAGCCCCACAAACGCGAGTCCTCCGGCAAAAATATAAAACCTTTTTGTCGCAACATAAATCATGACCAGATATGTAAAAAAATACAAAAGTGCTCCACCGAGGTCGTTTGATGCAACAAGTATCAGCACAAACACGGCCGATACGCCGCTTGTTATGGCAAGCTGCTTTAAATCAGTTGATTTATACAGCATGGATGCTATAAAAAACACAAAAAGTATCTTTACAAACTCAGAATGGCTGAATTGAAACAGGACCAAATGTCAAAGAAAGCTTTGCTCCTCTGCTCGCCACTCCTACCACAAGCACTGACAAAAGACCAAGTATTCCCACACCGGCATATGTCCATGTCAGTTTTCGAAACATCGTGCCTTTTTGCATGATAAGCGGTATTAAAAACGCAAATATCGTTCCGGCAAGTACAAAAACAAACTGCCTTAATGCCTTGTCAAACGAAATTCTTGTTAAAATAATCATGCTTATGCAAAGCATCATCACCATGTTGTTTAGCACAAGCTCTGAGGCATTCTTATAAAACTTATGATAAATCAAATAAATTGATTCAAAAAGCACAAGCTGTGCTATATAAAATCCTATTATCTTTGTATCCATTGTCGTGACAAAGAGCACCAAAAAACCATCTAAATGAATCAGAAACATATAAAATCTCTGCAGATTATATATATGCCTCTGCTTTTTCGGCTTGTCGGGATACTTGAATAAATGAAAGCATAAAAAAGTATATATGAGAAAAAGTATTATCATAATATACTTGGAAAGCTGTACTATCAGATGTACCATGTTATTCTACTCCTCTTTTGTAATGTCCGTTTGTATATTCAGCTACCTTATCATCATAACCGCCTTAATCTGCTTTGGAGTCTCGATTGTAAAGCTGTATCTAAAACTTCTGATACCAGCCTCCTTAAGCTTACCTATATTCTTTGTAAGCATGGTAGGCAGTGAATTATATATTGTATTATAGCACTCCTTACAGTTGTTACAAACTGCAAAGGATTTATTGTATCTGTCCTTTAAATATATAAGCTTTTGCTTTTTATCACAGCCCTTTGTGTTTTTGTGCACACAATTGGCGGTTGTCATAAGCGGATAATATCCATAGACTATCATCTGCGAGCCTATATTGTTTCTATGCATAATCTCCCTTGAATTAAGCTCAAGCGGCACTGTGTCACCACTTACTCCGTGCTCAAAAAAAGCACTCTTTGAAACATCATTAAAGGTATACATATTGTAGTCTAAAATAACTTTTTTCCCTGTAAACAGATTTTCTGTCAGATAAAGCTCCTCATAGTTTTTCACAACAAAGCCCTCGAAGCTTACCTTATCAAGCTCTTTTGCGATAGATACAAAATAATCAGATGAATCTGCCCTGAATATCGTAGGAAGCATTAGATACACCTTCTTATTTCGCTTTGTAAGGCATTTCACATCATCTGCAAACTGCTGTATCAGAGTTTTCCTTTCATACATGTCAAAATCCAGATAAAATACGTCAAAGCATTCATAGCCAATAAGTGTATCAAGCTGCGCGCGTGTCATACACGAGCATATGGTGGTGTAATCATTTATAGCTTCATCATGTGCTGCATCACTTTTTACGACATGCTCAGGAAGTGCTGTAAGTCTTGACATATCAGCATATCGTGCATCATTCCTGTAATACTTTTTCAACAGCTTATCACAAAGCCCTGAAATTGCATCACGCCGCAGCTTGTTTAGTGCTCCGTTTGGCACAAAGACGTTTTCTCCGATTTGAGCTTTAATATGTGAAAACTCAAAGTCTGTATCACCGGTTTTGTTTATCCTGTCGAAAGCGGCTTTTTTATCAAGCGGTGCCTTAAGTGCGGCGCTGACAGGTTCTATTGAGGCTTTGTATGTAACATCACCTCTTTTTACAGTGAGGCTTCCGGGCTCGCCTTCTCTTAAAACAAGCTCTCCCTCTATCGAAAGCTTTCTCTTTTCAGGTGAAGGCTCTGCAGCATTTGAAACGAAATTAGGCTTCACATAAGTCACCATATCAGAGCCATTGTGGTCGAAATAATACCTGTCTGTAAAGCCACAGCGGTTTCCAAGTGCCTTTATCCTGTCATAATCAGCATCGGTAACAGGCTTCATACTGTCGATATAGCTTCTGTAGTATTTTACCACTCCGCATGCATACTCAAGCTGCTTCATACGCCCCTCAATCTTGAGCGAATAAACACCTGCATCATGCAGCTTGTCAAGAGCCTTTATACCACACATATCCTTAAGGCTTAAAATGTATTCATCCTTTTTGCCCTCCACAGTATATGGCAGTCTGCACGGCTGTGCACAGCGGCCTCTGTTTCCGCTTCTACCACCTAAAATACTGCTGAAAAGGCACTGTCCTGAATACGAATAGCACAATGCTCCGTGCACAAAGGCTTCAAGCTCCATGCCTGTTTCCTCATGTATGCGCTTCATCTCGCAAGAGAAACCTCCCTTGCCATGACCACACGCGTCACTCCAAACTGTGAAAGAAAGCGCACTCCGTCTGCTCCCGTTACCGTCATCTGTGTACTCGTATGTATCTCCATTGACGGAAAATACTCATGGATAGCCTTCACCACTCCAATATCCTGCACTATCACTGCATCAAGCCCTCTTTTGTAGTACACAAGCAGGTAGTCGTAGAGCTTTGAAAACTCACTGTTTTTAATCAGCGTATTGACCGTCAGATACACCTTTACTCCTCGTAAATGCGCAAAATCAATTGCCTCTAAAAGCTCCTCCTCTGTGAAATTATTGGCATATGCCCTGGCTCCAAACATGCTTCCGCCCACATACACAGCATCGGCGCCGCTTTCTATCACGCCCTTAAGTATCTCAAGGTTGCCTGCCGGTGCAAGAAGTTCAAAATCTTTATTTCTCATATATTTCCTCTTATAGATGCTCATTTTATGTCATATAAATCTGCAATAAAATAGGGAACAGTGTACGATAACTGTTCCCCTTTTATTGCTATTTATCGCTACTGTCATTTGCCCCTTTAGAAGCATGTGCAGATTTTTTAACAGGCTTTTTTCCATCAAGAAGTGACTCCTCAAGAGTTGCCTCAAGTCTCGCCTTGTTGAGTAAAAGCTCTTTGTTTTGTGCCTCAAGCTCCTTCATGCTCGCCTCAGCATTCTCGGTCTTTACCTGATTGGAAATTAAATCATGCTTTAAATCGTATATTTCCTTATCCTTATTCTCTATATCACCCTCGAGCTTTTCGACAAGTGCCTTTGCCTTGAAATAATCATCAGCAATATTGAGCTCGATAAGTGTGCTCTTCATATTGCCCGGAAGATGCTTATACTCATCCATATCATCAAACTCTGCAATCTTGTTGTTGATGTATGCCGCAACCTTCTGTAAGTATTCCTCATTCTCATATCCTGACAGTGTGTAAACCTTTCCGTCTATTACCACCTCGGCATTTGTTTTGCAGACATTTAATCATCCTCCGTTTTCACATTTATTCAAACCAGCTATATTAATATCAATTTCAATATCAAATACTTAATTATTATATGCCTTATAAATACAAATTGCAACTTTAAGCCCTTTTTCTCTCAAAATGCTCAAAGGCAAGGTCTGTCGCCACTCGCCCCTTTGGTGTGCGGTTTATGAAGCCGTTCTTCACCAGATACGGCTCGTAAACATCCTCAATGGTTCCGGCATCCTCACCTATTGCCGCTGCAAGCGTATCAAGACCCACCGGTCCTCCCGCAAACTTGTCAATGATGGTGAGAAGTATATTTCTGTCGTTTAAATCAAGTCCGTACTTGTCCACTTCTAAAAGATCCAGTGCAAAGCTTGCCACATCATAGGTGATTTTGCCGTCATACTTGACCTGCGCAAAATCCCTGACACGCTTTAGCAGTCTGTTTGCAAGTCTTGGGGTACCTCTTGAGCGTCTTGCCATCTCGTAGGCTCCCTTGTCATCTATCTCAACTCCAAGCACCTTTGCGGAATTGACGATAATATGCTTTAGCTCATCGACAGTGTAAAACTCCATGTGATTTACCACACCAAACCTGTCGCGTAAAGGTGCCGAAAGCATACCCGCCTCGTTGTTGCACCTACAAGGGTGAATTTGGGCAGGTTAAATCTGATTGACTTTGCAGACTCGCCCTTTCCAATCATGATATCAATGGCGTAATCCTCCATGGCAGGATAGAGCACCTCCTCCACCTGACGGTTTAATCTGTGAATCTCATCGACAAACAGTATATCTCCCTCAGAAAGTCCGTTGAGTATGGCTGCCATCTCTCCCGGCTTACCTATTGCAGGACCGGATGTCACCTTTATCTTTGTACCCATCTCATTTGCAATGATTCCTGCAAGTGTTGTCTTTCCAAGCCCCGGAGGTCCGTAAAACAGCACATGATCGAGCGCCTCGCCCCTTGATTTTGCGGCTTCAATATATATTTTTAAATTATCCTTTATCTTCTGCTGACCGATATAGTCATCAAAATACATAGGACGCAGGGATTTTTCTATCTTTATGTCCTCTTCCTGCAATTGTGTGGAAATTACTCTTTTCACGTTTTGTTCCCCGTTTCTGTTTTAAGCTTACAGCTTTTATCAATCAGCCATATTTTGAGTGCAAGCTTCAGACATCCTCTACATCATATCCTCTGTGATATCAACTGGACACTGCCTTAAGACTCTCAGTAGACGAATATCCAAGCGCATTGAGCGCCATGACAGCATCATTTTTCACAGTGCTGTTCATGGATACAGCAGCACCGGAAGTCTGATTTTCAAGCTTCTTTTCAAATGCATCCTCAAGCGACAGCTTGTCCTTTAAATCAAGTATCACTCTTTGAGCCGTCTTTGCACCTATTCCCGGTGCCTTTGATATAGCCTTTGAGTCGCCCGATAGAATCGCAAAACGCAAATCATCGGCAGGCAGAGTTGACAAAATGGCAAGGCCGCCCTTTGGTCCGATTCCGCTGACTGTAATCAGCAGCTTAAAGATTTCAAGATCATCCTTGCTCAAAAAACCGTAAAGTATCATGGCATCCTCCTGACACATAGGTAAGTGTAAATTTTTACATCCTCCCCCTCGTCAGGCAGCATATCAAAATACTGCGTCGGTATGTAAATGAGATAGCCTACACCTGCTGCCTCCACTACAATGCTGTCTATATTTTTTTCTGCAAGCTCTCCTTTTATATATGCATACATTGAATCCATTTGTTACTGTTTCGTCTGTAGCCTGACACACAGGCATAAAACAGCAGCATCTCCTTTATTATTAAATATACGTAGATTACAGCCCATTAAAACTATACATGAAAGCTGTCAGAAATCCTCAAAAGCACCTGTGAAGCTACTATTCCAATCACAAGACCTGTGATGCATCCCGCCACAAGAAGCACCGGAATATAATACACTACGCTGTAGGTTGACAAAACTATAGCCGCAACTATTATCTGTCCTATATTGTGACACACTCCACCGACCAGGCTTATTGAAACCGAACTGAATTTATCTGATTTCTTAAGCAGGTACATAACGATAAAGCTTAGTATACAGCCTGCCAGTGAATATATGATGCTGAACGCATTTCCAAACATAAAGCCTGAAAGCACCGCACGAAATACACATAGCAGAAATGTCTCCATGGGTGCTGCTATATAAAGCATGATTACTGTCACTATATTTGTAAGCCCCAGCTTTACTCCCGGTATGCCTACTGCAAACGGTATAAGTGACTCAACATAGCTTAGCACCAGTGCCAGTGCCATAAGCATACCAAGATATGCAATCTTTCTGGTTTTCATTTATCTCATTCTTTCTATAAAAATGTTCGGGTATCACTTGGATATCGAATCTATATCGGATTTCATGTCGCTTTTTACCGTCACAACAACCTTATTCGGCAGACAGATAATCGACTCTCCCTCCTTGGATATCGCCTTCTGCTTCACACACAGATGATCCGGACAGTCGGCAGAGGTCATATCCGCCACACTACCCTTTATGACAAGGGTGTTAGTAACATCGCCATCGCCGTTTTTTATCTCAATTGTATCATCCTTTGAAAGCGGATACGTGCCATAGGCCCTTCCATCGATAGTCACCTTGACACATGCATCGCTATCCGTATCCTGCCCCTTTAAATATACAAGCTTCCATATAAGAAACAGAACAACAGAGATAATTACAATAACCGATATCAGGATTATATCATTTCTGCCAAAACGCTTACGCATCCTCTTTTATCTCTCCCATATAGTAAAAGCCTCTGCACTCATCAAGCTTCACATTGTAGATATTTCCAATCATATCCTCGGTACCCGGAAAATGTACGATTGAATTATTGTCCATACGTCCGGTCACATAGCCGTCCTTCTGGTCATCCATCTCCTCTGCAAGTACCGGCACCACTTTGCCTCATAGCATTTTGCCTTTTCTGATGAGATAGTCTGAACCTCCTTTAAGAGCCTGTCAAACCTGTCCTTAACCACATCATCCGGCACCTGATTCTCCATGGTGGCAGCGCGTGTACCTGTTCTCTTTGAGTAAATAAATGTAAAAGCACTGTCATATCTGACCTGCTTGACAACATCCATTGTCTCAAGGAAATCCTCCTCAGTCTCTCCCGGGAAGCCCACAATGATATCAGTTGTGATTGCAATATCAGGAATCTGCTCACGAAGTCTCTTTACCTCGTCGAGATATTTTTCCTTGTCATAGTGCCTGTTCATCTCCTTAAGCACTTGAGCTTCCTGACTGAAGTGGCAGATGCATATGCTTGCACACCTTGTCGCACTCCTTTATCGCCATAATCAGGTCATCGGATAAATCCTTTGGATGAGATGTCATAAAACGAATCCTCTTAAGTCCTTCAATCTTATTGACCTCGCGAAGAAGCTCTGCAAAGGTTATAGGATTGTCAAGAGTTTTACCGTATGAGTTGACATTCTGTCCGAGAAGCATTATCTCGCACACTCCGTCTGCGACAAGCTTTTCTATCTCTCTTATGATATCCTTAGGCTCTCTGCTTCTCTCACGTCCTCTTACGTATGGCACGATACAGTAGCTGCAGAAATTGTTGCAGCCAAACATGATATTGACACCTGATTTGAAAGAGAACTTTCTCTTCACCGGCAGATCCTCGACAATCTGATTGGTATCCTTCCATATGTCAATCACCTGTGAGCCAGACTCGATATTGTTGCACAAAATCTCTGCAAACTTGAATATATTGTGGGTTCCGAATACGATATCTACAAACTTATAGTGCTTTTTGATATTTTCAACAACCTCCGGCTCCTGCATCATGCAGCCGCAGAGAGCAATCTTCATCAGAGGATTCTTTTTCTTGTAATTCTGCAGATACAAGTCTGCCGTACACCTTGTTGTTAGCATTCTCACGTACGGTACAGGTGTTGTATACAATAAAATCCGAGTGCTCATCATTTCCTTCCACGTACCTATCTGCTCGAGTATTCCGACAAGCTTTTCTGAGTCGCGGGCATTCATCTGACACCCGAATGTCTTTACAAAATAAGTCATAGGACGGCCGATTTCTTTAGATTTCTTTTCAACAAAATCCTTTGCCTTTTCCATGTAGTAATACTGCCTCTCAGGCTCATGTGCCGGTGGTGTCTTTGTTATATCTATATCGTAGCTCATGTTATATTATGTTTCCTCTCAAATTAATTCTATGATACTTTAGCTGACTATTCCCTGATCTGACCACTGCCGTAAATAATATACTTATAGCTTGTCAGTGCCTCAAGCCCCATAGGTCCCCTTGCGTGAAGCTTCTGTGTGCTGATTCCTATCTCAGCTCCAAAGCCGAATTCATTTCCATCAGAAAATCTGGTTGAGGCATTTACATAAACGCATGCAGCATCTATCTCATTTAAGAACTTCTGTGCGTTGTCATAATCATTTGTGACGATTGCCTCTGAATGTGATGTGTTGTATCTGTTGATATGCTCGATTGCCTCATCAATACTGTCAACAATCTTTACCGACATGATGTAATCAAGATACTCCATACCCCAGTCATCGGAAGCTGCCTCTGTCACATCGTCTCTTCCGGCAAGAATTGCCTGTGCTCTTTCATCACAGCGCAGCTGTACATGATGTTCTCTTAGCTTATCGTACAGCTTTGGCAGAAACTCCTCCGCTATGGCACTGTGTACTACAATCGACTCACATGCATTGCAGACACTGATTCTTTGTGTCTTTGCATTGTTAATAATATTAACAGCCATATCAAAGTCTGCATCCTTGTCCACATATACATGGCAGTTGCCTGTACCGGTCTGGATGACAGGAATTGTAGCATTTTTGACAACATTCTGGATGAGTCCTGCACCACCTCTTGGTATGAGCACATCCACATACTGATCCATCTTCATAAACGCATTTGTTGTCTCTCTGTCTGTTGACTCAATAAGTGCAAGTGCAGCAGCAGAAACCAAATTGTCCGTTAAAGCCTTTTTTAAAGCCTTTACTATTGCGATATTGGTATTTATCGCATCACTTCCACCCTTCAATATGACACAGTTGCCTGTCTTAAAGCACAGACCAAAGGCATCTGATGTGACATTTGGGCGCGCCTCAAAGATAATGCCAACAACACCGATTGCAACTCTTCTTTTTCCGATAATAAGGCCATTAGGACGCTTTGCCATAGACATCACTTCCCCAATAGGGTCTGCAAGCTTTGCTATCTGTCTGAGTCCGTCAGCCATGCCAAGGAGCCTGTCATGGTCAAGCGAGAGCCTGTCAATCATGCTCTTTGCCTTCATATTTTCCTCTGCTGTGGCCACATCCCTTTTGTTTGCCTCAAGGATTTCTTTTTCTGCCTTAAGAAGATTGTCCGCTGCATCGTTTAATACCTTATTCTTGATATCAGTATCCAGTGTTCCTATCTTTACTCTGGCCTCATATGCATCCGCACAAATTTTTTCTAATCATTCATCAATAAACACCTCTCTCTTATCTGTTATCACCCCATCTAAGTACGTCATATTCATCTTCAAACGTCATGCCGCTAAGTAACTGGAAATCGTAGCCCACTCCAACTGCCATAACAGTGTCTCTTTTTGTAAAAGACGATAAATATCTGTCATAAAAGCCCTTTCCATAGCCGATTCTGTAACCGGTATCCGAAAATGCAAGCCCCGGCACTATCATAAGCGCCCTGCCATCCGTCTGCGTATACTCCTTCGTCATATCAGGCTCTTTAATATTAAATGAACCACAATTAAGCTCATCAAGGCTTCTTACCCTGTAAAAGGACATTGTATTGCCCGAAACCCTCGGATAATATATCCTTTTTGCTTTGTTTATTAAATAGGCAAAATACTCATCAGTATTCACTTCATTTCTGATAGCTGAATACAAAAGTATGTTGTCATATTCCCTGTCGAGCTCTAAAGCTATGAGCCTTTTATAAATTTCATGGCTCATGTTGTGGCACTCATCAACCCCCAGAAGGCCTCTTTGCTTTTTAAGCCTGCTACGAATTTCTTTTTTTGTTTCCATATTTCTCGCCGAGATTCTCAACCGAACCGTCATCGTTTACCATATCGATATTGTTGAGCTGGTTTCTTAAATTCTTCTTCACGTTTGCTATATACTCCTTGCGCAAAAGTATCCTGCTCCTTTTTTCTCTGCCTCAGAAAGTCCCTCTGCCTGTGACTTTCTGTAAAGCTCATTGATTCGCTGTATTTTTTCCTGTGTCATAGCACTCTCCTGATTTCAAATTTATAGCTGATTACTGGCCGCCTGTAGATGTAGGTGCCATCTCTCTTTGTATATAATCCGCAAGCACAAATTCTGCATCCTTTGCCCTGTGGAAAAGTGTTCCTGTATATCTGTCATTCATAATGTCATATAAAATCCCCATATTGCCGCCGTTTGCGATAATCATATCGGCACCGGAATATGTGGCAATCTTTGCCGCTGTAAGCTTTGTCGCCATGCCGCCGGTTCCGACATCGCTGCCGGTTGATGACTTTGCCATGCCAAGTATTTTCCTGTCAAGCGTATCAACCTCTCTGATAAGCTTTGCATCCGGATTGTCATGAGGATCGTCGGAATACAGTCCGTCTATATCAGATAGCAGTATGAGCAGATCAGCCTTCGTGATTGATGTAACAATAGCAGACAGCGTATCATTGTCACCAAACTGCATCTCGTATGTGCTTACCGTATCATTTTCATTGACAATAGGCACCACGTTCAGATCAAAAAGCTCCTCAAATGTATTCATAACATTGCGTCTGGAAACAGGATTGACTATGGTATTCTTTGTCATGAGCACCTGTCCGGAATTCTGATTATACTCAGAAAAAAGCTTCTGATATGTCATCATCAGCCTGCCCTGTCCCACTGCGGCGCACGCCTGCTTTATTGAAATATCGCTCGGGCGCTCCTTTATGCCTATCACATCACGTCCAACCGCGATGCGCCGGAGCTTACGAGGCACACATCCATACCGCTGTTTCTGTAATCACATATAGAGCGCACCAGACGCTCCATCTTTGAAAAATTGAGCTTCCCG
>ENA-OUNI01000292-OUNI01000292.1-human-gut-metagenome-genome-assembly--contig:-NODE-292-length-23410-cov-11.311171_pt1 | contig 23410 bp, 29 predicted proteins | sample MGYA00242499_ERZ504580 | MGnify/ENA primary metagenome ERZ504580 (study PRJEB26092, sample SAMD00036315) | human gut metagenome | host: Homo sapiens | study: EMG produced TPA metagenomics assembly of... | reverse complement strand
CGGCCGTTTTGCCGCCATGACGCATCCGCCCATTGAGATCAACGATTTTGTGGGTTCTCTGTTGGAAAAGTACGAGGGCATGGACGGCCTCCGCCCAGATGGCAGCCGCTATCCTGAACGAGATGCGCCGGGATGCCATGGAGCTTTCGCCGCTTTCCAAGGCGCGGATGCTTTCGCTGCGGCTGAGCTGGAACGAGGTAGCCCGCATGTATTACAAATACATCGGCGTGCTGGGCACACCGCGCGCAGCTACCGTTTTGAAGCCGTGTGGCATGGCCGCACCGTGCGCACCGTGGTGCGGGAACCGGTGCAGAGCGTCCGGCTGGAATGCACCGTGCACAACCCCATCCTCACCGACGGCCCCACCTGGGACTGCGCCGCTGTCAGCCTGCGCGCCATCGACCAGAACGGCAGCCTGCTGCCCTACTGCGGCGAAGCCGTTCAGCTGAGCGTGGACGGCCCGCTGAAGATCATTGGTCCCAGCGTGGTGCCGCTGCGCGGCGGCATGGCGGGCACCTACCTTGCCACTACCGGCGAAGCGGGCCGCGCCGTGCTGCACTGCCGCATGGAAGGTGCGCTGGATACCGATGCCGTGGTGACCATCCGTTGCCGGGAAGCTTAATTTCCGTCCCTTCATGATAGATTTGCACTCTGTTCAAAATTTCATCATGGTTGACTGGTATCCTAAGAACTGTAAAATAACGGCGGGCGCGCCCGCTTTGATTCCAAAACAAAGGATGCAGGAGTTATGAGAGAAAAATTCCGTCAGTTTATGATCGGCCGCTACGGTACCGATGGCCTGAACCAGTTTTTGAGCATCGCGTCCATCGTGCTGCTGCTGATCTCGCTGCTTACCCGCTTCAGCCTGTTCACATGGCTGGGTCTGGTGCTGCTGGTGCTGTGCTACTACCGCTCGCTCAGCCGCAACATTTCCAAGCGCACGGAGGAGAACTACCAGTACTATGCCCTGAAGGACCGCGTAGACCGTAAGTTCCGCGGTCTGAAGGATCAGTGGGCCAACCGCAAGCTCTACCACTACTACCGCTGCCCCAAGTGCCGCCAGAAGCTGCGTGTGCCCCGTGGCCGCGGCCGCATCCAGATCTCCTGCCCGCGCTGCGGCACCCAGTTCATCAAAAAGAGCTGAGCGGCCATGTTTGGTTATGTTGTGCCCAATCAGGTTGCGCTTTCGGACGAAGCACAAAAGCGCTACCGCACCGCCTACTGCGGGCTGTGCCGCCGCATCGACGCACTGCACGGCCTGCGGGGCCGCTTTACGCTGAGCTATGACCTCACCTTCCTGAACCTGCTGCTGTGCAGCCTGTACGAGGGCGAGACCGAAGCTTCTTCCGGCCACGACCGTTGCCCCATCCACCCCTTGGGCGGTGTGGAATGGCGGGCGGCCTCCCCCACCGATTACTGCGCAGATCTGAGCGTAGCCTTGCACTACTACAACGCCGAGGATAAGTGGAAGGACGACCGCAGCCTGCTGGGCCTTGGATATGAAAAGCTGCTTACCGGCTGTAAGCAGGCTGCCGAGAGCCGCTGGCCCCGTCAGTGCAGCGCCATCCGCACCTGTCTGGACAGGCTGGCAGAATATGAAGCTGCCGGGAGCGAAGATCTGGATGCCGTGTCCGGCTGCTTTGGCGAGCTGATGGCAGAGCTGTTCGACTACCGGCAGGATCACTGGTCGCCGGAGCTGCGCAGCATCGGCTTCCATCTGGGCAAGTTCATCTACCTGCTGGATGCCTATGACGATCTGGAGCATGACCAGCGCAAGGGGGCCTACAATCCGCTGAAAGCACTCAGCCAGCAGCCCGGCTATGAGGAAGAGATGAAAGAGATCTTTGAGCTGCTGCTGGCGCAGTGTGCCCAGAGCTTTGAACGCCTGCCCTGCGTGGAGGACGCAGACCTGCTGCGCAACATCCTTTACTCCGGCGTATGGCTCAAATACAACTGCAAAACAGCCAAGCAGGCCCGCAGCCGTGGCTGAATGGCGGCTTTGTCTTGATTTTTCCACGGCAATACGGTAGACTATAAACATTGCGCGGCGCTGTGGCTGCGCGAAATGAGACGTGAGGAAGTATATCCATGAGAGACCCCTATGAGGTGCTGGGCGTTTCGCGCGGCGCAAGCGATGACGAGATCAAAAAAGCATACCGCGCCAAGTGCAAGCGCTGGCACCCGGACCTGAACCCCAACGATCCTACCGCCGAGGAGCACTTCAAGGAAGTGCAGGCGGCTTACGATGCCATTACCAAGGGCGAGACCGGCCCCCAGATGGGCGGAAATCCCTACGGCAGCTACCAACAACAGGGTTACGGCCAGCAGAGCTACCAGCAGCAGGGTTATCAGAACGGTTACGGCGGTTTTGACGGATTCGATGGCTTTGACCCGTTCGGTTTCGGGTTTGGCTTTGGCGGCTACCAGCAGGGTTATGGCCAGCAGGGCGCAAGCTATTCCGGCTCCGACAGCCCGGAGATGCAGGCCGCCCGCAACTTTGTGGCCAATGGCCGCTATGCGGAGGCCCGCCGCGTGCTGGACGGCATGACCGGCCGCAATGCCCGGTGGTATTATCTTTCCTCCCTCGCAAATCAGGGCTTGGGCAACCGCATCGATGCGCTGCAGGATGCCCGCCGTGCCGTGCAGCTGGACCCGAGCAACACCGAGTACCAGATGCACCTGCGCCGGATGCAGAACCCCGGCCAGACCTACCGCACCACACAGGCCACCTACACCAGCCCCGGCGGCCTGATGCAGTGGTGCTGGAGCATGATCCTGCTGAACCTGCTTTGCAACTGCTGCTGCGGCGGCTGGGGCTTCCATTTCCGCATGTGATCCCGTTTTTCTCATAAGATACAGCAAGACCCCGCACCAGAAGGTGCGGGGTCTTGTTTTTGCTTTACGACATCACTTTACGGTGATGTTGCGGCTGATCTTGCTGCAGGAGTAATTGCCGCCGATCTCTGCCGTCTGCACATAGGTGCCCGGCTCTGTGGGCAGCTCGCTGGTGGCATCACAGCCCCAGCCGGACTTCTTGTAGCTGTAGCGGATCTTATCGGTGGGCACCACCTGACCATCCACTTCCAGCACAGCCGCTTCATTGAAGCTTTGCAGCTCTTCGGCGGTCATGGGCTTTTCGGCCTGCTGTGCCCAGTACATGCGCACGCCGTTTGTCTTGGGCTTGATCTTGAACATGGCAAAGCCTGCGGTGTTCATATCGCTGCTTTCCAGCGCCAGTGCACCGGCCACATAGTTGCCGGCATCCACCGGCTGCTCGTCCAGATAAATGCGGCTGAACGCGCCCTCCGGCAGATACTTGCGGATCAGGTTCAGCGCAAGGCGCAGGCCGTTGGACACCTGATCGATGGTAGGCACATAGAAGTGCAGTACATCCATCACCGAGACGGCCTCATCGGCCACCCGCAGCAGCACGCTGACATCGTTGCCGTCGATCAGCTGCTTGAGGTAGCTGTACACATTGAACTCCTCTGCCTGATCCGGTGTCTTGGACATCTTCTTGGGCAGCGGGATCATCTTGAGCAGCGTGCGGATCTTATCCGACAGCACCAGCGTCACATAGCCATTCGCTTCGCCGCCAACGCCCACCACAACACCGATATACTGGGTATCGGCAGGGTTGGTCTGCACCTCCAGCTTGTAGTTGGAGCCATAAACAAGGTCGCCCGTGGCTTTGAGCCGGATGGAAACCATATCATTCTGCTGCTCCAGCGCTGCATTTTCCTGCGGCAGAGCTGCTGCGGCAAACACCGGCGTTGCTGCCGCGCTGAGCATGAACACTGCTGCCAGTGCAAGAGCTATCAATCGTTTGGCCTTCATTGCTTAAGACCTCCTTATTCTATAAAGGGATCGCACAGCCGCGCCCCACGGCACACTGCGTCGGGAACCGGCATGATACCATGCCTGTTGCACCTCGATTTTACCGCAAAACGCTGTTTTGGTCAATAACGTGATTCAAGTAATTCAATTTTTTTATATTTTATGCAAAAAAGAGGAACCTGCCCTCTTCCAGTGGTTTCTCCCTCAAGTTCATTCATCGATAAAATATTCCGGGTGGACGCTGCGGGCCTGCGCCACCGACTGCTTATACCGGCTCAGGTGGCTTTCCAGCGCTTCGCTCACGTCGTCCGTGCTGCCGTGCAGCAGTGCTTCCAGAATTGCCGTGTGCGAGGAGCAGACCGACTTGTTTTCCTCGGTCTGCAGGCTGAACTTGCGGATGCGCTCCACATGCTGCAGGCTGGCCAGCATGTGGTCGTAGTGAGCTTCCATGCCGCACAACTCAAAGGATTTGCGGTGGAATGCATTATCCAGCTCCAGCATACGGGCAGTGCGGTCCGGCTGGCTCATATCCGCTTCCAGCACACGGTATGTCTCAATGTTGCTGCGGTATTCTTCCTCCTGCCGGGGTGTCACACGGCCGCGCAGCCGATTCAGGATCTCTTTTTCCAGTGTATAGCGGGCAAACTGCTCCATCTCCATCAACTTCAGGTTGATGGGTGCCACATGGGTGCCGCTCTGCGGTTTGATGTCCACCATGCGGGCCAGATTGAGCATCAGCAAAGCCTCCCGCATGGGCGTGCGGCTGATGCCCAGCTCTTCGGCCAGCTCCCGGTCATTCAGCGGATCACCGGGCTTCAGCTCCATCGTGATGATCCGGCTGCGGATCGTCTGGTATGCCGTTTCGCGCGCACTCAGTAATGACATGTGGTCTCTCTCCCTTCAACCTCCGGTGTAAAGCAAAAATTGATATACTAGTATTGAAGTTATCAAGACCATATTACCCAACCACAGGTCGGCTGTCAAGTGTGGCTGCAACTAAAAATCGCCAACATTTTTCTCTGTTTTGTCAAGACAGGCCCCATGGCAGCACAAAAGCCCTCCGGGTGAAGGCTTTTGCTGCGTTTACTTTTTGCGGAACGGTACACCACCGGCACCCACACAAAGGCCACGGCCAGACCGCACACCACATCAATGATGGAGTGCTGCTTGGTGAACACGGTGGACGCACAGATCAGTGCAGCCCACACCCAGGCCAGAATTTTCAGGGCCGGGCGCTTCTTTGCCAGCTTGCTGTGGCTGAACGCCAGTGCCATGCAGGCCGAGCTTTGGCAATGGATGGACGGGCACACATTGACCGAGGCATCCGCCCTCCAGATCAGCTGCATGATGCTCATTGCAATGTTGCTGCGGCCCACCGCATCCACTGTGGGGCGGATATCCAGACCGTTGGGCAGCAGCATGTACAGGATCAGGCAGAAGGTCATGCCGGAAAACATGGTCAGGCAGAGCTTATCGTAGCTTTGGGTGTCGCACCACCACAGCAGGGCCGTCACACCAGCCAGCAGCACAAACCAGCTGCAATACGGAAAGATGAACCACTCATTGAAGGGGATCAGATCATCAAGCGGGGCGTGGATGATATATTTGGGATCTTTGATGGTCAGATCCAGCCAGAAGAACCAGATCAGATACACCACCCAGTACAGCTGGAACCACAGGTGCGGGCGGCGTCGGCTCCACAATTGTTTTGGATTCATGGTATTTCTCCTATATTTTCAATGTGATGACGTATGATTATACCACATCACGCCATCTTGCGCAAACCTTTCCGGTGCGATAAAATAAAAAGAGTGTTGTAAACTTGCGCTCTGTTTTTGAGCGTACCTATTATAAAAGGAGCCATTATGTTGCAAAGCTTTCCCCTTGTCCGCCTTGCCGCGCTGGATCTGGACGGCACCCTGCTGAACCGGAACAACGAGGTCACCCTTGCCACCCGTCAAGCCATTGCCCGCGCTGTAGAGCATGGCGTGGTGGTGGTGCCCGCCACAGGCCGCCCGCTGGCCAGCCTGCCGCCTGTTGTGGCAAAGCTGCCCGGCATCCGGTATGCCATCACCTCCAACGGTGCCGCCGTGTGGGACCTTGGCGATGACCCCATGGGTGCTGTGCACAGCCGCTATGCCAACGCTGCCCAGCGCCACACCAGCGAACCCGCCTGCCTGCTGCACCGCCTGATGCCGACAGAAGTGGCACGGGAAGCTTTTGACCTGTTCCAGCAGTACGATGGCGAGCTGAGCGTATTCAGCGACGGCCTTGCCATCAAGACTCCGGAGGGCATTGCAAAGCTCACCTCCCGCACCGCCCGCTTTCTCTCCTCCGAGGCGCGGCAGAACCTGACCGACGGCCGCTTTACCGTCATTCCCGGCATCGAGAGCTGGATGTCCCGCCATGCGCACGAGATCGAAAAACTGTGCATGTTCTTCGACAGCACCGAAAAGACCGCCGCTGCCCTGCCAAAGTTTCAGGCTATCCCGGGCGTGGCCGTGGTGCAGGGTTCGCCGGATAACATTGAAGTGACCGCTGCCGGTGTGGATAAGGGCAGTGCCCTGCTGGCTCTGGCCGACCTGCTGGGCATCCCCCACGAGAACACCCTTGCCGTGGGCGACAGCGAGAACGACCGCGCCATGCTGGAAAAGGCAGGGATCGCCGCTGTTATGGCCAACGGAATGCCCCAGATCAAGGCCATTGGCAGCATTGTGAGCGAAGCCGACTGCGACCACGACGGCGTTGCAGAGCTGTTCGGCAGGCTTGGTATTTGAGCAAACAGGGGCAAAACGGCCCTGCTTTTCAGGTCATTCGTCATTTTTGTGCAATGTATACAAGCTCTTATGCAAAACATTGTGCTTGTTGAGCATTTCCAAACTCATTTCCGTCGTTTATACTAATAATATGAGCGCACAGTGGGTGCACCATGCCCAAACGGCAGCCCACGCGCACCAAGAGAGTTCAAACTAAAAGGAGAAATGCATTTATGAATCCCATCGTAGAAAAGGTCTATCAGATCGGCATTATCCCTGTTATCGCTTTTAACAGCGTTGATGAAGCCCTGCCCCTGTGCAAGGCTCTGGCTGACGGCGGTCTGCCCGCAGCTGAGGTCACCTTCCGTACCGCATGCGCTGAGGAGTGCATCCGCAAGATCCACGAGGAGATGCCCGAGATGCTGCTGGGCGCAGGCACTGTCCTGACCACCGAGCAGGCTGACCGTGCAATGGCAGCAGGCGCATCCTTCATCGTTGCTCCCGGCTTCGACCCCGAAGTCTGCAAGCACGTCATCGACAAGGGCGGCATCATGATGCCCGGCACCTGCTCTGCAGGCGAGATGCAGCAGGCTATGAACATGGGCTGCGAGGCCCTGAAGTTCTTCCCCGCTGAGGCAAACGGCGGTGTCGGCATGCTGAAGAACATCGGCGCTGCCCTGAAGAGCGCACGCTGGATGTGCACCGGCGGTGTCAACGCAAAGAACGTCAACGATTATCTGGGCTATGACCAGATCTTCGCTGTGGGCGGCACCTGGATGTGCAAGAGCGACGTGATCAAGGCTGGCGACTGGGCAAAGATCACCGCTCAGAGCAAGGAAGCTGTTGACACCATGCTGGGCCTGAAGCTGATGCACATTGGCATCAACACCGAGAACGAGGAAGAGGCCATGAAGTTGGCAAACCTCATCGGCAGCCTGCTGAACATGAAGGTCGCACCCGGCAACTCCAGCATCTTCGTCGGCAACAAGGAGTTCGAGATCATGAAGAAGGTCGGCCGCGGCACCAATGGCCACATCGCCATCGGCTGCAACAACGTGGATCGTGCCATCTATCACCTGTCTCAGCGCGGTGTCAAGTTCGATCTGGACAGCAAGGTCGTGAAGAACGGCAAGACCATCGCCTGCTACTTTGCAGACGAGATCGGCGGCTTCGCATTCCACCTGGTTCAGGCCTGAGCTCCGGCTCCCCTATCCGTGAAAGCCCTGCTGCGCCGGGGATGCCCCGCAGCAGAAGGTCATAAACACCTGTAAATAAAAGGAGAATAACCAATGAAAGTCGTTACTTTTGGCGAACTGATGGTTCGTCTGCAGCCGTTCAACTACGAGCGTTTCGTTCAGGCTAACAGCCTGGAGTTCAGCTTCGGCGGCGGCGAGGCAAACGTTGCTGTTTCTCTGGCCAACTACGGTCTGGACGCAGCTTTCGTCACTAAGCTCCCCGCACACGCAATCGGTCAGGCCGCTGTCAACAGCCTGCGCCGTTACGGCGTTGACACCAGCATGATCACCCGCGGCGGCGATCGCGTTGGCATCTACTACAACGAGAAGGGTGCTTCTCAGCGTGGTTCCGTCTGCATCTACGACCGTGCCAACAGCGCCATCCAGCTGGCTCAGCCCTCCGACTTTGATTGGGATAAGATTTTCGAGGGCGTGGATTGGTTCCACTTCACCGGCATCACCCCGGCTCTGGGCGAGAATGTCGTCGAGATCTGCCGCGAGGCCTGCAAGGCTGCTAAGGCTCACGGCGTGAAGATCAGCTGCGACCTGAACTACCGCGGCAAGCTGTGGACCCGTGAGCAGGCCCGCGCTGCCATGACCGATCTGTGCCAGTATGTTGACGTGTGCATCTCCAACGAGGAGGACGCAAAGGACGTGTTCGGCATCGAGGCCGAGGCTACCGATATCTACGGCGGCAAGCTGAATGCCGAGGGCTACAAGAGCGTGGCTAAGCAGCTGGCTGACAAGTTCCACTTTGAGAAGGTCGCTATCACCCTGCGTGAGAGCCACAACGCTTCCGAGAACGGCTGGAGCGCAATGCTGTACGATGTTGCTTCCAATGAGTACTGCTTCTCCAAGAAGTACGAGCTGAAGATCATCGACCGCGTTGGCGGCGGCGACTCCTTCGGCGGCGGCCTGATCTACAGCCTGCTGACCGGCAAGACCACTCAGGAAGCTGTTGAGTTCGCTGTTGCTGCTTCTGCTCTGAAGCACTCCATCGAGGGCGACTACAACATGATGACCGTGTCCGAGGTCGAGAAGCTGGCTGGCGGCGACGGTTCCGGCCGTATCCAGCGCTAATTGCAGGAAGGAGTCCAGAATGGATATCCGCTACTCCTGCAACCAGAAGGATTTCAAGCGCTATACCACTGAGGAAATGCGGAACGAAATGCTCATCACCGGCCTGTACAAGGCCGATGAGGTCGTTGCTGTGTACAGCCATGTGGACCGCATGGTCACGCTGGGCTGCATGCCGGTGCACGAGACCGTGTCCATCGACAAGGGCATCGACGTGTGGGCAAACTTCGGCACCCACTACTTTCTGGAGCGCCGCGAGATCGGCATGTTCAACATCGGCAAGGATTCCACCGGTATCGTGGTGGCCGACGGCGTGAAGTACGAACTGGGCTACAAGGACTGCCTGTACATCACCAAGGGCACCAAGGAAGTCACCTTTGCTTCCGCCGACCCGGAGCATCCCGCCAAGTTCTACATGGTATCCGCTCCCGCACATTGCTCTTACGAGACCCGCCTGATCAAGATGGCCGATGCAAACCATCGTCCTCTGGGCAGCGTCGAGACCTGCAATAAGCGCACCATCAATCAGTTCATCCACCCGGATGTGCTGAAGACCTGCCAGCTCAGCATGGGTATGACCGAACTGGAATCCGGTTCCAACTGGAACACGATGCCCAGCCACACCCACGAGCGGCGCATGGAAATTTATACCTACTTTGAACTGCCCGAGGGGCAGGTGGTGTTCCACATGTGCGGCGAGCCTACCCAGACCCGCCACATCGTGATGCACAACGAGGATGCTGTCATCAGCCCTTCTTGGAGCATTCACAGCGGCGTAGGCACCTCGAACTATACGTTTATCTGGGCAATGGGCGGCGAGAACATGGAGTTTGACGACATGGACAACATCGCTACCACTGACCTGCGCTAAAAAGCACCATACACAAGCCCCGTACCGGGTCCACCGGTACGGGGCTTTTTGCTAAAAATTTAACTTGAAAAGGAGAAAATCATGGATCTTTCCGCTTTCAACCTGCAGGGCAAGGTGGCTCTGATCACCGGCGGTGCCCACGGCATCGGTTTTCCATCGCCGAAGGATGGCCAAGTGCGGTGCCGCCATCTGCTTCAACTGCTCTTCCGAAGCAAGCCTTGAAAAGGGCCTTGCAGCATACAAGGCGGCCGGCATCGACGCACACGGCTATGTGGCCGACGTGTCCGATGAGGACGCTGTGAACGCCATGGTTGCAAAGATCAAGGCCGAGGTGGGTCCTGTGGACATTCTGGTAAACAATGCCGGTCTGATGAAGCGGGTGCCCATGATCGAGATGAGCCACGCCGACTTTATGCGGGTCATCGATGTACATGTAGGCGGTGCCTTCAACTGCTCCAAGGCCGTTCTGCCGGACATGATGGAAAAGCGCGAGGGCAAGATCATCAACATCTGCTCCATGATGAGCGAGCTGGGCCGCGAGACCGTCTCCGCCTACGCTGCCGCCAAGGGTGCACTGAAGATGCTCACCAAGAACATCGCTTCCGAGTACGGCGAGTACAACATCCAGTGCAATGGCATGGGCCCCGGCTACATCGCCACTGCCCAGACCGCACCCCTGCGGGAGGTGCAGCCGGACGGCAGCCGCCACCCCTTCGACCAGTTCATCACCGCCAAGACCCCCGCAGGCCGCTGGGGTGAGCCGGACGACATGGTGGGCCCCTGCGTGTTCCTTGCAAGCCACGCTTCCGACTTTGTAAACGGTCAGATCCTGTACGCCGACGGCGGCATTCTGGCTTACATCGGCCGTCAGCCCAAGTAAAGCCATTTGGGCCCTGCGTCTTCTTTAACCTTCCGACCAGACAGCTCTGTGCAGACCAAGATCTGCATGGGGCTGTCTTTTTACGAAGCGGCAAGCAGCCTTTCCTACAAAACTTTGCTTCATGTCAACTCATGTTAAAATGTTCCAATTTCATGTCAAATTGGTAACAGTTCCTGTTTCATCGTTCAAAATGTACATAGGCGTCTTGATTTTTTGTCGAAATTCCCGTATAATCGTCTTCATCATCCATCACACCCTGTTGGTTGATCTGAATACGAAGAAATTTCAAAGGAGTATATTTCACATGAAACTCAAGAACATTGCGATCGTTGCTGCCGCTGCAGCACTGGCTGTTGGCATGACCGCCTGCGGTTCTTCTGCATCCTCCACCGCCGCTTCCTCTTCTGTAGCTTCTTCTGCTGCCGCTTCTTCCGAGGCTGCAAGCTCTGAGGCTGCTTCCAGCGAAGCAGCTGAGCCCACTACCGCTGAGTACACCGTGTACAACACCACCGGTTCTACCGTCACCGAGCTGTACCTGTACGATGCAGGCAGCGACGAGAAGGGCGACAATCTGGCTGGTGAGAACGGTCTGGCTGACGGTGAGAACATCGTTATCACCCGCGATGTGGAGGCCGACAAGCAGTCCGACGTGACCTACATTCTGGAGTTCACCACCGAGGACGGCCAGACCCAGAGCTTTGAGACCCTGCACTACGAGGTCGCTCCCATCTCCCTGCTGAGTGTGGATGCCGCTGCAGGTGCTACCCCCATCGCTTTTACTGCACCGGAAAAGTAAAAACTGTTTCATCCTTGCAAAACGGAAAGTCTGCGGGCTTTCCCGTTTTATTTTTTTTGCCAAAAGAGGGCTGAGGCTGTCATTTTCCCTTGCAATCACGCCAAAAATCCGCTATCATAGACGCAAATACGTTTCCTTGCGGCATAAAGGGAGTAAAGGAGTGGATTTTCTTATGGCAGAAAAAGAAGTGAAAGGCATCAAAAAGTTTTTTGAAGAATTCAAGGCCTTCGCCATGCGCGGCAACGTGCTGGATATGGCAGTCGGTGTTGTGATCGGCGGTGCCTTTACCGCCATCGTCAACTCACTGGTGAACGACATCATCAACCCCGCCATCGGCCTGTTCTTTAACGCAGATTTCTCGGAAGTGGGCATCCATGTGGGCGATGTGATGATCGGCATTGGTTCCTTCATCAATGCCATCATTAACTTCCTCATCGTAGCATTCGTGCTGTTCGTGGTCATCAAGACCATCAACTCCCTGCACAAGAAGCCTGCTGAGCCGGAAGCTCCCGCAGAGCCCACCACCAAGGTGTGCCCCTACTGCCAGAGCGAGATCTCTATCAAGGCAGTGCGCTGCCCCCACTGCACCAGCAAGCTGGAGGGCTTCCCGGAAATCAACAATTAAATTTTGAATGGCCTCCGCTTTGCTCTGGCCATATTCAGCGGAATCATTTTCTAAATTACAAATCGGGAAAGTCTGCGGACTTTCCCGATTTGTTTTTTCACCCGCGGAGCCGCAAAGGCAAACAGCATAATCAACGCAAAACCTCCCTGCCCGGCCGCAGTCGCTGCGGTTCCAGAGCGGGGAGGTTTTACTTTATCCGGGAAAATGTGGAAAATCAGTCCGGTGAAGTTTTACTTGACCTTGGTCAGGTCGGCCAGCTTGTGGAAGATCTCGGTGTTGTCGAACACGCCGCCGAACTTCTCCGCACCCACGCCGTTGGCGTAGACGTTCACCATGGCACCGGTGTGAGCGTAGGTGGTGTGGTCCATGCCGGATTTATGGTTGATGGTGTGGCAGATTGCCATGCTGAACGGGATATAGGTACCGTACAGCTCATAGTCCTGCTGAGACATGTCTTCTGGCTGGCAGAGCGACCTTCAGGGTGCGCTCGTAGGCGGTGCGCAGGTTTTGCACCTCGTAGTCGGTCAGCAGCAGCTTGCCGGCGTTGGCGGCATCCGGGTCGGTGGGCAGGGTCAGGCCGAAGCTTGCCTTCACATCCTGCATGGCAGCCTCAAAGGGGGTCTTGTTGGCGATGTAGTTCTGCACATAGGTAGAATCAAACTTTGCGTAGGACATCTTCTGATGGGCCAGATTGGTCAGGAAGGTGTCGTAGTTGGTGGTCTTGTAGCCGATGGCCATACCGCCAGTCTCGTGGTCGGCAGTGACGAGGATCAGGGTATCATTGGGGTGCTTGTTCTGGAACTCCACGGCAGCCTGCACGGCGTTGCTCATCTCCAGCACATCGTGGATGGAAGCAGCGGCATCGTTTGCATGGCAGGCCCAGTCGATCTTACCGCTCTCGGTCATGAGGAAGAAGCCCTTGGGGTTATCCAGCAGCTCGATGCCCTTTTTCACGTAGTCGGTTAGCTGCCACTCGCCTGTGGCGGCATCCATGGCGTAGTTCATGGCCTTACCGTCTGCCAGATTTTCGGCAATGATCAGGGTCTTGCCTGCGCCTGCGGTCAGGGCGGCAGCGCCTGCCTGCGTGGTGACCACATTGTATCCGGCCTGAGCAGCCACCTCGTGGTTGTTGGGGCCGGTGCCGTCGCCGTTCACCTTCTGGAACTCGCCGCCGGCAAAGTATTCAAAGCCGGAGTTTGCCAGCTCTACGCCGATCTGGTAGTAGTTCTTGCGGGTCTTCTGATGAGCGTAGAAGGCGGCGGGAGTGGCGTGGTCGATGTTGACCGAGGAGATGACGCCCACCTTGTAGCCCTTTTGGGCGTGCAGCTTTTCGGCAATGGTCTCATAGGGCACATCGCGGGTCCACGGGCACATATTGATGACACCGCTCTCGGTCTTGTGGCCAGTGGCGATGGAGGTTGCGGTGGAAGCGGAGTCCGGGCAGAAAGAAGTGCTGTCGTAGGTGGTCACGCTGCCCACGGTGGGGAAGCTGGTGAAGCTCAGGTCGGCCTCGGTCACAGCGCCGTTGTTGTCCACGGTGCCCTTGTAGAAGCGGGCAGACTGGATCTGGGCAGTGCCCATGCCGTCGCCGATGAACAGGAAGATGTACTTGGGTTTCTGGAACAGGCCCAGCAGACAGTTCTCCTCGTCGGCTGCGGCATCCGCATCCGGCTGTGCTGCGTTTGCGGCAACGGGTGCAGCAGCCATCATGCCGACGGCAGAAGCAGCTGCGCCAAACTTGAGAAAGCTGCGGCGGGAAATCTTGTTTTCTTTCATGACGTGATCCTCTCTTTTCATTCAATCAAACATTGCGGGCCTGCCTCAGGCCCCGTTTTTCTTCTTGTGGGAACGCTTTTATTGTAGCGCACCGCCTTGCGGGGAAAAACCATGCCGCCGCAAAGCTTTGGTAAAACCGGTGCGGCTGCATCCGCGCCAACGTAAAAAGCCGGAAAGGGATGTAAAATCCTGCTCAAGTGCCACCACTTTTTCCACAAACGTCTCTGCAAGGGTTGAAAGATGATGGCATTTCATTGTACAATAAGAGAGTAAGTGCTTTTTTACCTTTATATAAATTGAGAGGATTTTATATGGCAGAGATCAAAGTTCTGGCACTGGATCTGGATGGCACCCTGACCAACAGCCAGAAGGAAGTTACACCCCGCACCCGCGCCGCACTGGATGCCGCAATTGCAAAGGGTGTCACCATCGTGCTGGCATCCGGCCGTCCCACCGCGGGCGTGCTGCCGCTGGCAAAGGAACTGGGGCTGGATAAAAAGGGCGGCTGCATCCTTTCTTACAACGGCGGCAAGATCATCGACTGCCGCACCGGCGAGACTTTGTACCAGAAACAGCTGGATGCCCAGTACGTACCGAGCTGTGCGCCTTTGCCGCCGCACAGAACGTGACCATTATCACCTATAATAAAGAGGGCGTTGTCACCGAGCACCCGGACGACAAGTGGGCACTGCGCGAGTGCTTTACCTGCAAGCTGCCCATGACCGGCGTGGACGATCTGGCAAAGTATGTGGATTACCCCATCTGCAAAATGCTCATCACGCTGGACCCCGCCCGCCGGGACGAGGTGTGGGCCGCCGGCAAAAAGCAGTTTGACGGCCGCATCGACCTGTACCCCTCCAGCCCGTTCTTTATTGAAGCCGTGCCACTGGGCGTTGCCAAGGACGGCAGCCTTGCCGCCCTTTTGGAGCACATGGGCCTTGGCCGCGAAAACCTGATGGCCTGCGGCGACGGCCTGAATGACCGCTCCATGATCGAGTACGCCGGTGTGGGCGTGGCCATGCAGAACGCCGAAGAGCCGGTAAAGGCCGTGGCCGACTATGTGACTGCCGCCGACAACGACCACGACGGTGTGGCCGAGGCTGTGGAGAAGTTTATTTTAAAGTAACGAGAGGAACACAAAACAATGCCGCGCAATCTGGTTTTATTTGATCTGGAATGGAATATCGGCTACCAGCCGTATACCTTTAATTACCATGGCGTGCAGCAGACCTTCCGGGGCGAGATCGTGGAGATCGGTGCGTGAAGATCGACGAGGATGCCAACGTGCTGGACACCTTTTCCATCCATCTGCGGCCCCGCATCTTCCGCAAGCTGCAGCACCACATTGCTAAAGTCACCGGCCTGACGCAGGCCGATCTGGACAAGGGTGAGCCCATCGTGCAGGGCCTGCGCCGCTTTATGCAGTGGTGCGGCCCGGATGCCGAATTTGCCGAGTGGGGCATGGATGACGTACCGGTGCTCAAGCAGAACCTGTACCTGTGCAACATCGACGAATCAAAGCCCACCATCTGGTACGACCTGCAGCAGGTGTTCCTGCGGGAGCATCCCCGCAAAGAGGGCGAGGGCATGACGCTGGAAAGCGTCGTCACCCGCTTAGGGCTGCCCATGGAGCGGCAGTTCCACGATGCCCTTTCCGACACGCTGTACACCGCCGATGTCTGCCGGATGCTCGACCTGCGGGCCGGTCTTGCGGCCTACCCCACTGAGGAGGAATCCCTGCGGGCCAGCCTGTGCCCCACCCCCGGCGACTACCGGGATTTTGAGGTCTTCCGCGGCTATGTGGAGCAGTACACCTGGCGCACCGACCCCAAAATTTACACCATGAACTGCCCGGAGTGCGGCGCACCACTGACTCCGGACGATGTGTGGCTGAAAAAGGGCAGCAACAGCTGGTACACCCTGAGCCAGTGCCCCCACTGCGCCGGCAGCAGCAATGCCGCAGGCAAGGGTGTGTTCCAGCGCTACAAGCTGGCCCGCCGCGACGGCCTGCACTGGAGCTACGCCCGCTGCCTGCAGATCCCGGACGATGCTTCTCTTGCCCGGTGGGAAAAGCAGCGCACCGCCCAGCTGGAGCGTATGAAGGCCCGCGCAGAAAAGCAGGCTGCGGAGTAAAACAGCACCGGCAGCTTCGTAGTATCCCAAGGAAGCTGTGCACAGGGCAAAAAAAATGTCGCTTTGTGTTCATGCTTGTGTCATACAATATGGATATACTACGGATAGAGGAACCTGCGGATGGGAAAGCGCAGGCGGAAGGGATGGATGTGCACAATGAACTTTTGTCTGCGCCAGCTGGGAACGCTGGAGTTCTGGGAAACTCTGCTGGACAGTTTTGGCAACCTTGGCCCCATTGCCCCCATCATGCTGGCCATGGTGGAGTCGTTTTTTCCGCCGCTTCCGCTCATTGCCATTGTGGCGCTGAATGTAGCGGCTCACGGCGGCATTCTGGGTTTTCTGTACAGCTGGGCCGGTGTGGCGTTGGGCGGCAGCATCATGTTCCTGTTCTGGCGGCGGGTGGTCAAGTGCTTCTTCTGGAAGTTTGCCTCCCGCTCGCCCAAGCTGGAAAAGGCTCAGCAGTGGGTGAACCGCTTGGACACTTCGTCGCTGTTCATGCTCACGCTGCTGCCCTTCGCGCCAAGCTCCTTTATGCATCTGGCCTTTGGCATCTCGGACTTTGACGAAAAGCGCTATCTCATTACCATGCTGCTGGGCAAGGGTGTGATGATTGCCATGATGGCAGTGTTTGGGCAGTCGCTGGTCAGTTCCATGAAGAACCCGTTGTATCTGGTGCTGGCCGTTCTGCTGTGGGGCGGGATGTACTGGGTGAGCAAACAGTTCTGCAAAAAACACAATCTGGAATAATAATTTAGAATGCCCTCTGCTTCGCTCTGGGCATATTTAGCGGAAAAATATTTTTATAATAGGGCAACAGCAGACAGCCTGCGGGCTGTCTGCTGTTGCATTTTCACAGGAATGGCCCAAAAGGTAAACTCCATCTGTTGCGCTTATTTCCTTCGGAAATGACCGCGCAACCGGAAAATATGCCGCTTGCAACTACGGCCCCTTCCGTGAAAAAGCAAACCAGCAAGCCCGCAGGCTTGGCTGGTTTGCAATATGAAAAATAATATTTCATTATTTTATGCCCAGAGCAAAGCGGAGGGCATTTAAAATCGTTCCCTTCCCCTTGACATTCACTTTGACTGCTGTATAATATGTATGCTATCAAACAGTTTTATTTAAAACTGTTTGATGCCAAAACAACCATGAAGGACAAAACCATGATGTGTGACGAAACCAAAAACGAGTGCTGCAATCACGCCGATCCCCCTTGGGAAAGCCCACAGGTCATCCCGGCGCAGATCCGCCGGGTGGACAACCTGATCTTCCGCAAGATCAACCAGTTTGCCCGCGAAAATGACGTGGAGCAGGCCACCCCCATGCACGGGTGGATCATTGGGTATCTCTACCGCCACCGGGACACCCCCGTGTTCCAGCGGGACATTGAGCGGGAGTTCTCTATCACCCGCTCCACCGTGACCAACATCCTGCAGTTGATGGAGCGCAAGGGGTATATCGAGCGGCGCAGTGTTCCGCAGGATGCCCGGCTCAAGCAGCTGGTGCTCACCGAAGAGGGCATCTGCTTCCACGAAAAGACGATGCTCTGCTTCCACCAGACCGACGACTATGTGGCCGGGCTGCTGACAGCGGAGGAAAATACCGAGCTGCTGCGGCTGCTGAACAAGCTGCGGGAAGCGCTGAAATGAACCCTCTCAGGCTCGCCTTGCTCGCCAGCTCCCCCGAAGGGGGAGCTATGTGCACCATAATACAAAGGGTGATGCGTCCAATTCAAAGCAGGTCGTATCGTTCAGAGCAAGAAAAGCTCCCCCTTTGGGGGAGCTGGCAAAGCCGACAGGCTTTGACTGAGAGGGTTTGTCAACTTGCCTAAAATCGGCTTGCTAAATTAGTAATTATGAACATTTTTTGAAACGTCTTGACAATTAAAATGTTTTGTATAAAATTGTTCTGTACCAAACAAATAAAAAGTAACAGGAGGTAACTCAGATGATCAAAAAGTTAGTGTCGCATCTGGGCGAGTATAAACGCGCCGCAGTCCTGACACCGCTCTTTGCCGCTCTGGAAGCCGTGATGGATGTGCTTTTGCCCACCATCATGGCCTTTATCATCGATCAGGGCATTGAAAAGGGCGATATGAACGCCATCCTCAAGTATGGCCTGCTCACCTTTCTGGTGGCTGTGGTCGCGCTGGCGCTGGGCGTTCTGGCCGGCAAATACGCCGCCGAGGCATCCACCGGCTTTGCCGGAAATCTGCGCGATGCCATGTATGAGAACATCCAGCATTATTCTTTTTCCAACATTGATAAGTTCTCCACCGCAGGCCTTGTCACCCGTATGACCACCGACGTGACCAACGTGCAGAACGCCTTCCAGATGATCGAGCGCATGTGCGTGCGCGCCCCGGTGCATCTGGTGTTCGCCCTGTTCATGGGCGTGATGATCGGCGGCCCGCTGTCACTGATCTTCGTGGTGGCTGTGGTCTTTCTGGTGGCGGTGCTGGCAGGCATCATGGTGCCCACCTTCCACATCTTTGACCGGGTGTTCAAAAACTACGATGCCCTGAACGCGTCCGTGCAGGAAAACGTCTCCGCCATCCGCGTAGTGAAGAGCTTCGTGCGCGAGGGCTTTGAGAACGAGAAGTACACCAAAGCCTGCCAGAGCCTGTACGACCAGTTTGTGAACGCTGAGAGCCGCCTGAGCTTCAATAACCCTGCCATGCTCACCGCCGTTTACGGCTGCAACATCGCCCTGAGCTGGCTGGGTGCCAAGTACGTTCTGCATGGTGCCATCACCACCGGCCAGCTGAACGCTCTGTTCGGCTACATCATGAACATCCTCATGGCCCTGATGATGCTGAGCATGGCCTTTGTCATGATCTCCATGTCTGCCGCTTCCGCAAAGCGTATTGTGGAAGTGCTGGACGAGACCACCGACCTGCCCCCCGCAAAGCAGCCGGTGCAGCAGGTGAAGGACGGCGGCATCGAGTTCGAGCATGTCACCTTCAAGTATAAGCACGGCAGCGGCCAGCCGGTGCTGAATGATATCACCTTCAGCATCAAGCCCGGTGAGACCTTAGGTATCATCGGCGGCACTGGCAGCGCAAAATCCAGCCTTGTGCAGCTGATCCCCCGCCTGTATGATGCCGAGACCGGCACCGTGAAGGTGGGTGGCGTGGATGTGCGCGACTACAACCTCGACGTGCTGCGCCGCGAGGTGTCCATGGTGCTGCAGAAGAACGTGCTGTTCAGCGGCACTATTCTCGATAACCTGCGCTGGGGCGACGAGAACGCCAGCGAGGAAGAGTGCATCCGTGTGGCAAAGCTTGCCTGCGCCGATGAGTTCATCGAGCGCTTCCCGGACAAATACAATACATGGATCGAGCAGGGCGGCTCCAATGTGTCCGGCGGCCAGAAGCAGCGCCTGACCACGCCCGCGCCCTGCTGCGCAAGCCCAAGGTTCTGATTTTGGACGACTCCACCAGCGCCGTGGATACCGCTACCGATGCCAAGATCCGCAAGGCATTCCGGGAGGAGATCCCCGGCACCACCAAGATCATCATTGCACAGCGCATTTCCTCGGTGCAGGACGCCGACCGCATCCTTGTGCTGGATAATGGTAAGATCGATGGTCTGGGCACCCACGAAGAGCTGCTCAAGACCAACGCCATCTATCAGGAAGTTTACAACAGCCAGACCCAGGGCAGCGGCGACTTTGACAAACAGGGAGGTGAACAGTAATGGCTCAGGCAAAAGAAGTTCGCGGCCCCGGCCCCCGCATGGGCGGCCCCCGGCCCAAAGTGGAAAACCCGGGCAAGCTGCTGAAGCGCATTATGGATGAGGTATTCCGGCACTATCTGCCCATTGCATCCTTGTGCTTGTCTGCATCGTGGTCAGCGCGCTGGCAAACGTACAGGCAAGTCTGTTCTTAAAGACCCTGATGGACGATTACATCGTGCCCATGACCCAGCAGCAGGACCGGATTTTGCCCCGCTGGCAGCAGCTCTGCTGCGGGTAGGCATCATCTACGTCATCGGCATTCTGGCCGCATGGCTCAACGCCCGCATCATGGTCAACGTGACGCAGGGCACCCTGCGCAACCTGCGCACCCAGCTGTTCACCCACATGGAGAGCCTGCCCATCAAGTATTTTGACCAGCATCCCCATGGCGACATCATGTCCGTGTACACCAACGACGTGGATACCTGCGCCAGATGCTCAGCCAGAGCATCCCGCAGCTGGTGTCCAGCGCCATTACCATTGTTTCGGTGTTCTTCAGCATGTGCATGCTCAGCTGGCAGCTGACGATCGTCACCATGCTGATGGTGGCGCTGATGATGTTCTGCTCCAAAAAGATCACCCAGCAGTCCGGCAAATACTTCATCCAGCAGCAGCGGGATCTGGGCAAGTTGAACGGCTACATCGAAGAAATGATGGAAGGCCAGAAGGTCGTCAAGGTGTTCACCCACGAACAGAAGGCGCTGGCCGCTTCCGCCAGCTGAACGACCAGCTGAAGGACAGCGCCAACAAAGCCAACAGCTTTGCCAACATCATGATGCCGGTCAACGCCAGCTGGGCAACATCAGCTATGCCGTCTGTGCGCTGGCAGGCGCAGCCATGGCCGTGAGCGGCATGGGCGGCACGACCCTTGGCACGGTGGTGGCTTTCCTGAGCCTGAACAAGGGCTTCAACATGCCCATCAGTCAGGTGTCCATGCAGGCCAACAGCATCATCATGGCTCTGGCCGGTGCCGAGCGTATCTTCAAGATGATGGACGAAGAGAGCGAGACCGACGAGGGCTATGTGACCCTTGTCAACGCAAAGTACGACCGCAACGACCAGCTGGTGGAGACGGACGAGCGCACCGGCCTGTGGGCATGGAAGCACCCGCACCACGACGGCACTACCACCTACCACAAGCTGGAAGGCAACATCACCTTTACCGATGTAGACTTTGGCTATGTGCCGGAAAAAACCGTCCTGCACGATATCAACCTGTATGGCCGTCCGGGCCAGAAGATCGCCTTTGTCGGCTCTACCGGTGCCGGTAAGACCACCATTACCAACCTCATCAACCGGTTCTACGACATTCAGGACGGCAAGATCCGCTACGACGGCATCAACATCCACAAGATCAAAAAGGCCGATCTGCGCCGTTCTCTGGGCATCGTTCTGCAGGACACCCATCTGTTCACCGGCACGGTGATGGAGAACATCCGCTACGGCCGGCTGGATGCCACCGATGAAGAGTGCATCGCCGCCGCCCGCCTTGCCAACGCGGATGGCTTCATCAAGCGCCTGCCGGAAGGCTACAACACCATGCTCACCGGCGATGGTGCCAACCTCTCGCAGGGCCAGCGCCAGCTGCTGGCCATCGCCCGCGCCGCCGTGGCAGATCCCCCGGTGCTGATCCTGGACGAGGCCACCTCCTCCATCGATACCCGCACCGAAGCGCTGGTGCAGCGCGGCATGGACGGCCTGATGTACGGCCGCACCAGCTTTGTCATTGCGCACCGCCTGTCCACCGTCCGCAATGCAGACTGCATCGTGGTGCTGGAGCAGGGCCGCATCATCGAGCGCGGCAGCCACGACGAGCTGATCGCCAAAAAAGGCAAGTATTACCAGCTGTACACCGGCAATCTGGCCGAGGACTAAGCTTTTTTCTACCTTCTCAATGAAAAAGCGGCAGCGTGCATCAAATTGCGCGCTGCCGCTTTTTGTGTTATACTGGCTCTGCGGCCCTTCTCCGATCCCCCTGTCGCGGAAAGGAGGTGGTAAACATGCCTAGCTTTATCGCGTTTTTTCAGACTGTCGCAGCAGAGGTAGTAGCCTACTATTTATGCAAGTGGCTTGACAGCCTGTTCTTCAAGGGCAGCAAGCACTAATGAAAAGAAGCACCCCGGTACTGGTTCTACCGGGGTGCTTCGATTTTTTACGTGGTAAACACGTTCGGCCTTATCGCGTTGCCTACCCTTATTATACGCACTTTCATGCAAAAGTCAAGAGGTTTCTGATTCATTTTTCTACTATGTTACGTCAGAATTTTTTATACTTTACAAGGCTTTGCCGTTGGTTTATACTGAAAGCTGAATGATTCTATCAAATTGAGGAGTTTTGCATCGTGGTTTCGGAGAGCACACTCACCTTGGACATCCTGCCCCTTTCGGCAGACACCGCCCGGCTGGTGCGGGTGTACGGCACAGAGCCGTGTATCGCGCTGCCCGGCACACTGCCAGCACCGGAGGGCGGCAGCTTTGCTGTTACCGAACTGGGCGACTACTGCTTTTCCGAAAAGCCGCGCAGCCTGCCTGCGGCAGACAAGACCTGCCGCTACGAGGCGGCCCCGGACGGCACGGCGCGGCTGATTCGGGCCTTTGGGCAGACGGTGGGCGGCACCTGCCGCCGGTATGACTTCGACTTTGACGCGCCCGCTGCCGGTTCGGATGCAGACGACCTGCACCCGGTGTGTGGGAACTTTCTCGAAGAGCTGACCCTGCCGGACAGCTTACAGGTCGTCGGCAGCTGCGCATTCTACAACTGCCGCAAGCTGCGTCTGCTCACCGTGGGCACGGGCAGCCTGACCATGGGCAGCGATGTGTTTTTGAACTGCTTCGCGCTGGAGACCATCCGGGTGCAGGCAGGCCCTGAAGAACCTACCGGCCTGTTTGCCCTTGTGAACAACATCACCGAAGCGGTGCGGGCTGAGTTTTGCCCTGCCGGTACAGCAGCCCCGCTGGCGGCGCTCTGGTATCCCGCCTACTGGGAGGATATCGAGGAGACCCCCGCCCACATCCTTCTTCACACCTTTTCCGGCCAAGGATATCATTACCGGCAGTGTTTTTTAGAGAACAAATTCCTCCCCGCAGAATACGACGCGATCTTCCCGCAGGGCCACGATGCCGACGATGCCAATGTGATGGCAATGCTCTGCTTTGACCGGCTGCGGTATCCGTGGCAGCTGACCGAAGCCGCCGCCGGGCACTACCGGGCATTTCTGGCAGCCAACACCGACCGGGTGCTGGCCCGCCTGCTGAAGGCGCAGGACAATGATGCCGTGCGTGCACTCATTGCGCTGGATGTGCTGGACAAAGACGGCTTTGCCGAAGCTTCAGCCCTTGCCGCCAAGCCGGGAACGCCGCTGCCGCCGCTCTGCTGGCGGATGCGGAGCACAAAAAGTATGCTCCTCAGCCCAAAAAGCAGCGGTACGATTTTGATTTTTAAACAGCAGAAAACTCCTTCCGCCGCACTTCGTGCGCCAGCTCCCTCTAAGGGGGAGCCTTTGGCAGTAAGGGTAAGCTTCCGGTTTCGCCAGAGGCCCCATCTGAGGGGCTGGCATCGCGCAGCGATGACTGGGGGAGTTTGCAGCAAGGCTGAGAGGGTTCCAAGTGAGGTGACACTTTTGCCCCAAACGATCCAAAAAGAAAAATTTTTGACCCGCCGCAAGCCGTTCCAGTCCCAGCGGCCGGA